>Ga0193750_1000114_pt1 | contig 26239 bp, 21 predicted proteins | sample L1c1metaG_FD_160569 | JGI IMG/M metagenome (GOLD analysis project Ga0193750, IMG submission 160569) | Soil microbial communities from a riparian zone of the East river system, Colorado, United States - L1c1 | ecosystem: Environmental > Terrestrial > Soil > Riparian zone | place: USA: East River... | reverse complement strand
ACCGCTTTGTAACGTAGTCCGCGTAATGGAGGACGTTCGCGTGGGAAACCATCACTCCTTTGGGTTGACCGGTGCTGCCTGAAGTGAAAAGCAGGTAAGCGATTGCGTTTTGGGAAACTTTCGGCGGACGCCATCGATTAGCGTCAACAAACTCATCCGCGCCGACTACCACGTGCGCGGGGAGTTTAGCTGACATTTGCGTTGCGTCGACGCGGTCCGGGCACAAAATCACCATTGGACTGGCGAGGCCGCACAATAGTTCGCTGAGCTGTGATTCGGATTCTTTATCAACTACAAGCGTCCGGCACATGGACTTCTCTAACATTAGCCGCGTTCGATCGATCGGGAACGTCCGATTCAACGGGACATATCCGTGGCCGGCCATCAGTGCTCCGAGCACAGCGGCATAGGCAGTTTGCGAGCGATGAGCAAAAACTGCGGTAAGTGGAACGCCGCCCGGCGCCGCGTTTGCCTGGATAGTAGCAGCGAGAGACCTGGCTCGTTTGTCTAGTTGTGTGTAGCTGAGCCCAGAGCCAGCCACTTCGATTGCAGGGCGATCCGGGAACCTTTCGGAGGATCGGAGAAACTGACTCCAGACCAACCGTTTTCCCTTATCAGTGTTACTCATTGCTGACCCTCGCCGCGACGTTAATGCGTTCCGCGACGAAACCGTTCTCGATCACGACAAGGCATTCTTCCTGGCATCTGAGTAGCATACTAGTCGGCGAAGTATCTGACTAAAGGCCTCCCCACATCGAATGCATGTCGAGGAGAGCCTAATCAGCTATGGATAGACTCCGCCCCGCACGCAGGCAGAATCAAACGGGCTTAGCCGGCAGATGTGACCCGCGCCCTCATCGAAATCAAGCCCCCGAGTGCGATTGTGAGAAAAAGCGCCGTGCTACCAAAATCAGGAACAATGTCGCGCGGAATGCCTGGACCTATCCCGAAAACATTTGCAGCGAACGTCACCCCGCCAGGCGGGCCGTCCCCAAATCCGAACCCCGGACTGTTGGGGAGGGTCAGGTCAAAATGAATGCCGTAAACATCAACCGGAACTACATCGCTGGTTAGAGGTCTCAACACCAGGTCGACCCCCACTTGATGAAAGTGGTGCGTTACTGGAAACGCTTCCAAAGTCACCACCGGGCCTAGTTCCGCACCGTGGCTGTCGGTAAGAAATCCACTACCGGCGAAGTTCAGCCCCGATAACGGAGCGTTATTTATCCTGAAGAACGCATCTATTTGAAACGAGTTCATCGTTTGGGTGAATAGGCGAATAAATTGGCCGTTTTGAAAGCTAAAATCGATGTCGATATTTTGGCCTGCGAACTGCACGTTCGGCGCCCCGGAGTCCACTGTTCGATTATTGTGGACGACGCCGGTTGACCCCAAATCAACCCAAAGCGGAGTTGCAATCGCAACCGATCCCAAAACAAGAAATGCTGCCACCGCAAGAAGCCTCAACAGATGCATTTGGATTCCTCCCTCTCCCGATGATCAAGCATTGCGACGCCAAATCTGGAACGGCAACCGAGCTGCCGGGAGTAAGCCACCCTTGCCCGATCCAGTTTTCTTCCCGGGGCGAGTTGGGCGCAAGTCTGTAATGTCATAGTCGCATTACAAAAGCATTTGCCGAACCCAACGCATTCCCCATCCTTTTACACTATTCGAAAAACCATATCGGCACAATATTTAATTTTTCGATTCACCCTTTCGCTCCCCTGTTCCAAAATCAAGAAAGAATCTGGCATAAAGATAAGCAGCCGCTTCGATAACTAACAGTCCCTTTTACTCAACTAGCACCATCAACGTGCTGAATGCTGACCAGGACTTGGAACTTCAATCATGCCCAGGCGAACCTTAGAGACTGGGCCGCCGGGGATTGAATTGCTTCGAGGCAGAATCTCACGAGCTCGAACTTCTTACGATCGACATCCAAGTTCCGAGAATATCAATGAGATGCCGGACTCGCTTGCGCCGGCTGATTGTCGGACAGCGATGCTGACGGATAAAAAAAGAATTTGGCGTAGATGTAGGCGATGCTCTCGCCTATGACTTCGCGGACACCATCGCTGTAACGCCACCATTGTTTCGGATTATAATCCGGGTTGGAGACTGCTATGATACCCACCGTCACGTTCTGGTCGAACGCCTTCTGGTAGAGAAGGCGCGTTCGCCGGGCGTGGGCGCCTTCCGTCAAAACGTTGATACTAGACACGGTCGTTTTGTGCTCGCGAAACCAATCTCGTAGCGCGACCGCCGAGCTGTAGGTTCTCTCCCGGTCATTCACGTGCGACGGCACCATCTGAATCGCTTCGCGCTGAATTCCAGCCCTTTGAAGCAGCTCCGCCCCCACACTGGCAGAGGTATTGAAGTCGTTAATATAACCGCCGCCCTTACCCATGGTCGGACCGCCAGTGGTAAAAAGGTGCCGATAATTACCCCTCTCGTACGCGGCTGCTGCTTGCCTCATCGCGTATTCGTTCAGCCAGCCTTCGACGACGAGAGTGTCACTCGGCACGGGCCTGGTGATGGCAAGAAAAGGGTAACTCGCCAGAAAGAGAGCAACAAAAACCGTCGCGAGGCTAAACCCGGACACAATAAAGCCGCGCGCCGACAATCCCCAGCGATACCGTCGTACCAGCAGACCCGCCAGGGCCGTTTGTTTTAACGAGGAGGTTGAGTCAAGCCGCTGGGTCGCGGGTCCACCTTCTTTCATTGCAGTCCCAGAGTCCCTCATTATGCCAGGTCGGAACCTCGCTTCTCTATTTTACCTCGTGCCAGCGCTTCCTCGGTCAACTCGCAAAGAAGGTGTCCTACCGCGATGTGGCATTCCTGGATTCTGGCAGTGGTTGTCGAAGCAACCGTGATAACAAGATCGGCTTCCTTGGCGAGGAGGCCACCATCCTTGCCACTCAAGCCTATGGTTTTTAGGTAGCCTTTCCTGGCTGCTTTCACCGCTTCAATAATATTTGGTGAATTGCCACTAGTGCTGATGGCGATGGCAACGTCACCGGGACGACCCAGGGCCTGAACTTGTCGGGCGAAAATCTGGTCGAATCCATAATCATTACCGACCGCAGTGAGGATAGATGAGTCAGTCGTCAGGGCAATCGCTGGCAATCCTGCACGCTCCCGAACAAACCGTCCTATAAATTCGGCCGCCAAATGCTGTGCATCCGCGGCACTGCCGCCGTTGCCAAAGAACAGGAGCTTGCCTCCCGCCCGCAAACACATGATAATCAAACTGGCCGCTTCAAAGATCGCGGCGCTGCAATCGCGGGCAACCACTATCCTAAGCTCGGCCCCTTCGCGCAAAGAGGATTTAATCAGGTCGATAGCTTGTTCTCGATCCATTTACGGCAGAATTTTCTTTCACTGAACCCGAGGCATGCCAACTAACAACTTCGAATACACATTTGTCGTCATCGCCGACAACCTAACCCCGGTAATACCGATCCTGGCATGCTCCGCCATAAATCTTGACCTCGTTAGGTGGGGCGGGTGAATTCCGTGCTCATCGCTTCTCGCCTCTCGCGTTCTGGTTAGAATCGAGATCACAGGCGCAATCCGCGAGCAATGATGTTGCGCTGAATCTCGGATGTCCCCGAATAGAGAGTGCTCCCGACTGAATCGCGCAGTTCGCGCTCGAATTCCAGTTCGGTCATGAAGCCCGATCCGCCGTGTATCTGAATCGCGTCGAGACATGATTTAACGAACGATTCCGAGACATAAAGCTTGGTCATGGCCGCATCCATGTCAGCCGATTTTTCCTTTTGCATCAGCCAGCCCACTTTGTAGATCATCAGACGCGCGGTTTCATACCGCAGTTTCATATCGACGATGCGGTTGGCGACCGACTGGAACTTGCCGATCGGCTGGCCGAATTGCTTCCGCGTGCGGGCGTAGTCGATGCAGCGTTCAAGCTGGCGGCGCATGGTTCCCAGGCAGGTTGCCAGAATGCAGGCCCGTTCCCAAGCCATCGAGCAACTGAAAACTTCGGCGCCACGTCCTTCGCGTCCCAGCAGAGCCGTGGCCGGGACCCTGCAATTTTCGAGCACCAGTTCAGCCATGGGTGCTGTGCGTAGTCCCATTTTATCCATTTTCTTCCCGACACTGAGGCCGGGCGTTCCCTTTTCGATGATAAATCCGCAGATGCCCATGCCACCGAGTTTCGGATCAAGTGTGCCGTAGACCGCGAACAAATCGGCGACTGGAGCGTTGGTCACAAAAGTTTTCGTGCCGTCCAGGATATAGTCGCCACCGTTTTTGGTAACCCGAGTGCGCATCGAGAAAACATCCGACCCGGCATTTGGCTCACTGGCGCCATTGGCCCCGATGAGACTGCCGTCGCATAAGCCAGGAAGATATTTCCGCTTTTGCTCTTCGGTACCGTATTTGAGCAGCGGGATCGAATTGGTCCACATGTGGGCATTGATCGAAAACAGCAGCCCTTGATCGGGCGAGCCGTAACCCAAACCTTCCATCACGGCAATGATCGTGACAGGATCAGAGCCGCTGCCGCCAAATTCTTCGGGAATCGGCAAACCATGCACGCCGAAAGCGGCACATTTTTTCCATCCCTCATGCGAGAAGACCCGATCAGCGTCGCGTTCAATCATGCCGCTGCTCAGTTCGGCGCGGGCAAATTCGATCGCTGCCTTCTGCAGCGACAGTTGCTCGGGTATAAGATCAAACTCCATTCGTGGATTCAGGCGTGCCGGTTTTCGCGTCTTGTGGCAGAGCATCGGCGAGAATTTCGGCGATGTCTCGCACGGCCATGCCCCCATTGCGAGCGGCAATGCCGTCTGTTGTCATGGTCAAACAAAACGGGCATGAGACGGCCAGGGTACACGCGCCGGTGCCGAGAGCTTCGACGACCCGGCTCTGTCCTACCCGTTTGTCAACAGTGTCGTCGAACCACATTCGTCCGCCACCGGCACCACAACACGAAGTCTGACGTCCGTGACGCGGCATTTCCACGATTCCCTTCACTCCGGCCACTTGGGACAGCAGTGCTCGCGGGGCAGCGGTCACGTTCTGTGCGCGCGCCAGATAACATGGGTCGTGGTAAGTGACGCTAGCCGATTTCGCTCCAGCCGCGACTGACTTGGCCGTTGAAATTTTCAATCGGCCCTTGCGAATGAGTTCATCCAGAAACTCGGTGTGATGGATTACTTCGAGGTTCGCGCCCAACTGCGGGTAGTCCTGCCGGAAGCTATTCACGCAATGCGGACAGTGCGAGACGATCCGCTTCGCACCTCGCCGCACTCCAAATCGCTCGAAAGTTTCGATGTTCTTTCCGGCAAGCTGCTGAAACAACAATTCATCACCCATACGCCGGGCCGCCTCGCCCGTACAACCTTCAGCATTGCCAAGCACAGCGAAATTGACGTCGGCTGCTTGCATGAGTTTCACAACACTGCGAGCGACCTTTTGCAAACGACGGTCGTAGGCCGCGGCGCAACCGACCCAGTAGAGCACTTCGCAATCGGGATTGTCCTGCACGTTTGGAACGCGAAGGCCGGCGGCCCACGCCATACGATCCTGCGCAGGCATTCCCCACGGGTTGCCGGTGCGACCGGTCTTTTGCAGGGCTTGAGCTGGCGATCCGCGAAGTTGTCCATCAGCCACCAGGGATCGTCTCATGTCGATGATAAACCCGAGGGGGCTTATGCCGAGCGGACAAACATCCACGCAAGCAGAGCAGGTCGTGCATGCCCACAGAGTCTCGTCTAATATAATATCTCCGACGAGCGCAGGCGCAGGCAAATCGTTTCCTCGAGCAACTCCCAGTGAACCCGTGACCACTGTTTCAAAGTGTCGGCGAACGTCTTGCACCACGTTGCGGGGCGAGAGCGGTTTGCCGGCTTCGAAGGCCGGACATTCTTGCTCGCATCGGCCGCATGAAACACACGCGTCCAGTTCGACAAGTTGCCGTCGCGTGAATTGCTCTACTCGTGTCACGCCGATTTCGCCGGTCTCCTCCACCTGCGCTGCCGATATGGGAGAAAGCATTCCCAGACGTTCTATGCCGGCGGCTAATCTTACCGTGCCGGCAATTCCGTGGAGGAGTCGTGTGTAAGGGAACAGTGCGATCAGAGTTAGTGCGAGCACGGCGTGAAACCACCAGACTCCAATGTGCCAGGCGCTCGCGCTCGCGAGCGTCATTCCGGCGTTTTCGAAGGCTCGCGCGAAGAGTACTCCCACAAAGGAAACTTCCGGCATGGGAGTTTGCTCGCGCACAATTCGCAATCCCTCCAATACGTATCCAGTTACTCCGATGATTGCGAAAAAGACGAGGATTAGCCAATCGAGCCATTCATGACCGATTTCGGGCGGTCGTTTCCAGCGGCGATACGCGAAAAAGCCACAGCCGGCCAGTAACGCCACTCCGGCCAGATCCATTACCACCTCGTAAACCGCAAAATAAAGCCCCTTATGAAAAACCGGGTTGGTCGCCTCGTGACCCAGCAGTTTTTCCAACACATGTTCGACCCCAATCAGACCCGTGCCGATAGACAGCACAACGAAGCCACCGAACAAGAGAATATGGGCCAAGCCCGCAGCGCCGTGTCCCGGGACGCGGCGCTGCAAGAGCACAAATTTCCAGAGGTTGCTCAGGCCAGCGCCCCAACCGAGACGTTCTGTGTCCGGCTTCCCGATTCGCCACCGCCGCGCCCGGCGCGCGATGCCCCACGCCAAGACTCCCGTTGACACGAGAGAGAGGCCGTAGAACCACAGCCTCGACGTATCCGAGACGTTCCCGAAAATTTCGCGCGTAAGCACAGGGAGGGGGTGGCCTTCTATCAAGCGAGTTGTTGACCTAATTCGCGAATCAATTCAGGAACGATCTGGCGCACATCGCCGACAAGTCCATAGGTGGCGACGGAAAACATCGGCGCTTCGGGATCACTGTTTACGGCGACGACGACTCGGGAGTTTTTCATTCCGGCGAGATGTTGCACCGCACCCGAGATACCGAGGGCGACATACAGTTGCGGGGCAACTACCTTCCCGGTTTGCCCGACCTGCCATTCGTTCGGGGCGATTCCGGCGTCGACCAGCGCACGCGTGCATCCAGTCGCTCCATTCAAAGCATCGGCCAAACGACCAACGTACTGCTCGAATTCCTCACCGCTCCGAAACGGTCGGCCCCCTGAGACCACCACACGAGCTTCGGTCAATTCGGGACGCAGCGTCGGTCGTGATTCGAGTCCAACGTATTCGCTATGATTCGGCAGCTTCGAGGCGTCCACATTCCAGACAGTGCGTTCGCTGGGTTCTGCGAGCGGCTGGGCCGCAGGAAACGCGGAGGCCCGCACCGTAATTACCAGTGGCCGTCCGGTCAAAATCACTGTTGCCATTGCGGCTCCCGCGTACATCGGCCGGCGCAACCGCAATTCTCCATTCAAAAAGGAATAAGCGGTGACATCTCCAGCCATCGCTGCACCCAACAGCGCTGATGCGCGGGGTAGAATATCTTTCGCAAAGGTCGTCGAGTTGGCGACGATGCTCCCCGCTTCGCGCGCTTTCGCAACATCCGCAATAATCTGCGCGTAACGATCGGCCGTTGGATTTGCCAGCAACGGCTGGTCAACGACGATCACCGGCGCGAACCGTGCTGCGTCAGCGGCAACAGAATCGAGTCCGCTACCGACTACCAGCAATTCGACACGCTCTCCGGAGCGAGTGGCAAGATCGCGCGCAACGGCCAGGGCAGAAAAGGAACCGGGGCGAGCGTGTGCTCCATCGTGTTCCGCTACCACAAGTATGCTCATCCTTCGTCTCGCTAAACGCTCGCGCTCAGATCACTTTCGCTTCGTATCGCAGCCTGTGCACAAGTTCGGCCGCGTCGGCGACTCTCACGCATACGCGATCGATGGCGACTTGCTCGAGGTGTACGATGCGCACCTTTGGTTCCGGCGATACGCCTAGATCCCGGTGTGAAATTGTCTCGAGCGGCCGTTTCTTCGCTTTCATCAGGGCGGGTAGCGAAGCGTAACGCGGCTCGTTCAAGCGCAGATCTGTCGTGACCACAGCGGGCAACCGAACGATGACCGTCTCCAGGCCACGATCGGTTTCACGCGCGACGCTCAACCGGGCCGGTTCGATGAACTCAATTTTCGAGGCGAACGTCGCTTGAGGCCAGTCGAGCAGGCCTGCCAACATCTGACCAGCCTGATTGCAATCGTCGTCCACGGCTTGTTTGCCCATCAGCACCATGTCAGGATTCTCGCGCCGCACAATGGACGCGAGGACCTGCGCTACACTCCAGGGATCAAGGGCAGCGTCGAAATCAACCCGGATGGCACGATCCGCTCCCATCGCCAGCGCAGTGCGAAGTTCGCTCTCGAAATCGGCATTGCCGATGCCGACTGCGGTCACTTCCACTCCCGACCCGCGCTGCTCACGGATGTGCAAAGCTTCTTCGAGCGCGATGGCGTCAAACGGGTTGATGATGTACGCCAGAGCTGCATCTTCGATCCCCGATCCGTCCGGGCGGATGCGGATCCCTTCGTCGGTCGAAGGAACCCGTTTGGTCGGAACGAGAATTTTCACATCATCGCCGGGGCACACCGTCTTACTTCATGCTCTTGAGCTTCTGGTAATCAACTTTATCGGTGGATGTTTTCGGTAATGCCTCAACAAAGCAAAAGAGGTCTGGAACCATGTAGAGTGGCAGATTCTCGGAGCAGAATTTCTTTAATTCGATAATCGACAACGTCGATCCGTTACGAGCGCTGGCGAAGGCCTTGACGGGAACATTTTCCTGGTCGGGAAACGCCACAACGGCGGCCTCCTTAATCGCCGGATGCCGATACAACGCAGCCTCAATTTCGCCCAGCTCGATTCGGTAGCCCCGCTTCTTGATCATGCGGTCGCGTCGCCCGAGGAATTTGTAGTTGCCGTCTGGAAATTCGACCACAATATCTCCCGTCCGATACCACCGGGTATCGCGTCCCGGAAGGAAGGCCTTGGCAGTATTTTCCGGTAAATTCCAATACCCCTGCAATACACTGGGTCCGGCGATGCATAGCTCTCCCTCATCCCCTGCCCCGACTGCGCTACCGTTTTCGCTGACGACGAGCGGCTCGCAGTAGGGACATGCTTTGCCAATAGGAACCGGCTCGTTTTGAGACTCAGGAATCAGAGGTGGAACTTCGTAAAACGTGCAGACGTTGGTCTCGGTTGGACCATATAAGTTGAAGTATCGCGGATGCTTCCACAAAGACTTCAATAATTTGAGGTATTTGATCGGAAAGACTTCGCCTGCAAACAAAACAAGTCTAAGCGAAGAGTAATCGCGTTGGTCCAGTTTTCCGAACTGTGCGAGGAGACTCAAGATCGATGGAGCCGAGTACCAAACGGTGAGCTTCTTCTCGGCCATCCAGGGTGCCAATCGCGCCGGCTCTTTACCTAACTGTTCCTCGACTATTACCAGCGTCGCTCCATGCTTGAGTGGTACATAGATATCAAGAATCGAGAGATCGAAGTGAAACGGAGCGTGCGAAGAAAACCGATCATGTTCGGTCGGTTTAAATACGTCCGAGCACCAGTCGACAAAGCATGCGGCATTACCATGCGAAAGCATTACACCTTTGGGCCGGCCAGTTGAGCCCGAAGTATAAAGAATATAGGCGAGGCGCGATGGATCGAGAACCGCGCTGGGCACAGATGCCGCGGGGCGCATTGAGTCGAGTTGGTCGAGGGCGCGGCCGAGCGGAATTCCCGCGCCGACTCCATCTATCACAATCACTCCCGGTGCAAAGCCGAGTTGCTTGAACTCTTCACTTAATCGATTCACCAGGCGTGCCTCGATGATCACCACTTTGACCGCGCAGTTTTGAAAAATAAATGCGTTACGCTGAGCAGGTGCAGTTGGATCTGTCGGGATGTAGGCGCCACCGGCTTTCATGATTCCGAATACCGCCGCCACCACATCGCCGGACTTGCGCGCGCAAATGCCGACGCGGTCACCATCCTTCACCCCCATTTCCCGCAAACGATCCCGGACTCGATCCGAAAGATGTGCCAGCTCATGGTAGGAAATGCTACCGCTATTGGTCTCCTCCACTGCGACTTTATCTGGAAAGCGCGAAGCGGAGAGGTCCAGAAGCTGATGCAGTACTCCTATAGCCATCGTTGTTATACCGGGGTTCTTACAAACGTCAGTCGATCAAAGCCCTGGTGACTAAGGTAACCATTGGGGCACCGCCTAATTGGGGCGGTGGGATCAAGGCTTCTTTGACACTACAAATCGCTCGATGTCCGACAATGTATTGAGGTTCTCCACTACCGCCTCGTGCGGCTCAATCGTAATCCCGAACTGGCCTTCCAGGAACGTCACTACCTTCAGAACAGCGATTGAATCAAGAATGCCAGTCGTCATCAGCGGAGTGGTGTCAGTCAGCGCCGCGGGGTCTTCCCCTGGCAGGTATTCGTTAAGAATGAATGTCTTCACTGTCGTTTTGATGTCTTGCGGATTCATAAAGAATTTTCGATCAGCGGCGTCGGCCAGTCGATCTAGCGACTGATGACGGCTTTTGCAGGCGACGTTTGCTGTTTGCTTGGCGAACCAAACAGCAGTGGCACGATTCCTTCGTACAATTTGTCTGCGAGCAGCCGGTGACCAAGTGCACTCGTGTGCTGGTCCCATTTGGCCAGCATTAGTGTATTACGGTCCACGACCGGATCGAACGCCGAAGAGAGATCTATGACTTCGAGGCCAGCAGCCTTGGCCAGGCGAACCATTTCGCTTCGGCCACCTGGTTCCAGACCTTCGAAATCCACCGGCGCCGGGCGGTAGATGACCACCGCGCGAACGCCCCGCTGCGCGCATCGCTGACTAAGCCGCCCGAAGACCCATTGATATATTTCCGGGATATACGGAAGGAGCCGCCGCTCGATCATTACGTCAGGCATTTCGGCACGCACATTGGCCTTACGGGTGAGCTGTTTCAAAAACTCGCCATATTCGGAAGGTGCCTCGATGTGGAAGGCGAGGTACTTGCTCAAATGTTGTAGAAGAAACTGCCGGTCGGTCGCGGCGATGGAGAATATCACGGCATCGGGTTGAAATTCGAAGCCTTCCTGTTCGAGGCGAAACAGTCGCTGCAAAACACCATGCCCCCCCACCGCCATATTGAGGATCTCGTATCGCGAATAGGACGGGTCTGGAGGCTCGTGATTCAAACGATCTTCCACGAGGTTTTCGTACGTCTCGTCGTCTTTTACCCCCGTGCCTTGGTCATGCGACGAGCCTAACAGCACAATTCGGTACGTGGCCGGCGGCTTGATCTTCTCGTACTCCCGATCTCGCATCCCCAGACGATTCGACGTGAGAGGGGCACCTCCCAGAATGGTCGACACAGAGGGAGCGATGTCTGTGAGCAGAAAGTCAGACCGCGGTCGATAGAGTACTTTTCTACCTTCACCCCATCCTTCAGGGTCTTGAGCCTTCCACCAACCGCCCATGTTCGCTGCGCCCCCATCGAGTTCCTCGTAGTAGCCGCGCCGTTGCAGGGTCATGTCGCGCGCATTTAAGACGTCGCCGCGGAGTCGCGCTATTACATGTCCTGCGCCCGGGATCGTCCAGGAAACGACCGATGGCGTCGCAACAAGGCATAGTGCGCTCCCAGTAACTGCAGCCGCCGAAGACCAGAAGTGAAACGGCCCGCGCGTTTCCTGTGTGCCGCGGCCTTCCGACGTTTCCCGGCTAGACCGCCCCCACAGCATCCCACATCCGCAAATCAATAGCAGCGTGCCGAAAACAATCATCACTTCGCGAAGTGTTGGTCTCGAAGCTGCATCTATCAGGGTTTCGAACTCCGCAAAACTCTGACATGACCAGTAAGCCCAGAGAATACACATCAAAGAAAACACTGCCGCCGCTTGTAGTCCCAGGAGCAACCGTTGCCTCAGAGTCATCCGCGATGGCGTTAGAGTCCGCTTCCGCGTCCGAGTTGTCTCATAGATCGCGGTAACCAGCACGAGGACGGCGAGAATCATCCAGAAAGAAAAGTCCTTCCAGGTCAATAAAGGCCTGCCGCGAATCCAAAACCATTGCCACGAATGCAGCAGCCAGGTGGCGAGAAAGGTCGCCAGCGTCGCCACCGACAACGCACGCAGCGGACCAAACTTCCGCAAGGCGAAATGCGTCGGATAGAAGAAAAGCTTCATCACAAAGTCCTTCCAATAGATATTAATCCGGCGCCAGAAATCAGTGAAACTCGAGGCCAGCAGATACAAATGGTGGGTTTCCGGAAGGTTAAAACCAAACATGTGCAACAGACCTACGATCAGGTGGAAAGTTCCGGAAACACGCAGATACAACAGATACATCCCCAGGATGCACCCGGCGGCGTCGAGTGGAGATCCAAGCTTGGAGACGTCCAGCGGCGCAAACTGATAGACTACTCGATACAACAACAGCTGAAACACTCCGCGCACCATCCACCGCAGGCCGGTCTGATAAACGCGCGGCCACTCTTCATTGTAGTAGGTTGAGCAAAATGTTTTGTAGTCGACAACCGGAAATAAAGGGAAGCAAACATTCGGCAGCAGGAAAAAATATGAGATGGCGCGCCACAGGCTGAAGGGTGCCGTGCGATGTTTCAGGTCATAGAGATAGACTATTAACCGGAACATGAACATCGAACCAAGAATGGTCCACATTTCAGTGACGTCGGGAAACCATTGGCTGTGCCACCTCAAAACGGCCAGCCCTGCGCCAGCCGCCGCAAGCAGCCCGACCCGCGCACCGAAGCGGATGGGGAGATGACACAATCCCATCAGACCAAGCCCGATACCGATTAGCGTTAGCCCGGGAGCGAGATGATAGAGAAAACTCTGAAGCGAGATCCGGCCGGTTAACCCGGCCATCCATGTTCCCGGGCCGATCTGACCGACAACCATAACGATCGCAACCAGCGACAGCATGGCAAAAAACGGAAGGCGAAATTGCAGCGGCAGGAGATGATGGATGACGAAGCCGACGAATGCCAACTGCAACAACCGGGCGAGCGACAGGCTCTCAAGCTGCCACTGATCAACGACCAGGACAATCAAGCCGAATTGGACCACGACCGCAAAAAGCGGAGCTAGTCCGCTGGCGTATCGTCCAAATGAGATTCGTCGCGGAGGCGGCGCTTCAACGACCGCAGCCGCAATTTCATTGCTCTGTGTAAAAGGTTGACTTTTAGTCAGCATGTAGGGGTTGTCGGACATCAGCTACCGATATGGGCAAAAAACACCATAGCTACGGGGGCAAACTATATTTTTACCATCAAAGGGAGGTTCTTACAATAGGTTTGAATAAACCTTTGTGGTGATGGCTGCTACTTTGCTCCAGGAATATTGTTCATTCGCGTACTCCTTGATTTGCGCCCGCCGGGTCTCAATATGGTGGAACAATTCACTCTCAAAGTACCGCTCGATCGTCTTGGCCAGATTAGCTGAATCCCGTGCCTTGAATACGAAGCCGGTCTTTCCATCGATAATTTCCTCCCTCAAGGTGCCCACATCTGACGCAATTGCAGGTAGCCCAAAGCTATACCCGAGGAAGAGTACACCACTCTGACTTGCAAAGGTGTCTGCGTACGGGAGAACTAATACATCAGCCGCCTTAAAATATAATTCCGTCGCCTCATCCGGGACATACTGGATTATCTCAATAGCGCGATTAAAGATTGAGCTACGATGAATGATTTGTTGGATACGCTTCCAATACTCCTCAGATCCTTTTGGTTTACCCACAATAATCAAACGGTAGCTTGCATCCTGCTTCAGGAGCTCTGTAAACGCCGAGACCAAGTATTCCAGGCCTTTATAGGGAGCGATGTTACCAAAAAACAGAACAGCTTTATCACTGCTATGTATACCTAGCTGGCGCTTAGCCTCGGCACTAGTGAGGCTGGTGTTCGGCACTGTGTTGTTGATTCCGAACGGAATAACGCTGACCTTCCATTCTGGAACGCCGAAGTCAGCTATGAGTTCGATTTTCATCGTGTTGGTGTGGACGAAAATGTGGTCGCTCAACTGGTACTGAATTTGTAGCGAAAATCGATTGAGCCAGGAATCAGTTCCATCCCGTTTGCCTGCGTTTACGTTATGGGCGGTTAAGACCGCGCCTTTGCCCAGCAATTTATAATAAAACATCAACACCGTCCGATCGAAGAGCTGGAATTTATTGTTCCAGAGTAGATGGAAAAGCTTCGGCTCGGCAGTCGCTGCGTAATAAATCAGCTTTGTGTAATACAGCAGGACCCTTATCGCCTTCGCTACTGGGCTAGCCTGGGGGCGTTGATCGCCTCGCAAGTTCAGGAAATTCACTCGCGGATTGGTGATTAAATCGGGCACGCTTAGGTCATCACTACCAATAAAATCAAGTGATATGCCCGCTGATGTAAGTGCAGCGGCCATGCCAAGCGCATAGGGCCTGTCGCCGCCGCCCGTGACAAGGGAGATGTGGATGGCCGGAGGGCAGGGCGCTGAAGACAGAGGACGGATGCCTGGATTTTGATCTCTGATCTCTGATCTCTGATCTCGAATCTCCGGTACAGCGCTCATTTGGAAACGGTTCGCCCCGAGACCGGAGCTGTCGGCTCGAGTTGATGCATTACCGCATTGAACACCTCATCGACGCTTATAGCTGTTGTCGCGCGCTCGTCATATCCGCGCTTGTAAAAGAATTCTTCGAGAAGAGGTGAAACTATTTTTGTCTGCACGCCGTAATCGTAAATTTCCCATGGACTGGTGCAGGTAAAGAGGGTAACGCAGGGTGTCGTTGTTCCCAGCGCAAAATGCATCGGAAGGCTATCGCCGCCAATCAGACAACGATGATTCCTGACGTCAGCAAGGTGTTCGAGCAAGGATGACCGCTTAGGCAGCACATTGACTGTCAGTCCCTGAGCTTCGAGCGCCCTTTGCAATTTGCCGTAATGGGCCCACTTCTTCATCGGCCAGACTGGACCGGCATCGGCCGCTATGGCAATGTCACCTGACAATCCAGTCTCGATCGGTTCCGGCAGCAAGTAAGACTCGCCTGCAAAGCACAAGCTCAAGCCGCCAAAAACCATATCCTGATATGTCCTCCGATTTTGGAGCTTCAACCTGTCTGCCGCCTCCTTTCCGTAGCTACTAATAAGACTAAGGTCAAACCAACACCTGGAATTCTCCGTGTATTGTAAAGAATTATCGGAACCGGCGTAGGCGCCGAAGATCGCACTGCACTCAACGCTCTTCAACAATTGAGCAACACTGAGAGTATCTTCTAGGTTTATAACGAGACTGTAATATCGATCTAATACTTTCTCGCGATCTTCCCATGGGAAGCAGCGCAAATTGTGTGCCAAGCCCTCGAGCAACACCGCGTTCTTTCGTTCCGTTAGCCACGTTATTTGCCCGCTTAGCCGTCTCAATAGCGGCGTGGTCCTCACCACATCTCCAGTAGCGCCAAGTTTAACGATCAAGATATCCACCGCGACATCCTCCCCACTCGTCTAAGAAATAGGAGCCTCAATAGTATTCTCCGGAGACACAACGGAAGTATTTCGTTCCCGCATTCGCAAACCGACTAGTGCTACTTTGTCCTCCTGATCCAATCCTAAGAGCCAGAATCCAGCAGCAGCGGTAATTAAGATGCCAATTCCGCCGACGCACATAATTAGATAAGGGTTGCAGCCGGCACTAAATAACCAGCCGCGAAGCAGGTAACCAACCAGACCGGCTGCGCCGATCGCAGTCACTCCTTTGAAATACTTCAGATTGTATGCTCGGAACCCGAATAGCATGTAAACTTGGACAATCTTAAGTGCGTTAATTGTTGCAATGCTGAGGGCTGCTGCGATTGCGGCACCCATCATCCCCAGTTTTGGTATGAGCAACAGGTTGAGTACAAAGTTAAATGCCACCATTGATACGACATTGCCAAGCTCCCATCGTTGTTTCCCCGTCATCGTAAGCAACACCCCTGTAGGACCCGTAGCGCCGTTGACAAGCTGGCCGACTGCAAGAATTAGCAACGCGCTGGATCCCGCGGTAAACCCTTTCCCGAAAACATGCAGCAGTTCGACCCGGAAAACGGCGATACCGGCAAATATCACCAAGGAAGAGTAGCACAGCCATTTCGTGACCGCCGTAAATAATGTTTCCATTGATTGATTATCAGAAGTCGCCCCGAACTGGGCAAATAAGGGGGCCACGATCGGAAGCACAATTTCCAGTCCTATAAGGACAAAGGCAGATACTTTGAAGGCGACGGAATAAATTCCGACCTCCTTCGGACTAACAAAGTGGCCAAGCATTATCGTGTCCATCTGATTCAAAAGTTGATAGCCAATGCCAATCACGAACAGAGGCATCGAAAGCAACAGATAATTCCTGAAAATTCCCTGCGTAGCGGGCGCGGTCTGCCGGAGTTTCGAATAATACTGAACGACAAATACTGCCAGGAAACAGCTGGCGGCTAATTGAGCCACAATCCGCGCCACTATTGCACCCTTAAGGTTCGGCCAAACGAGCGCGAGCAACGCAAGTAGAAGCACAAAGACTGCGGGCGACAAAATGTTTGTAACTTTTGATGCAAAATCGAACCGCTTCGCCGCCGTAACCGCTCCGGAGAGGAATCTAAATAGCGCCAGCACCGGGACCTGCAAACTAAATAGACGGATAACATTTGTCATCGCCGGCGAATGAAAATAGGACGTTGCTATGATCGGCGCCGTGAGCAGGAGAACCGCAGAAAGAGCAAGCGAGATTATGAACACCACGCTGCTCCCTGCTACGAGCAACCCTCGCCCTCTTTGCCCGCGAGCTTCCAAAATTGGCAGATAGCGTAGCAACGCCTTGTCCAAGCCGAGCACGCAAAATGCAGTTACAAGTTGCACGACCACCGAACCGAGTCGGAATTGTCCCAGCCCGCCCGGGCCAAGGAGTCTGCTTAGCAAAATCGTCGACGTAATTCCTAAAACAAGTGCCACGCCCCTGGTTAGAAACACTACGGCGCCTTGTCGGCTCACTTGACCCAGCATGGATGCAATAGTAGTTGAAACCGAGTTCACTGCTTACCCTGCTCGATGCTTGGACAAATTGATTTCGAGTTCGGTCGAAGCGGCCGGCGGTTTGGACAGCCATGGCACTTCAACTCCAAGTAATTCTCGCAATCGTGCCGGTTCGTCGCGGTAGTACGACAAGAGAAATTCCTTCGTGGCGGCGGACATTCTCAGCTCTTTGCTCTTAGCAACATTCAGCTTTGCGTAGATCGCATCCACTCTGGGTCGAATTTGTCGTAGCAGCATACGGAGCTTTGGCGCGTGCCGTAATAGGCTGCGGGCGCGCTGCCCACTCTCCATATATGCTTTGTGCAAGTAGCGGCTGTGCACGTCCGAGCCCTTATTAATAACATCAAACTGGAAGTCGCGAAAGTAGCCCTCATCTATACCGAGCCAGCGGCAAATAGGAACCATAAAACCCAGCGCACCGCGGCGAAGGTCTTCGTGGAAGCTGATATAAACTGATGACTCGCCAAATAGCTCCAGGTAAGTCCGCAGATACACCGAATAACGACCCTGTTCCAAAGCACAGAAGGCGGGATGTGCGCGCTGGTGCGCAACCCTGGCGCCATCATCTCGTTGGATCGAAACATAGTCATCAAACGTCATATCGTCTGGTATTACGATCCTCTTGCGGGCAAACCGATACCAGGACAGCAATCTGGAGATCGGCTCTCGTAAAATGAAAACTAAGCGGACGTTTGCCAAGGTCTGTCGAATGAAATGCGGAGTGTTTGCGGAATAAAGGTAATCTGGCGTGGCCTCCAATCTCCAATTCTCCGGCGGTCCAGAATCAAAAAGGGACAGATACGTTTCCGGGCCATTCTCCTGATATCGCGTCTTCGACGAGAGCGGATAGTCTGCGTCGAGAAAGAACCGCGTTTCCTTGTCGGCCGCGCAAATCTGAGGATGACTCGCAAGATAACTGAAGACAGATGTTGTCCCTGCTTTGCTCGTCCCGGCGATAATAAGGAATCTATGAGCAAAGAGATTTGCGTCGTTTTTCATTCGGCAGCAGTTGTATCTGTTCTTCCATTCTTAAGTGTTCCGATTAAGAGGGCCGGTTAAGCCTCATGGTCGCAAAGTCTCCGCCTGTTCGAGCGCGCTTGCCTCTTGCTTGAAACCAACTCAGTTCATCCCTCGATGGTCGGTATCGGCGACGTACAAGCTTTGGAAGTGCCGCCAGCGCCACCAAAATCTGAGATCAAGAACTGCGTGGTAAGCCTCATAGGCCAATCGTTCCGGAGCCGAAACCACGGTCCGATTCAGTTCCCTCATAATCCGCCAGCTTAGTCGTGCCTTACCCCGGATTGCCCGCATCTCGTCCACCCAATTCGACACCCGACCTTCCAGGAGCTCGTTGAGGCGTTCCGTTGGCTTCAGCAGCTGATCTGCAATGTACCATTGCACTACCTCAGGAATCTCGCGCTTGTGCTGTACGAGCTTATTGGTTGCATGCACCTTGGTCTTCATGAGTTTCGCCGGCAGAACCCATGGGGTCGTGCCTCCGATATGCCGTAGCACGTCGTTGATATACATCTCAGGGTCATCGCGAATGCGATCGAAAAAATCGATATGCAATGCATCCCGCCCAAATGCCCGCGACCAGATCTTTATAGTGCGGTAGTAATCCGAGGATAGTCGGTTGCGAGCCTGCTCGACTTGCCGCATAAAGTCAATTGAACTAACTTTGCGGACGTCTCTACCTTTTAAGTATCCGGATTCGAGAAGCACTTGAGACCAGGTTCGTTCGATCGGATGGCGTAGCGTCAAAATAATGCGCAGGTCGGGCAGCAATTTCGCGATTCGATTAACCTGCCACGCTTTCAACCGGGCATATTCAGGTGAAATTTCGCCACGGACCGGCTTCGGTTCACCTCCATTCGCCGGGGCAAAGTGCGCTTCGTACCACTCCAAATTGTACCGCAGCATGTCAGGGAAAAAAAAGAAGCACATTTCTTTCCGATCGCTCAATTTTACATCGGGATGGCACTGCAAGACTTGGTAGAGCCAGGTCGAGCCGCAGCGCAAGGAACCGATTCCGATAAAGGTTGGTGGACACCGGTCTACAAAATTGCGTTTTCTAGACACATTTTTCTTTCGTTTTAAAAGTCTTACCGAAAGCATCTTCTTTTCGAATCTCAGCCCCTTCTCGAGAGACAATCACCATCCTTCCACCAGCTTGTGCCGACAAGTCACAGACTTCCGTGGTAAGTCTAGCTGGTTCAGTGATTGAGCCGTATCAATTATTGCTAAACTTACGACCCCGGAGATGGAGTATGTTAATTTAGTTCAATCAATTGTCTTTGGATGAATTCAAGCGTCAGAATCTTGTGGATCTCAAAAGCATAGTTTCGATTCCCCTTGACATGAGCTTTGAGGATCTCTTCCAAAGAATTCGGACGAAGGTAGGGTCTACTGCGCGCCTTCGAGTCGAGAAGCATCTCCCTTAACCATCGCGACAGCTCATCCCGGTACCAGACACGGAAGTGAGCGACTTTGTGCCGCCCAAGGAACAGTTTTTCGAGGCGCAGCCGGGCAAAGATGTGATCGAGCCTTGCCAGCCATTGCGGCATCCCATAATCATACGCATACTCCGCTTTAAAGGTGAACTCTTGGTACCAATGCAGCGCCAGATTAACCCCGGGAACTGACTGAAAGGCGAGACCCCGATCGGTTCCAATCTTTCCCAGTGCCGGGTTGCCATCAGCAATGAGTCGAAGTGCTGGCCCATTGTGCAGCAACGTCGCCGGCGTCTGGTAGGCGAGCGCTACCAGATCGTTATCAAAGTAGGGCGTTCGATACGTGAGCTGCGATCTTTCTACGGAAAATTTGCTCGCCATGTACCATGGCGCTTGCTTGAAGGACGTGAAGGACAGCCTGTGGCCCCGAAGCTCGCCGGCGTAGGTGGCAGCGGCGCCCCGAAAAGATTGTTCCAGTTCCGCATCGAAAATGCCTGGTTGGGGAGGATCCGGTCCAAACATTACAAGGCGCCTCAAAATTTCGCCGCCGCAAACACCGCTTAATCGTACTGCGGCGATCTGTCGTGCCAATCTTTGAACGTACAGGTCGACCGCCCCAGTGACGTCCATGGTGCCGTCGCTAATATAAACGGTTGTTTCAGCTAGGTCGTGAAACTGCGACAAGAACTCCGCACCTACTGGAATCGTGTTATGAGCCTGCTGGCAAAGTTTCGCGGTCCGCCGCGCTATCTTGACGTCCGCGCAATCTCGGTACGTGCCGCCCCATGTATAGCATGGAAGTGTGCCCGGGGGACGATGCGCCCAAGCCAGGATCATCCGGCTATCCACCCCGCCAGTTAAAGATAAGCCGATGGACTGTTTCCCACGGAAATACTTGGGGAGAACACGTGCCCACGTTTCTTTTAACTTCTCGTAAAAGTCAGGTTCGCTTAACTCTGGCTGATTTTCCCACGCTTCCTTCTTGAAGTAAGTCTTTTTCTTCACTGGCGCGCCCCGGGAGAACACCCATGACGAACCTCCTGGGAGCAACGAGATTCCGGAGAAAAGGCTCCTGTTTTCCAGAACGGCTTCGCAACTGAGAACCTCGCCCAGACTACGCAGATTTATTTGACGAGTCGCAGGAAGGATTTTAAGCAGGGCCTTCGCTTCTGAAGAAAAATAAAATCCGCTAGCGTCTTCGTGATAATAAAGTCGGTTTACTCCGAACCGGTCGTTAAACAGAACTAGTTTCCGCTCACGAAAGTCCAGCAAAACACCGCTGAACCAGCCGTTGAGTTTCCCTAAAAACTCGCAGCCCATTTCTTCGTACAAATGGACGAGATAACTTGCGTTATTTGAGCCACATTCATGTCCGCGCACCCTAACCGCATCGATATCAGCCTGGTCAGCGAAATCCTCGCCCGAAAAAAGAAGGCAGATGTCCTTCTTTTCATTCCAGATAGGAAGGCAATCGTCGAAGGCTCCTTCGTGACAAGCCCATCCACCCCAGAGGCCGAGTTCCTCATTAATGTACGTGCCATCCGCGTAAAACGGTTCATGTTTCAGGCATTTAACCATGGACTCCACGAGAGGAGAGTACTCCTTCGACGGTCTCTGGCTGATTATTCCAACGATACCAGGCATATTGTGATTACGGCACAGAGATCAGGGGACAGGGATCAGGAAGTCAGTAGAAATTGGCGGACAGGGGAAGGATTCGAACCTCCGATACGACTTGCGTCGTATAGCAGCTCTTGCGAGCCGCTGCCTTAGACCACTCAGCCACCTGTCCTCAAATTCGTATTTTACTCAGTCTTTCCTAATTTCGGCAATGTCACGGTGCGCGCCCAATTGCTAACAAGTTATTGCGGAAACGTGGAACCAAGAATAGTGGAAATGCAATCCAAGATATACTTCGAAAAATCGGATTAGTTGGGCCGAGGTGCGTTTGGCAATGCTCTACCGAGCAATTCTTAAATCCAGCTTTCTCGAATTGCCATTGAAGGTGATCACGGCTGTATTCAATGACGTGTTCCAGACTTCTGTCTGCTGGCATGCGAAAATAATCGTAAATACGCATACCCAAAGCAAGATAGACCAGGTTGCGTAGCCGATAAAAATTTGGTGTTGAGCAAATTAAGGTGCCACCCGGCTTAAGCGCTCTCCGTAGTCGTTCTAAAACCACATGACCCGGTAATGGCAAATGCTCGAGAACTTCCGAAAAGAAGATGAAGTCAAATTGCTCTACAAATGGCTGTTCCCTTTTTACACAAGTTCCAACGCACTGCTCGCACCTCTTGAGATCGCACATAATCAAACAATGGCCGCCGACATTGATATCCGCAACACATGCACGATCAGCCCATAACTTCTTGCATAACACAGCTAACTGGCCTCCACCGATATCGAGGACGTCTACTGGAGCAGCGGGTGCGAGAGAACAAAATCGTTTGATAAGTGTTTTGTAGCGCGAGCGATAGCGCGAGTAATAGTCTGGAGATCCGAAGTGAACCGCGAAGGGGCTTTGGTTGATAAATTCCGTATGTATCAAATCGAATTTCTCGGATCCCATGGGCGCGACATAAGAGAGACTACTCTTTTCAAAAACCGGCTAACATTCTTGCGAACATAGTAATTTGGGGGGCAGCAGATTCGGCTTCGGACCGCACCCTGTTGCCCAACATAGAATCTGGGTAACCATCTGTGCTTTCGCGTCCCAGCTCAAGCATTTTCGAGCATAGCGCATCCCTTGTTGCCGTAACCGTTCAAGAAGATCCCTGTCGCGAGTAAGAGTGGCCAGAACTTTTTCGATCTGAAGTACCACATCGCTTTCGTTAGTGAGACGGACTTTGAAGCCCACCTCGGGACGAACAATGTCTCCGGGTCCACCGAAGTCGACGACCACTGGTACTGTACCCATTGCCAGAGCCTCGAAGACTACAGCGCCTCCAAACTCGTGAATCGATGGAAAGACCAGCACGTCGGCCGCTCCTAGGCGCTGTATGATTTCGCTATGGCGTAGCGTCCCACAGAACGAGACAACCTTGTCGGTTCCAAGCGATACGGTCAGTTCCTCAAGTCCACGCCGCTCGGGGCCGTCGCCGACAACGGTAAAACGGGCCCGCCCGTTTTGCAGGAGCGGAGCGGCTGCCCGCAAAGCGAGGTCACAAGCTTTGTACGGGACAAGGCCTCCAACGAAGATCAATTCAAGCGTCTCGCTCCGTGCCGAGCTACGCGAAGCACTCGTGTAAAGAGCGGGGCTAATGCCGTTCTCCCCTGGTACAAAGAACAGTTTCTCGCGATAGGCCGCGACCTCGTTGTACGTGTGCGAGGAGCCTGCAATGATAGCCGCAGCGTTGCGATAGGTAGACCGGGCAAAAGGCAGAAATTGGTAAAAACTCCTCAGGTTAGAAATCCATTCCTTTTGTTTGTCGGCCTGGCTGAAACCCCGCGGCCACGGTAAACCACCGTTGATCGGCCCGATCACAAAGGGGATGGGGCCTCGCCGAAGGAAGAAAGCGAAAGGGCTCGGCAACACTGATGAAATAGGCAAGAGGCGCAGGACCACATCAAAGTCGCCTTGCATAATCCGAGCCCGCGTTTGCCGCCAGGCGCGCCATTCAAACGCCAGACAAAAAAAATAACTAAAGGCGGTCAAGACTTGGCTCCGATAGTTACTCCTAAAGACCCAACGAAAACACCAATCGTAGATGCGCTCGAGCCGCGGGAGACTGATGACTTCAATCGCACGAAATGGAGACTGCTTGCGGCGCACGGCTGCCTCGTTGGCACGACCGATGACCAGCGTCACTGCATGGAGCTGCGCCAGGGCCTCGCTGTGGGAATACCCAACAAGAGGGCCGGTAATTCCGTCCGGGTTACTACCCGGAGCTAGTAACAAGATACGCAACATAATCGCCGACCGGGTACTCAATCTCGCGAAAAAACAGCTTAGGATCCTGGCTGCGGTAAGGCATTAGCTCGACGGGCATTCGTGGTCCAATCGGCAACGCCACTTATACCAGTGCACTCTCAATCTCTTTAGCGGATCGCGAATCTGCTTCGGAACGGCTCGTTTCCAACCGCGATGAAAGCCAAAAGGAGTCAACCGATGAAGCCCAAGACTCAAAGCCAGTTTTCCCTTCTTGGTAAGCGGCACAAAATATCGTGGAAGATCAATCTTTTGAAAGCCATTGCTTCGTTTGAAATCGCCAAGGCCGTCGTCAAGCCAATATGCATAGACAAGATATGGAACTCCCTTCTCCGCGCAGCGTTCGACCGCTTTGGCCAGAAGTGCGTTGGTGGGCGCCAGATCACGGCGGCCAACCTTAGAGATGATTTGGCCGAGGCTGAGATAGTTTCCGGCATCACCCAGCATAATGAAACCGACCAGTTCTTCGCCTAAATATGCCCCGAAAATCTCTTCTCTGAACAAGAATCGGCTGAACTGGCGTTTTACGGTGTCAAAATCCTTGCCATAATGTAAGTAAGGCCGGCCCTGCCGAATCGGAGTTTCGTTAAAGATTGATGTCATTCCCTTGATGAATTGCTCGTCAAAGGCAGCCAGTTTGATAATGATGCCCTTCTTTTCCGCTTTTCGGGCTTTGTTACGAGCTTGCCTATCGATTTGGTTTTCCCACCAATAGGAGTAGCTCTTGATTGGAAGCGCCGCGATGGACTCCCGTTCCATAACATAAGAATACCGTGGTTCGGTGTGTGGCAGGCGTTGCCAAAAGGTCAGAATATCGGGGCAATCTTTGGCTCGTTGAAAGGCATCGATCAAAACTTGAGGGTTCTCCACATCCTGAAACCACTCTTCCTGTGGATCGGCATAAGGCCGGGCGATTCGCAGAATCTTCCCCTCGACCAGAATCTGTTTGCCATTGATCTCCATGTTAATGCCGAGGCTGTCCGGCCCGAATTGACGCGCAGCGCCTTTTCAAAGACACCATGTGGCGGAAAGGGGAAGGATTCGAACTTCCGACACGGTTTCAACCGTGTAGTAACCTTTGCGGATTACTGCCTTAGACCACTCGGCCACCTTTCCACGATAAAAACTACTTAACGAGCTTCTTTTTGTCGATCGCAATTTAGGAAAACTCGTCGACTTTCTACCCAAGTCTACTATGGGCCAGATCAGCACCGAATGGGCGCTGGCTGTAACACCCTCTATCCGAGCTGGTCTCCCGCAGCCATTGCTCGACCATGACGAGACTGAACAGGAGCTTGTGGTTATCTTGCCTGCCGGATCGGTGGTCATCCAAAACGTTTCGAACCGCCTCAGGCTTGAGCAGATCATACATCAGGGAGTTATCGTCCAGAAGCATTTCTGAAAGCCGGCCCTGCATTGACGACCGGAACCAGCCATCCACCACATTGACGGCAAAGCCGCGCTTCTTGCGCTTGAGGACGGCCGGTGGCAAATAACTTCGGCAAACCTGCCGGTGCAGCCATTTTCGGGTGCCACCGCGGACTTTGGAACCGGCGCTGAGTCGCTGCACATACTCGACAACGTTGCGATCGAGATAAGGCACGCGCACTTCAAGACTATGTGCCATCGAGAGCTTGTCCGCATACATAAGCAGTTCGTCGGGAAGCGAGGAGCGAATTTCCAGGAGCTGAAATCCGCCGAGTTCGTCGGTGTGCTCCATTTGCGGCAGCAGAGCCCGCCAATAATCCAAAAGTCCTTCGCTACTCGGTTCGGGAACCAGACCGTCTCGAAATAATGCGTGTATGCTTTTCTCCGATAACAAGGAGAACACATCCTGGTAACGCTTCAGCCGGTTGTCTGTTCCGAGCGAACTAACACCTCGTTTCAACATTTCATTCCGAGATAACCCGTTTATGGCGAAGCCGAGGGTAGAACGAACAGGAATAGGGAGCCACCGCCACCAATTCCCATAACGAATACCCAAATGCCGATTGTAGCCGCCGAACAACTCATCAGGTCCCTGCCCCATCAACGCTACCTTGACGTCCTGTCGCGCCCGCTGAGAGACGAAATACATGGGGACAATGGACGAAGCTGCTACGGGTTCCTCCAAACACTGCACGATCTTTGGCAGCGATCGCTCAAATTCAGCCTGGTCGAGCTTCACCGGAACATGCCGAGCGCCCAGAAGCATGGCCGTTTCCTTCGCATCCGCGAGCTCGTCATCCTCGTAAATCTCGCCGTATCCTACGGTGTATGCCGGCCAGGGGCCGCCTTCCTCATTCATCAAGGCGAGCAGCAAACCAGAATCAACGCCGCCGCTCAGAAGGATTCCTACGGGCACGTCACTAAGAAGATGACGTTTAACCGCGCCCCGGTACAAATCGAGTAACTCGCGGGTAAGCTCTTCATCAGTGGCTGCATCTTCGAAAGGCTTTGGTGTGTAATTGTACCATCGCTCTTCCCGACATTTTCCTCCCTCAACCACGAGCATCATCCCCGCTGCTAGTTTTCGAATACCCTCAAAAATAGTTAAGGGGGAAGGCGTATACCGGAAACGCAGGAACAGGTTGAGTGCTATCGGGTCCACCGAAGGCTTGGAACTTTCCGCGGCAAGAATTGCCCGAATTTCCGATCCGAAGGTGAGCTGGCCATTTGCGATGGAATAATAGACGAGTTTGATGCCCATGGCATCCCGCGCCACGACCAAGCGTTGATTATTCACGTCCCAAATAGCGAGGCCGAACATGCCATTGAGATGGTTCAAGACCTCCGTCCCCCACTCCTTG
>Ga0193750_1000113_pt1 | contig 26364 bp, 26 predicted proteins | sample L1c1metaG_FD_160569 | JGI IMG/M metagenome (GOLD analysis project Ga0193750, IMG submission 160569) | Soil microbial communities from a riparian zone of the East river system, Colorado, United States - L1c1 | ecosystem: Environmental > Terrestrial > Soil > Riparian zone | place: USA: East River... | reverse complement strand
GGCCGATCCTAGCTGGCCCGATTCCCATCGGACAGGCTATAGTTGAAAAAATTGCGCTCCTTGGTAGGGGTTGATAGAAACCACGCGCGCGAATGTCGAAGTCTCAACCGCAAATTCTGCCGACCGATCGGCCATTTTGGTTTTGCCTTCGAGCCCAGACCAAGCGCGAGCACTTCGCCGCTATTGGTCTACGAAAGCAATATCAGATTACCTGTTTCGCTCCACGTTTGCGCATGCGCAAATTGACCAGGAGAGGCGCTGTCTGGTTCGTGGAAGCAATGTTTCCGGGCTATTTTTTTGCGCAATTCGATTACGTCACTGAACGGCGCCGTGTTGAGCATGCTCCGGGTGTCCGCGGTCTTCTTCAGTTCGGAGATCGCCTGGCAACAATTGATTCAGCGACCATTGACGCTTTGCGGCAAAGGATGGAAGCCGAAGAGTTGGTCACGCTCGAGCCAGAAATCAAGGTCGGCCAGGAAGTGCAAATTGCGCATGGCCCGTTGCAAGGGCTGGAAGTTCTCGTCACGCAGTTGCTGCCCGCTTCGGAACGCGTCCGCGTGCTATTGGAATTTCTGGGGCGCTCCTTGCAAATGGAAGTGTCGAAGGAAACTCTAATCCAACCGCGGGCGTCGGCGGTTTCCTCCTTACAATAGGAAACCGATGTTTGCTTGAACCTCTAGGTTTCGGACCTGGAGCTTAGCGGGCCTGCGCCAAGGTGCCGGCCAATCTCTCGGTCGAGCGCTGCTTTGGGATTCGGCGAATCACTTGCAGACCGTGCTCGGTCTCGTAAGCCTCTGGCGCTCTGAAGGCGAGGAAGGCCAACGTTACAGCAGAGCTGAGAGTAAGCGCACCGCTGATGATAATGAAAAACATGATACCTATAAAAGCATAAGTGATGCCGCGGAGCCCCCTCCAGACAGGCTTTTTTGAGGCGGCGTTACGGCCTATCCCGCTAGCCAAGAGGCTGAAATCACGTGACTTACGGTTCCAGGTTTAATTTAATCGCAGCCGCCCGCCTCATGAAGGATAGAACAAAGCAAGAGTGCGGCCAAGCGCCGTTTGTCATCGCAGCCAGTCTGGCTCCCAGCGGTGGGATTCGAACCTCCGATCCGTCTGAGGCGGATTAATAGCCGAGATCGCGCTTAAGCCAAGCTCTGCCTTGGCCAGACTTTATAGTGCTTTTTCGCGACTTAACGCAGCGGAGCGGGATGTCGCGGCTTCGGAATAGACCAGCTGCCAGGGTCCGCGAAACCGCTTCGTCGTTCGGGTGAGGGTGTGGGCCGGACGTTATGTTCGGGTGAGGGTGTGGGCCGGACGTTATGTTGATATAACCGATGAGGTACGTTGTCGGTTTGGCCGATGTAAATTTTTCCATCCGGGTTACGGAGGACATAAACAAACCAAGAGCGCTCCGACGCGTCGGTTGTCATCATATCGAATTTTGGCTCCAGCGGTAGGATTCGGCGCTTCCTTCTCCTGTATTTGACGCGAATTAATCGCGTTTGCCTAGGCAATCAAGCGAACTCCCTGATTACTTTCGCCAGCTCCGCCACCGCTTTCTGCTGGCAATTTTGCTGGCACTCAAGAGTCGGAATGAGATCGGCGCCGGATTCGAGCCCTGTAGCTCCGTTTTTTTTGTATTACAAACATTCTTCGTTAGGCAGCTTCGTTCGATCGGCGGATCATTTTTTCCATCTGTTTTCTGATCGCCGGTCGCGACGCTCTCAGAATGTCCAGGAACGCTGTCACGGCGGGATTGTCGGAAGACTTGTGCCATACAACGCACAAAGGAATCCGAGCCGACCTTGGGATGATTGAACGAATAACGACCGGCCGTTTCAGGCTCGCGACGCAACGAGGCACGATTGAGACGCAAAGCCCACTTTCTACAAGAGTGAGGACGGTCGCCATAAAGTCCGGCTCATTTACGATGCGTGGCGAGAAGCCGGCTCGCCGGCAAACAAAAACGACTTCGTCAAACAAGGTTCGGGCCCCTTTGCGGTGGAATTGGACAAATGGCTCGCCCGCCAGACTTTTCAGGCGCACTACTTTTTGCCGTGCCAGTCGGTGAATAGGACGCAGCGCAATTCCGAGTTCGTCTATGTAGACGTTTTCTTCTTCAAATTCTGCGCGGCGGTCTGGCGGTAGTTTTCTCGAGAAGCCCAGGTCGATCCGTCCGTCGTCGAAGGCGGCGAGCTGCTGGTCGGGAGTCATTTCATAAAGCTGTAGTTGCACGTCATGAAATTTTTGCCGATACGATTGTACAAGGGAAGGCAAGAACGGACCGGAGGCAGTGCCGAAAAATCCTATGCTCAAACTGCCGGTCTCCCCGCGTGCGGCGCGCCGCGCGATCTGACCAGCTTCCTTTGCATGATTCAGGATCTGCTCCGCCTCACGCAAGAAGACGCTTCCTGCCGCCGTATGCTGCACAGTTCGTTTCGTGCGGAGCAGCAATTTAACGCCGAGTTCCTCTTCCAGATCCAGAATGGTTTGGCTGATCGCGGGCTGCGCCACGTGCAGGCGGCGGGAGGCTTCGCTGTAGTTCAAATGATGAGCAACGCCAACGAAGTAACGAAGATGTCGAAGCTCCATAATAGACGCTTATCGCTAAATCCGATTACTACAAGCGAATCATACGATTTCCGCGATGGCAAGAATAGAGCGATACAACTAGCAGACAAATCAGAAATGAAAACGGATACCGGATCATATGGAGAACAAAGCTCGGGCTCGCGTTCTGAAGCGAAACTATCCGCTCGAACCTATGGCGAGTTGCAGCGGCAGCTGCACAAAGACCTGCTCGCGCAGCACCCGGAATGGATCGATGCCGACGGCAACTGCCCTACCTGCGACGACTACGAACGTCGACTCTCTGAGCTGATTTCAATTTTCAAGTCCCAAAGCAAAATTACGTCGGGTCAAAAAGCCAACTCGAGAAAAGAGTAAAACTCGTATGAAGTTAATCGTTAACTCGTTAATCAAACTGAGAGGAGACTCCCATGCAACCACTTCAAGCTGACTACTTCACTGCGTATCACTACGTAAAGCTGACACGAGACGCCAACGGTGTTCTGATTGTTCAACTCCACACCAACGGTGGCCCGTGCATTATGACCGCACAAACTCACACGGAGTTTGTCGAGGCCTTCTACAGGATTTCGCAGGATCGAGCGAACAAGATCGTAATCCTGACGGGGACAGGTGGCGACTTCATCACGAGCGTCGAATGGTCGTCCTTCGGCAATGTCGCCGATCCCGGCGTCTGGAGCCAGATTCACGACGAAGGCGTTCAGGTTTTGGAAAACATAGCCAACATACGTGTGCCGGTCATCGCGGCGATCGAGGGACGCGCGCATATTCACTCCGATTATGCGCTGCTCGCCAACGTGATTGTGGCTGCCGAGGGGACGACCTTCCAGGATGTGGGCCACTATGCCGCTGGCGTTGCACCCGGTGACGGAATCTTTACTACATGGAGTTATCGCGCCGGCGCCGGACGAGCCGAGGCCTTCCTCCTCAACCCGCAGCCGCTGCCGGCGCGTACTGCACAGAAATGGGGGGTCGTTGCCGAAGTTGTGCCGAACGGCAAGGCACTCGGTCGGGCGCAGGAATTAGCCGAGCTGTACCTGAAGGCTCCGGAAGTGACGCGTCGCAACACACGAGTGCACTTCATCCAACCATTGAAAGAGCGCATTGTGCGGGAAGTCGGCTACGGACTATCGCTCGAGGGATCATCTTCAGCCGACCTTGTGAAGTCGTGGACGGGAAGACGACCACCCGGATAGAAGCAGTGCAGTAAGTTTTTCGCGGGCTGGATTCGACGCCGCGATTGCCGCAGCAATGCTCCAGAGGTAGGGTTCGGCGCTTTCTTCCCCTGTATTTGATGGGATGGAAGCTCAGTTTGCCCGGGTAATCAAGCGAACTCTGGCACTGCTCGGGCGAACTTTTTCACTGCTGTTTGCTGGCAATTTTGCTGGCAGTTGTTTCGAGCCTGACATCGGGTTTCCAGCGCGCTGCCGAATTCTATATTACATTAGCAAATTCTCTTGTTGTGGCATCGCACACATGATAGTGGCGAGCTAGAAACAGGGCGGGGGATATTAGGTTAAATACCCTCTGAGATTGCCGAATCCGAGCGCCTGGCGCTCATGGCTTGAGAGCGGTTTTCGGCATCACCCCGACCTTTTGGGCGAAGGCGATGAAGCGCGGGTCGTCCTTGTAGGCGCGCAGGAAAGGATTGTTCAGCAGCTGGGTCACACCGCCGTCGTGCGTGGTCCAGGCGTGCTCCAGCCATTCGAACATCTTCTCCGGCTCTTTGCGCAGGGCATAGGCGCTGGCGATCTGGCTGCCGGCGTCGTCGGCGTCTTCGTCGATCAGTTTTTTCAGCGCCGCGTCGGCCTCGGCCCGCTCGCCGTTGGCAAACTGAGCCAGCGCCAGTGCGAACGTGCGCCAGAACGGATCGGTTTCCTGTTTGGCCAATTTCACCGCGGCGCCGGGGTTGCCGCGCAGGATCTGAATTATCGCCAGCTGCTCCAGCACAGCCAACACAACAATTCCGCTCGCAGCAGCAATCGCTGGGTTGGTGGCAACTAGCGGGGCCGCTATACAGAGCAAAGTAACGCCGACCACCAGAACGGCATCAAGTTGCCGCGGACTACGGATTACTGATTGCGTTCGAAGAATTGACACGTGGGAACTCAAAGGCCTAACGGGAAAGAGATAAGCCACGGCAGGGCGTCGTAGCAAACACGCTAAAGTTGTATGGCAATGGGGCCGTTGGCTTCATCGATTGGTTAGGGCGCATGGGTATCATGGCGCAGCTTCTGTAATCTGCGAAATTGCTCATCGTAAAATCGGTCGAGCGGCAGGGATGGACCGGCCAAGCCCAATTTTTCCTTAACACTCAACTCAGGATCGAACAGCACAGTCACAGCGCGGTCCTACTACTTATAAGAGATGATCATCTGCTGAAAGTTACTCACCAGGGGGCGAAGCTCGCTACGCACGAATCCTGCGTTGCTGAGCATTCGCTTGAATTCATCATAGGTATATGCGTCGCCGTTCGGCGTGGTACCGAGCATCGTCATACAGAAAGCCGCTGGTCCGGGAGGGGAAACGCGGCCCGCATCGGGCACGAAGTCAACCGTGACCGCTCTACCGTGCGGGGCAAGAGCCGCATGGACTTTTTCGAGCAGCCTTTCGCAAGTAGTCATATCAAAGTGATGAAGGAAGTTTGTGAGAAGTATCAAGTCGTAGCCCTTGCCGTAATCGACCTCGAAGGCGCTGCCAGGGATTGTGCTATAGCGATTATCTATTCCCGCTTTCAGAGCATTTTCCTTTGCTACGGCGAGAACGCACTCCCAATCAATTGCAACCACTTCAGCTCGTTTGTTGCGTCGAGCAATCTCAATCCCATACATTCCATGACTGGCAGCAACATCCAACACCTTCAGCTTCTGTTCCGGCCTCTTATCGACAAGTCTGGCCATCTTTTTCGCCGGGACTGCGGTCATCGGAGCCATTGCCCGGGCAAATTTGACCCACACATGATGGTCAGGCGTGATTGTTCCAGCTTCTGGAAGCAAAGTCCCACCCTTGCGAACGACGGCCGTGACGTCTCTAAATCCGTCGGTCAACATCGGCGAGAGGAAGAACTCAATTGCATCCGCCAGATACACGGGAGAGCGACGATCCAGCAGCATTGCGGAATCAACGGTTAGACCGTATCTACCCCTTTTCTTCCTCAAAAATCCCATGACCACTAAATAATCGGAAAGGATACGCATGCCGCGTTCGGAGGCGCCGCAACTCAGAGCAAGCTCCTGAGATGTTTCGTGCCCGTGACCGATGGCTGTGAAGAGATCGAGTTCGATAGCAGCTTTGATTGCCGCAGTGCGCTGATACGAGTTGACCGCATCAAGGAACAGGCCAGGCGAGAGCCGGTTCATCATTAGCGATTGAATACTCGAGCGTTGACCAACGCGGCTGGAGGCTAGCTTCAGAAGGCATCTGAGAAAATGTTTTCTCATACAAGGGTCTAAGCCTCTTTAAATAGAGTTTGAAATGTGATCCTCGGATCGGGCCGACACCTTCCTTTAAACTCGGCCACCCATCCGGAGACGCTACAGATCAACTCGGCCATCGCATCCTTCTTTTGCCTCTCTTCTGACACCGCTTGTGACTCAGGGATACTGCCTGCCATTCCTTGCTTGATGATTCTTATTTGTGTCTTTTTATCTGTTCCCATTTGCCGACCTCGCTCGCCTTCTCAGACTAAGGAATTTCTCCTGTACTACCGCGTTTTGTATCTAATTATTCCCGAAGTCCATCGGAATAGCGGTGCGTGTCGGACGGTATATCGGTCATGCGCGCTAACATGTGGATAAGCCGACAATTTCGCCGGTTATCCAGCGTATTGGCTATCAAAAGCCGCAATTGTGGTCTTTTATTACACCACTTTAGCGGAAGTGAACGGCACGCGAATTAACTTTTCAGCGGAGACCAACTCATACTCATCCAAAGGCGGACAGACCACGATCGCGCCTCTTGCGTAGGCCTCGTGGATTGCGCGGCTACCGTGGCCCAAGGCTTCTTGAGCGAAGCGCTGTGGATAGCCGCACGCTTTGGCACGTTGAGCCCATGCATGGCGATAGAATGCAAGCTGAGGCCATCAATTCGAGCGACGCGACAACGCCGGCGATACATCCGATATTTTTGTTGCACGTTTTTCTCCATGTTGAGGAGAATGCACGCGCCGAATTTTCGCCGTTAGCGAGCAGTCGCGGAGTGGTGGCAGAGTTCCGACGAATTGTTTTCTTCCTGGTCGATCTGCTGGCAATTCCGCTGGCATTTCTTGTTTAACCGGAGCCTTGCAGCTGGAGAAGCTGCTGCACCTGAGCAGCTTATGTAATGGCTCCAGCGGTAGGATTCGAACCTACGACCAATCGGTTAACAGCCGACCGCTCTACCACTGAGCTACGCTGGAAAAGCGACTGAACGTGAGCAACTTACGACCTGTTTTCGACCGCCGGAACTTCGCTCTTGTCACTGTCTTATGATACTCCTATACTATCTGACACATGAAAAAGGCTATCTGGAAGCGGTCTGGAGTAGGTCTCTATTGTTATCAACCAACGGGCATGTATTTCGCACGGGTGCGATTCGGCGGCAAGCTCTATCGGCGCGCGCTCGAAACCAACGATTACGCGTTGGCGCGGCGCAAACTGGCGCAGTTCAAACTGGACTTGGGGCGCACCGACGCCAGCAAGGGCAGGACGAGCTTTGCCACCGTGCTCGATGCCTACGAGGCGACGCTCACCGGGGCCGGTTCAACCCTTGAGAAGCAGTGCGCCGTCATCGCCAAGCTGAAAGAGTCGTGGTTCGGGATCAATTCGCTCCCGCTGCGCACAGTGAAATTCTCCGACGTGAAGCGATGGTTGTCGGAACACTACGGCGAGAAAAGCGCGAGCTACCACAACGCGGCCCTCACCGTCATCCGCTCCGCGCTGGAGATGGCGGTCAAAGACAAGATCATCATCGAGAACCCCGCCAAAGATTTGAAGTACCGGAAGCGCAAGGAACCGATCCGGCTGACTCCCACCTTCGACCAGTTCAAGGCGATAGTGGCCAACATCCGCGCGCAAAGGTTCAACGCCGACTCAGAGCAGAGCGGCGACTTCGTCGAGTTCTTAGGAATGGCCGGGACAGGGCAGGCCGAGGCCAGCGCGCTTCGGCGGTGCGACGTTGACCTTGAAGCGGGGCGGATCGCTCTTTACCGGCGCAAAACAAAGCAGGCATTTTTTATTCCGATCTTCCCTCAGCTCAGGGCGCTGGTGGAAAAGCTGTGCGCTGGAAAAGGAAACACGCAGCGCCTGTTTTCGATCAACGAAGCGCGCAAGGCGCTGGCCAACGCTTGTGGTCGGCTTTCCTTCCCTCAGTTCACCCATCGGAGCTTGCGCCGAATGTTCATCACCCGCGCGATTGAGCGAGGCGTGGACGTGAAGGTGATCGCAGAATGGCAATCCCATCGTGACGGCGGGCGGTTGATCCTGAGTACTTACTCTCACGTCCGAGCAGCGCACGCTCAGAGAATGGCGGCGTTGATGGATGACGGCGGCAAGCCGGACAACGTCGTTCCGCTTCCGCAGCAGCAACAAGTAGGTTGAGGCGCGAGCGTCAAGTGACGCTCGAACCGCGCGGCTGACAGCAGCAAATAGCTCAAAATTTATCTTATTGACACCTTAACTCCTCGGAAGTAGTAACTGCGCAACACCAATAACCTAAGTCGAGCGCCAGAGACTCGGCTTGTGTTCTACATTAAAGGGAGGTCACACCAACAAGTGGTGGCCCATGTCGCGAAAACCCGGAGCGACACGATAAATCAATCGTGTCGTTTTTTTATTGGTTGGATTTGGCGGCTCGATTGGAAACGGAAAAAGGAAACCCGACCGCCAATCGAAGGGACTTATGCCAACATCAAAATTGCGACAACTCGCCGATGAGATAAACCGGAACGGCGGACAACCGGCCACTTCAAACCGCCCGCTGCGCGGTGCGCTCAAACAACCCGCCGCCAGAGAGTACCTCGGCGGACTGAGCGTGCCGACGATGTCGCGGCTGGTCAAAAGGGGATTGCTTAAACCTAACAGGTCAACCAGACACCTCTTGTTTCCGATCAGCGAACTCGATCGATTTCTGAAAGCGGGGCAGTACTGATGGCGAGAGGTAAGGGCCACCGCGATCCGTTGCGAATACGCAACCGCAAGATTCATCTGCGCAACCTCAAGAAGTTCCACGCGCTCGCGCGAAAAACGCAGTCTCGGTCTCGAAAGCGGGGCCGCTGAGATCGTGAAATGGTCGCGATAAACAACCGTCTGACACTTGACCGGGCGCACTCGGATTCGCTCGGCCATCCCTATTTTGTCGGGAACGGCAAGCGAGCCGATGTGTTGTGGTCTGACGAAGACTTTTTCGCGATCTGCGCCCGGATGCTGCAAGGCAACCCGCTCGATTTCTTCGGCAAAAGCTACCGCGCCAAAGATGGCTCGGTGCGCTTCGTCAAATCGAACAAACCCGACTTCGTCAAGCATATCCGCTGGACGCGAGACACGGTCTGCGGTCGCGCCAAAAACAAAACCGCGATCTTCTTTTTCCCGCGCAACGCGAGGAACGAAAGCCAGTGGGCCGCTTTTGATTTCGACAGCCACGACGGCGACAAGATGCGCGCCCGCAATCTCGCCTTCAAAGCTTTCTCGATGCTGGCCAACCATGACAAATTGTGGCTGGTCTTGGGCACCAGCGGCGACGGCGGCGGCTGGCACCTTTTCATCTTCACCTCCGACTTCTACCCCATCACGGAGTGGACGCGTTTCTTGCGCGAAGTGGCCGAAGCCATCGGCCAGCCGGTCGAAAAAGGCGTGCTCGAAATCTTCCCCGACGAAACTTACGGACGCTGCGGCCTCGGGATTCGCCCCCCCGGCGTGTGGAACGCAAAAGACGATTCATTCGGCAAAATTCTTTTCGATGGAGCCTCTTCGCGGTTGAAGGCAATCGAGGGTGGGGAGCGTAGAGAAAGAGATGATCTCTTTTTATTAGGTCAAAGCTGTACTTCTCACGAGGGGAGCCGAAAACCAAAAAGGGCGCTTTTACCTACGGAAAACTACGAGGGGAGACTTTCCAAGTTTGACCTACGGCAAACTGACCCCGTTTTCAGAGGAGAAAAGGGCCTATGGCAGATGCAGTTTGCCATCACTGCAGCACGCTCGCGCCACAAAAAGCTTCTGGAGTTGGTAGGTGCGATATTCCACCAGTGCAGCCACGCGGTAGCTCGCGAAAATGCGCGCCTGCAGTACATGGAAGCTTTACCTGCTCCCGTTGCGTCCCTAGCTGCTCACCTTGCCGAGTTCGAAAAGGCGTGGCAGGGAATGGAACGGCAGTGGCGCAAGAAACTAACGACTGCTGAACGGAATAAGTTCGACGTGCTAAGCACACGTACTCTGAACGACCGCGAAGCATTCCGCATAATCAGGAATTGGAGTCGACACGATCAGTCGCGGTCTGATTTCGGCGTCGCCGCAGACAGTCTCGGCAGGCGGATAGGAGCCACGATGCAGACCGCTTGCAACATCCGCCAGCGCTTCTGCGAGCTCGGTATTCTGCGACCAACGACGCCCTATAACCTCCAAGAAAAGCGCGCCGCCTGCTCCGAGTGGCTGCTAAGCCCGCAATGTTTTCCGCGCCGAGTGGCGCATTCCCCCGGAGCAAAAAACAAATCTAACCATCTCAGAGGGGACCCAAAACGATGAGCCTAGTCGCAGCAGCAGCAGCATCCAAACCGGTACGACCTCGGCAACTAGAACGGAACAACTAACGGCGAAACCGAATAGTTAAAATGGAATCAAACAAGCGCCGAGAATATCTGGGCTGTGCGACACTAGTGCGACGGCTAGGCGAAGCCATTTACGGTGCGCGCCCTAAACCCTTAACCGAGTCCGCGCTGTGGGACACTGTTTGCGCTGTCGCGCCTGCGCACTATCAAGATTTCCGAAGAGCGCTTGCGATTCTGCGGCAAACTGGCGCCTTTCGAGAAACGTCGTTCCAGGTTTGGGTTTATTCTGGACAATTCTAATGCAAACACGCTAAACATGAGCACGACGAGGGTAGACCGAAACTTGTCCGAAAGTATCCCTCTACGCACCTCCAGAGGTAGGGCGAGAGTAGTGCGAAAGGATTACTTACGCGCGTCCTTTTGGGCGAGGCGTTCTCGCGCGGGCGCGTGGGCGCGCGTAACATCGAAAGGGAGCAAAGAGCCATGAGCACACCGAATAAAGTCGGGCGGCCAAGTGAGTTGACCTCCATGCTACAACAGGAGATTTGCAATCTCCTAAGCGACGCGATCAACATTGAGACTGCGTGCGAACTGGTTGGCATCGCGAAAGCGACCTACTACAACTGGCGCGAGCGCGGTGAGTCGGGCGAAGAACCTTTCGCAGAATTTCTGGACGCGACTACGCGCGCGCGGGCGAAAGCAAAGCTGATGTTGCTGCGCATAATCGACCGCGCTGCGGAAAACGGCGATTGGCGTGCCGCCAGTTGGCGGCTGACGCACGGCGGGTGGCCAGAGTTCTCCGATCGCCCCGCGGTTGAAAAAAAGATCACGTCACTCCCGCCAGATCCAGAGCCGATAACTGACGAGGAGCTGCGCAAGATTTTGGCGAACCTGCCCTAATCCGGCCTGTGGGTCATGGCAAACGTCAAACAAAACCATTTGTCTTCAGACGCAGTCATGCCTTTGCATGCCCGGAGCGCAACATTGGCGCTTTTGGCCTTTAAATCCCATTGGAGTAAAATACTCATAAGTCGTTGCTATGGTGGTGTTTGCACTCAAAAAGTCGTACGGAGCGCCAATTGGCGCTCGTAACCAGTTTTTGAGCGTAAACCGCTCATGGTCCGTCCTTTCCGACCGAAACTAAGCCACCGTCGTCGCGCAATGATCCGCGCAACTTTGCCGGCGATCTTCGCCGCCTCGCCGACCGTGACGCGCGACGCGTCCGAACCGAAGCAACGGAAACCTAACGCGTGATCGTCGACCCATTGTCCGTTCGTGCCGGTCGACATCATCCGGAACGCGGCCTTGGTGCTGGTGAACGTTCGCCGGACCAACACCGTTCCGTCGTCGAACTGAAAATACTCGTTCACCGTGTCACTCATCGAAAGTCCTCTTGGCGCAACAAATGAGCGCCTTTCGGAATGATAACGTCAACCCACGATGCGTCCAAATCGGTCAATCATCACGCGACAGCAGCACGCAGCCCAAGACGTCGCCCGCTAGAACTGCGTCGGGCAGCAGACAGAAGACTTCTTTTGCAAACCATAGCCAAGTCAAAGCGTTGCAAACGCTTTAGCTAGCGCTTGGCGCACGCTTTCGGCAGATTTTCTCAATGTCGCGCGTTCTTTAGCATAAATTTCCGGCGCCTTACTATTCCGAACATCCTCAAGAACTGAATTAAAATCCAACAATGCACCACGGTAAACTTGCAATGACGCAGCACATTCGTCGAAGCCAAAGGCTATCAGCTTAATCCGCGAGCGATCAAGTTTCGTCAGCGCGAGATTGCTCTGTGCACGACTTTGCTTCACGTTTGTGGCTAAGACCTTTTCGAGTTCCGGATGGTTTCCCATTTCGCGGCTCTTACCGTAGGAGAGACTCGACAAACAGAAACCGTCATGGGCCGATATTTGTTCCGCCAGATTTTCGATAGCTTGCTCTACACAATCCTGTTTCCGGCGCCGCCGTTCCTTTTCAAATTCATGCGCCCGACTTCCCTTCGCAATAAGCCAAGCGCTGATGCCACCAAATCCGATTTTGACTGCATCATCAAGGACGTCGAGGAAGGTCACATTCTTTATCCAGCGTATCCGCCTCTCATCGGCAAGGCAAAACGGCGGAAATCATGCCGGGATCTTACTTTGATCGCGGCACGGAGCGAACGCTCGGACTGCCGACGCGTTGAGCCGGTTTGCCGGGGACATTTGGCTAACGACGATCAGCGACCAGTTGCGGTGTCGTTTCGGTTAGCTCGATCTTTTCGCTCACCTTCTGAACAGTAGCGGCGAGAGCTTGAATTTGCTTCTGCTGCTGCGCGACGGTGGTCTTGAGTTCGGCGATTGTGCTCTGCTGTTCTACGACGTTTCGGTGCTCCTTAAGGAACTCATTGAGCAACATCGCGTTCACCGCTTCGTAGCGAACGGTAGTTACGTTTCCTTCCTCATCTTTCACCACTAGGTTTGGATTTACCTTTTCTACTTGCTCGGCTACTAGGCCGAACTGCGGGATGCCGTCAGGATCAAGTTCGTGCTTGTAGCGAAAGGTCACTGGCTTGAGCGCGAGGATTGATTCACTCGATTTATCCATCGGCTTGATCGCTTCTTTAAAACGAGCGGAGGATAAAACGGTGCCAAGCTGGCCGCTGGCATTGACGATGACTCCAACTCCGTTCGCTACCGTCTTGCCCGAGATGCCGGCGATGAAAGTCCCTGTCGCAGTCGATACCTTCCCAATCCGAATCTTACCGGATTCGCCCGCGACGCCCGGCGCACCAATGTCGATGTTGTTGCTGCCTGTCGTAAGGTTGCTGCCTGCGTTACTGCCCACAGCGACATTGCTGTTTCCGTTTGTGTTGCCTTTCAGTGCCTGAAAACCCTGCGCGGTGTTGTCATGACCAGCGGCGTTGTTTTCCAACGCGAGAAAACCATCGGCCGTGTTGTTCGAGCCAGTGGTATTGCTAAAAAGCGCGTCCGCGCCGTCAGCCGTGTTTTGATTGCCGCTTGTGTTCTTGAACAGTGCAACGATACCGGTCGCCGTGTTGGTCGTGCCGTTTGTGTTATGGGAAAGCGCCGAATCGCCGACGGCAGTGTTGCTGCTGGCCGTGCTGTTAAGCAACGCTTGAAAACCGACGGCAGTGTTAAAGCCGCCGCTGACGTTACTGGCGAGCGCTCCAGAACCAACTGCTGTATTATCAATTCCATCGAAACCATTGTTGAGGAGTGCAGCGTAGCCGACAGCGGTGTTATCGCTGCCGTTGCTGTTCGATGAGAGCGCGTCAAAACCGGTTGCGGTATTGTTGTTGCCAGTTTGGTTGAACGAAAGCGCGTGCGAGCCGTTGGCCGTGTTAGAGCCGCCGGTCATGTTGACGGCGAGCGCCTGAAAGCCGGTCGCCGTGTTGTCGTTGCCGGTTGTGTTGTCGTCCAGCGCACTAGAGCCGACGGCGGTGTTGCGATTACCGCTGGTAGTGCCAAGAAGCGCCCCAAAACCGATGGCTGTATTATCGGTTGTGAATTCGACGCTGAATTCACATGATCTCCGGACGGTTTACTACAGATGCCTTCCATTTGGCGTTCACTTCGGTCCAACCGATCAGCCATGGTGAAAGTACGACTTCGAATCGCGCAGACGCAAAACTACGAGGCGGCGTCAGCGCCGTCTCGAAACTTTGCCGCAACGAAGCGCTTTTCTGTATGCATTACAAAGCGCTTTGTGTATGCTTTGCGGAGCGCTTCGTGGTATGCTCTACAGAACACGGCTGTTCGCATCTGAGGAATTGTTGGGTTTGAGGCGTCCAAGATGCTGTACTTCGCGTTGACTGATATGAGCGCAACAACTGAAAAATCGCCGTGTAGGGAGGCCTTAACGGATGAATGGTACAACCGCATTCGCGAGGAAGTGGATTATCACTGTAGCTTCTGCGATGCGATTCACACCGATATCCACGAAATGGAGGAGAAGGTGAAATCGGCCTATGCCAGAACAGCCACGTCATTGAAAGGCGTTTTTGACATCGCAGAAATCGCGAAGCGTTGGTATGGAATGACGGCGTTCGCGACAGAAGTCCTAGAACACGCACGATTCCTTCAGCAAATGCATCAAATTTGTGGAGTGGATTTGAGCACCCTGCTTGAGTATCAAAAGGAAGCATTCGACCGTCTGATACTTCACTGCCCGGAGTTTGCCGAGGCTTGTCAGCAAGGTTAGAGGCTCGGCCGTGGCGGGGGGCTTTGCAGGTGCCTCAATATATCAGGTACGATCACTGTAGCGATATACACTTCCAAAGTCATTTGACTGCGGAGATTCGGTGGTTCCGCTTCGTAGAGTCTACGGCATTCGCTGGTGAAAACCAGCTTGGCGCGCCTAATTCTTGTGACAGTCGGATCGGGCGCGTATTGCATTTCCTCGTACAAAGACGCCAAGAGAACGAGCGTGGGGGTCGGGATCATTTCAGGTTTTTTCTTGCGTTGCGCTCACATAGCGCATCCTGGGCCGCTGACAAATCGCTCGCCTGCAAAAGCTCGATTCTTTAGACTTACCTTATGTCCCTCGATTCCCCAACAACCTGTGACTCGCGGCCGCTCAACAACATTGGTCGATCTTCCCTAACGGCATTTCTCACTCGATTTGTCGTTCACAATCCATTGCAGGGCGCGATTGCTTTCATTTAGGGCGCGACGACAGGCTTCGAGATTTTCGGCGACGGTTCCTGAGGATCCAGAAGTAGTCGTCGTTACTATCCGAGACCATGAAAAAATTTGCGGCGAGTCGCCCCTCGTTGGACTTGTGGCACACGATTCAACCGAGTTCGTCTGCTACGCACCGAAGGGCGAGGTTGTCACTTCCAGCGCATTGATGGCGTGGCACTTTCACCAGTTGCAAGGACCTGGCTACCTTGTACACGCACATCTCCTTGCACCGGTGTGTCTCGGGACCGCGACGGCGCGCGTCGCGTTGGCGGTCGGCCGACCGCGAACAGAAGCTTTCGCTCACGACCTTTGCTCGCACTTTGAGCAGGGGATGGAATGCGTGCTTCGAACCGTAGAAGGCGTGTGGACGTGCGGGACAGATCCCGCCGAGTGTGTAAGGAAGATTCTTCGCTGCCAATCCGATGCACTCGATGCACTCGAGCTGTTGGCGAATCGCTGAACACAGCTAGGCAGAGTTGCTGGACGACTCGAATTGCGCAACGGGTCGTGACTGGAGCTTCAACTTGTGTGACGCCATGGTGCCTTTACAATTGCTGTTCCTGTCTAGCAATTTTTTCGGTCGTTCACGCGGTTGGTGGAAGCGCCCCGTCGGCCGTTTTCGGCCCGGCAGGCATTCCCGCCGAGGGCGAAATTACCAAAGACGACCGAATGGCAGTGAACAGTGGGGCTAGTGATCGCGATGTACGTCCGCATCGATGTCGGCCATCCAAACGCTACGGCCGAACGTGCTTAGGAACAGGAACTGGCGGCCCTGTACCGCGCCGAATCGCAGATCGGAACAATGCGGACTGCGCGGCAGCCCCACGCTGTACTGCAGCCAGTTGTCGCCGAAGTCGGGACTCACATACACCGAAGACTCCGTGGCGGCGGCCAATGTCACCATCGCGCCCATGCGGTTGATGTCCAACCCGTGAATCGGTTCGAACGGAAGTTTTAGCGGTCCACGCAAGATGCGCCACGTCAACGAGTCGAGCCGCAGCACATACGCCCCCGTGCCGCTATACATGATGGCGCAGGCGGTTTGCTTGTAAGCCACAATGCGGCTGATCGAGCCTTTCGGCGAAAGCATCGGCGTTTCGACATTCAGTTCGAGCGGCGGCGCACCGCTGCCCACGCTAAGCGCGAAGATCCTACCGTCGCCCGTACCCGCGTACACCACGCCGCCATCATCGCTCCCCAGTGCGGAAATTGCAGCCGCGTATGGCGGCAGCCGTCCGATGTCGTGCCAATACAGGAACGGCGTGCTGTCACCGCCGAACAAGCCGAAGATGATGCGGCTTTGCGCCTCCTTGCCATCCAGCTCCAGCGGAATCGGCCGCATGATGTCGGCTGCCTGAACCAACGCCGGGGCGCAGACCGCATGCATCAGTTCGCCGTTGCGATTTCGATAGCGCGGACGCGGTACTGCTTCCGCCACTGGCCCTTTCAAACCATTGGCGTCAACATTTCCGAATACCGTCAACAGCGGAATGCTGCCGTCGGCGGTGAAGCTGTTGGCCTTCCATCCGAACCGCCCCACGCCTTCACCCTTCGTGTTGGCGAGCAGTTGCCCGCCGGAGTGTTTGATGAACGCTACCCACCCGCCGTCTCCGTCTTCCGCCTTCTGCCATTCGTGAAAGCCGCTCACCAGGCCACACCAGACATTGTCGTTGTCCTGCAGACCGCCGCCGATCAGCGGAGCAAAATCGCACGCTCCCAGCGTACCCCAAAATCCCCGGCTGACATCGGTGGCATAGAACTGAAGGTTGGCCAGATTGCGGTTCATGGCGCTCTTGAAATCCGTGGATTCGCCGTCCCAGTTCGATGTCTGAATGACGCCGCCGTCGCTCAGGATGTAGAGGCGCCGGTTGGTGAACTCCGGCTCAAAGTAGAGCGCGTGCACGTCGGCATGCATGTGGGAAGTGGCGTAGGTAAAGATTTCTGGATCGACCCAGTCTCCGCCCAGCAGCCGCCAACTGTCTCCACGGTTCTTGGATACCAAGGCGTGCATCCAGCCGAACCCCACAACGTCTGCATTGGTGGGATGGACGCTGATGGTCTTGTGCCAGCCGCCTTGTTTGGCTGTGCCGGAAATGCTCTGTACGTTCCACTTGCCGCTGTGGTTGCCTTCCAGTTTTGTGGAACACTGGTCCCAGACCTGTCCACCATTGGTGGATCGAAGAATGGCGAATACCGCGCCGTCCGAATCGGCGCACACCGCGAAGGCGTGCTCCGGATGATCCCGGCAGGTGGCTATCGAAATGTACCTCATGGAATCGATCTGGGCCTTGTTGAGACCATTGATGATCGATGGCTTCATCATCAGATCGGTAGCATTCCACTGTCCCACGTAAATGCCGGACACGGTGTTCGCGATCAGCCCCTTGCCTCCCAGGCCGATGCCGGCGGCCGCCACGCTGGCCGCGCTGTTACGGACCGCTGCGATGACACCTGAGTCACAGCGCGCCAGACCGAAGAATGGAGCCTCCGCATCAAGCCCTGTCGCCTCCTTCCACCCATAAGCAGTGCCGGCATTGCCGGTGGCCCACCAAACGCTTCGATCGGTTGCGATCACGACCCGCGTCGGTTCGCTGGTGGTGACGATGCGGTAAACAGTGTTGACGCTAGGGGGAAGTTTAACGGGATGCCACGCATGCAGCGGATCGGGTGCGCCGGGATCGGTTTCGTAGAGTCCTCCCTGACATCCGGCGAAGATGTGGCTGCCGCCATGGGGTCCGAACGCCAGGCACTCTGTGTTGGGAAACTCCCAATCATCACTTAACGGGAAGCCCTTGAAAGCTCCGTCGATCAGCCACACGCCGCCGGTCGCGCTTGCCACCAGAATGCGTCCGGTGCCGAGCGAGAGCATGTCGAAGACGCGGCCGGCGTGCCAGGCGCTCTGTTGGTCATCGACCAGAATTCCATATGGATTGGCGACCACCCAAGGTTGCATCGGTTCTCCTTACCCATTCAACATGGCAGAATCCAACAGCGCTGAGAGATTGAGCGACATTGGCACGCGTCGGCGGCGGTCGCTCCGCGGGCAGACGCCGGCCCCTGACGTAATCTGCGACGACGCGCGGGTGTTCATTGAACGGAAGAACTCAAACGAATGTCGTCGCGATTCTTAGCCGTTGCCGCGCAGTTTCGTCGTGCGCCTCAGCGCAAAATGCGCACGCGCTGCGGTCAGGACAACAGCGAGAATCAGGAAGGCCTCAAACATTCCGTTGTCGCTGTCTAACGATATGCCAATCAATCGCTCAATAAAATCCACGGTTACCTCCTCGCTAACTATGACTGTTGTCGATAAGAATGACCAAGCTGAAACTGAGTGTCAATGGATTGTTCACCCGATCGGCGGCAGCGGCGAGTCTTCCGGTTCGCACCCGTCGATAATTTCCCACACCGTGTAACCTTTCGGCGTGCTTCTCCGGTTTGAATGATCGGCAGGTGCATGGCCAATATCATAAAACGCTTTGCCCGTCACTGTGATGACATGCGGTTCGTGCTCCGGCTCGATCCGATGTTCGATCTGCTGCGGAATGATCCGCGCTTCCAAAAACTCGCCGAGTCGGCCGCGCCGAAAGAATGATGTAGAGGCGCTTGCGCCAAGAGCCTAAGCTGAGTGGGCATGGGCGCCGAGGTTAAGAGAGAAATTCAGCTTGAGATCGCGCATGTCTTGTTCATCGACATCGTTGGCTACTCGAAGCTCTCGATTAATGATCAGAACGCGGCCGTTGAAGAATTAAACCAGGTCGTCCGAGTCTCCGAACAACTTCAGCGCGCCGAAACCGCGAGCCGCTTACTGAAGATCCCGACTGGCGATGGCATGGCCTTGGTCTTTTATACCAGTCCCGAAATGCCTGCGCACTGCGCGCTGGAGATCAGCCGCGCTCTCAAGGAACATCCGCGCCTGCACGTGCGCATGGGCATTCACAGTGGGCCGGTCAGCGGTGTGGTTGACGTGAATGATCGCCCCAATCTCGCCGGCGCCGGCCTCAACATGGCCCAACGGATAATGGCTTGCGGGGACGCCGGACACATTCTTGTGTCCAAGCACGTCGCCGAAGATTTAGCAGAATACGACCAGTGGCGTCCGCTCCTGCACGATCTCGGCGAATGCGAAGTGAAGCACGGAGGGCACGTCTCCATCGTGAACCTTTTCGGGGATGAAGTCGGCAATCCGCAGTTGCCGAAAAAGTTCCACGCCTTGAAGAAGCGCAGCGCGCGAGTGCGTTGGGCAGCGATGACGGCAGCGTTGCTCGCGCTCGCGGTAATCGTCGCTGGCATCGCAATGTTTTTCCGTTATCGCGTGCGATCCACGCTACCTGCACCGGAAAAAAGCATCGCCGTCTTGCCCTTCGAAAACCGGAGTGAAGACAAGGCGAACGCTTACTTTGCCGACGGCATCCAGGACGAAATTCTGAGCCGCTTGTCGAAGATCGCCGACTTAAAAGTCATCTCGCGCACATCGACGCTGCATTACAAAAGCGCGCCGGAAAATCTGCGCGAGATCGCCAGCCAACTTGGCGTCGCTCACATCCTGGAAGGAAGTGTGCAGAAGAGTGGCGACGCGGTGCGCGTGAACGTGCAGCTGATCAAAGCAGCCAATGATTCTCATCTTTGGGCCGATACCTTTGATCGCAAACTAACAGACATCTTTTCAGTGGAGAGCGAGGTAGCTAAAGCCATCGCCGACACTTTAAAGGCGAAGTTGACCGGCGCGGAGGAGCAGTTGATCGCGGCCCGCCCTACGAGCGACATGACGGCTTATGAGCTTTATCTCAAAGGGCGCGTGCTCTGGGGAAAGCGCGGCGGCGACAATATCCGGCAGGCGATTGCATTCTACGAACAGGCGATTTTGCGCGATCCGAACTATGCGCCCGCCTATGGGGGGCTGGCCGAGGCTTACGTTATTCTGCCTATTTATACCGACGCATCAGCGCGAGAGGCTTACGCGAAGGCAAAGGCCGCCGCATTAAAGGCGCTGCAACTGGATGACAAACTGGCGGAAGCCCACAACGCCCTCGCAATGGTGCTGTTTCTCTATCTCGATATCGCGGGTTCAATTCCGGAATTTCAGCGCGCGATCGCGCTTAACCCCAACTACGCTACCGCGCATCACTGGTATGGATTTAATCCGCTCTCCACGCTTGGCCGATTCGACGAGGCGATCGCAGAAAGTAAGAGAGCCGTCGAACTCGATCCGCTCTCACCCGTAATCAACTCGGACCTCGGATCGAATCTGATGGTGGCGCGCCGCTACGATGAGGCGATCGCGCAACTGCGCAAAACTTTGGAAATTGATCCGACGTTTTCCCTCGCACACGGGGCTCTGGGAGAGGCACTTCAGTTCAAAGGCGATTTTCCGGGCGCAATTGCGGAATACACGAAAGCGCAAGAACTGGGCGCGGGTCCAAGCAACCGGGTGTTGATGGCAGCTGCCAAAGCGCAGTCAGGCGACAAAGATGCGGCCGATCGAATGCTCGCTGAACTCGAGGAAGCCAGCCGTAACCGTGAAATTCCCGGTGCCCAGCGTGCGGTCCTTTACACCAGCCTTGGGAATCGCACCGAAGCGATCCGCTGCCTGGAGCAGAGTGTCGCTGATCACGACAGTCAGGATGTCGCTTGGATTAAGGTTTATCCAAAATGGGATCCGCTCCGGGGAGATCCACGCTTCGAAGCACTAGTGCAAAAGGTGGTTGGTCCTGCCAATAAATAATAAGCGGGTTTAACCCGCTCCGTTGGCTGCTGACTCCCCTGTTACTGTTAATCACCGCGTTCTGCGCTTTCGGTGGGGGGAAGCTCCCGCGCAATTCTTGCCATCCCGCGTTTGCTATGGCCGAACGAGCCATAGCCGCGAACCCGATCGAGAAAGACGCGCTAGCTGGTCCAACTTCGATTCGAGATCCTCGCCCGGGTTGCGGCGCAGGTGGGCGAGCCCGACCGCGCGGTTGCCGCTCTAGAGAAACTGCTCTCGATACCGTCCAACAGCGTTCTTGTGGGCGTGCCGCTGACTCCAGCGCTGCTTCGCCTCGATCCGATGTTCGATCCGCCGCGGAATGATCCGCGCTTCCAGAAACTCTGCGCGGAAAAGCAGCACTGAAGACACCTAATCAAAAGGATAGCGGGAACCATCGCTGGATTAGTTGATCTCTCCGCAGCAGTTCGAGCTTCTTCTGCCTTCTCGCCTGTCAATGGGCCGAAGCTTAGAAGAACGCATTTTGCGCGACGGATAGCCTCTTTTCGCACACTCGGCCGCGCATCTCGTTACCATTCGCGAACCAGAGCGAATCATGAGGCGCGGAAGTAGTTATCCTGATTTTTTAGCGGAGAAGCCTGCCGGCTGACAGCCGACGGCGTCTTCATGCCGGGCTTCGTGATACAACCGGTGGCAATTTCGATTTTCAGTGAATTTTCACAGTGCAGCATTCAGTGCGGTCAAGGCAATAGGAAAGCCCCCGCCACCCACACCGGTCACCCCCCCTCTCGCGAGCACTCGTCCGGCTTCTTTTTTAGACTCACAAGCGCACGGTATTCGTCGCAACCGTCTGAAAACAAATCTAAGCGCGCTATATCACAAATCCCCTTCTGCTTTCAACGTCAGCGGCACGAGGGAAAGGCGCGCTCCAACATCGTCAACATAATCGCAATGTTTTGTAGAGTTTGGACGCACTGCTCGCATCATCTAACGAGACAGAGATAAGCCACGGCAGGGTGCCGTGGCAATCACTCTGATTGTATTCTGCAATGGGGACGCTGGCTTCATCGATTGGTTAGACCTTTGCCGATTTTGCTGCTCCCTCGCATATTCATGTTTCGTTCGTGCGACTTGGCTGAGTAGCGAAGAGCAGGAATGCTGCGGCTGCTGCGGTGAAGACCGAGTAGTCCAGCGGGGCCTTGGGGCCCAATGCCACTGTCATCGTAGCTGCGAATGAAAGTAGTAGCAGTGCACTGGCGAGCGACACCCAACGCAACTTCCAGCCAATTAGCAGGGCGAGGGCAAGCCCTGTTTCGGCCGCGGTTGACGCCCAACCTACGACTGGAATCAGACCTGCCGGCACAAACCAGTTTAGCTTCGCCACATAGGCATTGAATCCTGTCAGGTCTCCCCAACCGACTCCCGGACTGCCAGGTGGTCCCCAAAGCCCGAAGCGATCGGCCACTGCGGAGAGAAACGCCATCGCAAGAGCGATACGGAGTAGCCACGATCCCACACGGACGAGTTTAGCGTTCATCTTTTCAGTCTCCTGCACCAATCAAAAATTGACAGGCCTAACGAAGAAGTTCAGCAGCGGGGCCGGTTGCGAGGACCTGATGCCTCGGAGAGCCGTCATGCCGGCCCCGTCTGCTGCAACGGCTGGTTCGGCCTGTCCGTGGTTGGTCGAGCATCACCGGACTACATCGCACCCCCGCCATCAACCACGCATAGGACAACCTTGCCGCGGACAGGCTTGTGCTGAAACGCCTGCCGCGCTTCGGCGAGCGGGAACACGGCGCCAACGACTGGGCGGACCGCGCCCCCGTCGATCAACCGTGCGATCTCCACCAGCTGCGTTCGGCTAGGCTCCACGATGAAGTACGCGGCACGAATGCGCTCGTCGGTCGTCCGTTCCCCTGAAGCAGCGACGGTGACCAGCCTTCCGCCGGGCTTGAGCACGCTCCAGGACCTCTCCAGCGTCTCCCCGCCGACCGTGTCGAAAACCACGTCGACGTGCCGGACCACGTCCTCGAACCGCTCGGCCCGGTAGTCGATCACCTCGTCGGCCCCGAGGCTGCGCACGAAGTCGAGATTGGCTGCCGAGGCAGTGGCTGTCACCCGCGCGCCGCGCCAGCGGGCGAGCTGCACGGCAAAGGTGCCGACGCCTCCGGCCGCGCCGTGGATCAGCACCCGCTGGCCCGCGGCGAGACCGGCACGGTCGACCAACCCCTGCCAGGTCGTCAGAGCGGAAATCGGTGTGGCGGCTGCATGAATGTGATCCACGCTGGTCGGCTTGTGGGCGATATCGGCGATGCGCGCCACGCAGTATTCGGCGGACGCGCCGTCCCGGTACCAGTCGTTGAGTCCGTACACCAGGTCCCCCACACCCGCATCCCTGACCCCGGCCCCTAGGGCGGCGATCTCGCCGGAGAATTCGTGTCCGGGGATGACCGGCAATGGGCGCGGCTCTCCCGCCCGATTGGTCCAGGTCGGGAGCCAGGAGAGTTCCGTATGGATGACGCCGGCCGCGTGAACCCGTACGAGCACCTCGCCTTCCCCGGGACGGGGCTGCCGCGCCTCGTCGTAGGCGAGCGCCTCGGGGCCATCGCGGGCGCGCAGACAAATCGCCTTCATGCCCCACTCCCAAACAAACATCTGTCGGCCGAACTAGAATTAGACGACATTTTGTTCATCTATTTCCGCCTCAATAGATGGGAGTGTGCCGGAAAACACGGCAAGTGGCAAGCCCGCTCTCGGCGACGAGTGGACGGCTAAGTCTCTCAGCTGATCGTCGATTCGTTGCCTCATCGGACATCGTCACGTCGACTCAACTTTCGCTTGGTTCGGCGCCGTTCTTTTTGCCGACAAGGTCGATCGAACTGACATCAAAGTTCGAAAGCTCGCGCAGTGCTGTCACGATGTGAGTGCGCACAATCTGGTTTGTTTCCGCCGCACTTGTTCTGCCGATGAGCTGATGCATCACTTTATTCCCGTGCTCGCGTTCACTGCAGAAATCGAGCGCACAAGACACGCAGCCTGAAACGCGATCAAGCCAATCTATGACACAACTAAACCTACAACCTGAAACGCCAAGCGCCACGGCAGAAGTGGACGCACTGAACGTTGATCTTAGCAACCTGAGCCGCGAAGAACTCACTGAGCTGGCGTTCGCGCGCCTGCTAACAGTTATGAAGGCGGGCACAGGCTTCGCGCCGTCTGAGCTAACAATCGGCGGCAGCAAAATATTTGTCGCACTGATCGACGACAATCGGACCGTGCGAGCTGTGCCGTGGCAAGAAGCTGGGCGATTTCTGCGGAGAGCAGGAGAGTTAAACCCAGATTTAGGTTGAGGTTTCGTTTGAGCTGGCGCGTCGCTCTTAGGTGTTCAGGCGGCGCGCCAGCGAATTTATCATCTTGAGAGCAGCTGATCGCGCACGACGCAGCAATGAACAAACGTTGCGCGCACTGGTCGTCTAACGAGACGGAGATAAGCCGTGGGCGGGGTTGGTGACTAACAGAGTGGCGAAGTAACGGGCCGGGGCCATCGGCTTCAGCGACTGGTTAGGGAGAAACGGTGCCATCTCGCGTTAGCGGCTTAGGTTCCAAGGCCACAACGCTCTCGAAGTCGTCAAGACACTCATGGCATTGCTCAGAGAAAGCGTCCCATTAGAATCAAACCCGAGGGCAAAACTGGGTGTGTTTCGCAACTTCCTCATGAGTGTCTTTTTCGCGTGCCACGCAGTCGTTTCTGCCTAACGAGTATTCGGCCCCAAAAATCTGCAATTAAAGGCACATAAAATCTGTATAATTCGCTTGCTGTTCAGGCTGCCAACCGAACAAGGGACCGGCTGATGGGAGAGGAGGACAAGCTGTCGCCCGTGGTCAGTTCGCTCTTTGTGATAAAAACGGCGCACCGAGGCGGATGGTACTAAAGAGCGCCGGGGGGCGAAAAGGAGAAAAGAGCGGAACAGCTAGGAGCACGGAGCGAGGAACGGGGAGGCCGGAGGCAAGTTCAATTTTGATTACTTTCTTAGAAACCAGCCCCGTTCCACTTGCTCGCCCCGCGCTGGCTCAGTCAGTCTATCGCGCTGAACCGATGGAGTACCTTGTTAAACATATCCAGATAAAATAAGCTATTTGTCTCTAAAATATAGTTGTTCTCACTCGTCATGATAGCATTAGCACGATTCCTCTATCGCGTCGGCAGCGTTATGTCCTTTTTGCTGGCTGTGACCGCCTTTGGTGCCACGCTGGAGGATCGGGCGAGGACGGCGCTCGATCAAATTAACACGGCGATGAAGCTCAAAGACGTGGACGCAGTTTCCCGTTTGCTCGCTGACGACTGTACCATACTTATGGTTGAGCCCAATGCAGGCGCAGAGGCCGCGCGTTTGTTCACGCGAGAGAGCTACTTAAAACTATTGAAAAGCCGCTATTCCGAGACCGGCGAGACAGTTTACAACGGAACTATCCATTCTGTGTCGGTTTCTCAGTCGGGCGACGTGTTTGTTACAGCGGATTCCGATGTGACGGCAAGGGTCGGCCAGCGCACCGAATGGTTTCGTTCGCATCAATATATTATCATGCGGCCGGTTGGAGAGAGCATGACTATACGATTGGTCGTTGCAGAACTGGTATTCTACTTTCCTGACGTGCCGCCCGAATCCAAAGCTGGAAGTAAAACCGGTGAGTAGTGCTTTCAACTAGCCACGGAATCATTCCGAGGGCATGTAAGCCCTCAGCACGCCGCCCTTGCATGAGCGTACGAAATTACCGACTTCGGAGGCAAACTCGATTTTGACTACTTTCTTAGAAATCAGCCCCGTCGTATCCCGCAGGCTGTAAAAGGGGGGTGGGGAGGAGACCGCTCGCCCCTCCCTGATTACTACGTATTAACGAGCCGCGCGGTAAGCCGGGCAAACGCCTTCAGCTTCGAAAACTTCCCGACCGCCTTGTTTTTGCCAGCGCGGACTACGCGACGGCCGGACCTGAATGACTCTTGCGCTCATGGCTATCGCCAGTTTGAAATTACGATGAAGACGGTTCTAGAATAGCTAATGCGTCGTCGGCCTCAGGCCCATGAAGGTATATCATTTCCCCCTCCATTGTCGTGATCTTGAGCACGGTTTCTGACTTTTGTTCCGCCAATTCGCGCGTACTTACGTGATATAATTTAACTGCGGCAACGTTCAATTTTTCGTTAAGGTTAATCTTGATAAATCTCATTTGTGTTTAATTAGCACTTCGCAAAAGTGAGAGAAAGTCGGATTTGCTGGCCAATACGCGGGATAACCGGCGAAATTGTCGGCTTGTCCACATGTTCCGCGACACATCGGAGGTTGATCATGCCACAGTGGGAATCCGGAACTTACTTGCTGGACCGGTTCGCTGCTGAGTTCGGCCTTAATCGCGTAGAGGTAAAACAAGAGGTCCCTGGCCAACGGTCTTACGGCATCGCCGAGCATTTCACCAAGCACGGATTTCTCTTTTGCGTCGATGCGCACCGCGATGGAAAACGATTCATCGTCAAGGCCGATGATTTGTTGACAGCATTTCTTTCGCTGGAGAGGGACGTGATAGCGCCAAAGGTGCTAACGGGAACTAGGCGTGGACTGGCGTTTTTATTCTTTCCCGCGAGCGAATAGCCTGTT
>Ga0193750_1000112_pt1 | contig 26432 bp, 10 predicted proteins | sample L1c1metaG_FD_160569 | JGI IMG/M metagenome (GOLD analysis project Ga0193750, IMG submission 160569) | Soil microbial communities from a riparian zone of the East river system, Colorado, United States - L1c1 | ecosystem: Environmental > Terrestrial > Soil > Riparian zone | place: USA: East River... | reverse complement strand
CGCCGACAGCAACGGCAACGGCTACCCATACACCGACATCTACGCCGACAGCGACGGCAACGGCTACGCATACACCGACAGCTACGCCAACTGCGACAGCCACGGCTACGCATACACCGACAGCTACGCCAACGGCGACAGCTACGGCTACCCATACACCGACAGCTACACCAACGGCGACAGCAACTGCAACAGCGACCGTACCGTCGCGGCCTACACCGACGCCACGGCCACGGCCGACGCCGCCGCCACATGTAAGCAATTGCTTTGGTAACTCTAACTGCACCGGGTTTCCCAAGACCGACACGCTTACTTGCGTTGAGTGTCTAACCTCAGGCGGGATGTCCTGGCTAGACGGCTCTGGGTGCCATACGACGTGTCCGTGAGTTGAGGGGAACTCGCGAGGAACAAACCTCGCGAGTTCCTGTTTGTGGACGGAACGGGGGAAACATCCACTTGCGCGGATAGCGCAGGCAATATCATTTCCCTGGCGAGTCGCAAAGGATTAGAGTCGCGCGAAAAGGTTTGACAAAGTGCCGCGCTTTACGTTAAACATCAACTTCGGTTTCCCGTTCACGATGAGCTAATTCAAACCACCGGTAATCCCCATGATCACAAACCTACCTCGGACTTCCACGTTCACGCCGTCGCGCTGTCGGCGTGTATTTTCTTCGCTGCTTCTTTTGGCAGCTTTTGTCGCCATCCTGGGAGCGATTGCCTCCTCCCGGCAGCCTGCAGTAGCCGCGCCCGGCGGCGGCACTGGACCGTTCCAATCCGGCAAGATCGCGCCATGGGTGATGGAACACACTGCCAATGGTCAGCAATCGGAATTTTTCGTTGTGCTGGCTGACCAGGCAGATCTAGGCCCTGCCGCCGCGTTGCAAACCAAAGCTGAGAAGGGGCGTTTCGTGTATAGCACTCTGTTGAATAAAGCTCGGACTACCCAGGGGCCGATCCTGCAATGGCTGCGCGAACGCGCGCTTGAGCACCATTCGTTCTACATCGTTAACGGAATTTTGGTTAAGGGAACACGACAGGTTGCCGAAGCATTAGCTGGGCGGCCGGACGTGGCGCGAATAGAAGGCAACCCACACATCCAGAATCATTTTCCTCAACCGGAGGCAGTCGACGAAGCGCCTCCGCATCTTCAGCGACCCGAAACCATCGAACCGGGCATCAATTATACGCATGCGCCCCAGGTATGGGCCTTGGGTTTTACAGGGCAAAATATTGTTGTAGCCAGCGCGGACACCGGCGTTCGCTGGACACATAACGCGCTCAAACCGCATTATCGCGGTTGGGACGGAATGAACGCCGATCACGATTATAACTGGCACGACTCTATCCACAACAGCACGGGCAACCCCTGCGGGAATGATTCGCCATTCCCTTGTGATGATTTCTTCCATGGCTCTCATACGTGCGGCACAGCGATCGGCGACGATGGCATGGGTAATCAGATTGGGATGGCGCCTGGCGCAAAATGGATTGGTTGCCGTAACATGGACGCGGGCAACGGCACGCCCACTCGTTATATCGAGTGCATGCAATGGTTCCTTGCGCCGACCCGAATCGGCGGCGGCGATCCCGACCCGACCAAGGCGCCGGATATCACTATTAATTCCTGGGAGTGCCCGGCTTCGGAAGGCTGTTCGTTTGACACGTTGCAAGCTGCTGTCGAAGCGCAAGCTGCTGCCGGCATCATGATGGTATCCGCAGCGCAAAACTCCGGGCCGAATTGTTCAACCGTGCAAAATCCCCCTGGAATTTACGCTGCGACTTACAGCGCTGGCGCATTGAGCACCGGTACCGATACTATCGCTTCGTTTAGCAGCCGCGGCCCGGTCACAGTCGATGGAAGCAACCGGATCAAGCCCGATATCAGTGCGCCGGGCACTGGGACGCGTTCGTGCAGTAACAGCAGCGACAGCGCATATACGACTGCGAGTGGCACGTCCATGGCCACTCCACACATCGCAGGCGCAATGGCCTTACTGTGGTCGGCTATTCCGAGTCTGCGACACCAGCTTAGCGCGAGCCGCGATGCAGTAAATAACTCGGCTGTCCACATTGCTTCGACTCAATGCGGCGGTGCGGGTCCGCCAAATAATGTGTATGGCTGGGGTCGTGTCGACATCTTCGCCGCGGTAGGAGGAGGAGGTACACCGACGCCAACGCCGACTGCGACGGCAACGGCGACGGCGACGGCGACAGCCACGGCTACGGCCACGCCAACAGCCAGCCCTACTGCAACAGCATCGCCGACAGCAACGCCGCGACCGACGCCAACACCCAGAGTTGGGCCATCAGCAAGGCCGCGCCCCACGCCTCTGCCCAGGCCATAGGTGTCACCGAGCCGAAAGCTTTTTTGCAATAACTGACCGCCGATCGGTTGTAGCCGGCACGGTGATATCGATAACGCGGGCCCAAGCGCTTTGGGTTAGCGCTGGTTTCTGAACAGCGCGGCCTCGCGTGCACGTTTCGGCGTCCTCGCCGAAACCCCTCCGTTCAGAAGAGTTTTCACAAAACCTCGAAATAGTGTTGACACGATTTCGGTGATTGAGGTACAAGGGCATTCCACGCTTGGAACCGAGGGAAGTTAATATCAGCGGCAGGAAGCGAACTCGTGTCGTTACGCCTCCGGTCGTTTGAACCACAACCATTATTATCCAATGAAAAAGAAATCTGCGTTTCACTCTGTCCGCCGTAACCTTCGCGAAGGCGGGTTCTTCAAACTCCGCGTTTTACTTGGCGTTCTGTTTTGTTTCGGGGGCATGACGATTCTGCTTGCCCTTAACAAAGCCTCAGCACAACCACGGACACCGGCAGGACAGGCCCGTCCGCAAATAAACGGATTCGCTGCGGCGAGCAAGATCGCCCCGTGGGTGATGGAACACACTGCCAATGGTCAGCAGGCAGAGTTTTTCGTTGTGCTCTCCGACCAGGCTGATCTGGGTCAGGCCGCAACCTTGCAGACCAAGGCTGAAAAGGGGCGCTATGTTTATAACACCTTGTTGATCAAGAGCCAAACCACCCAGGGGCCAATTCTGCAGTTACTGCGCCAGCAAGGAATCGAGCATCGTTCCTTCTACATCGTGAATGGAATTTTAGTGAAGGGAAGCCGCGAGGTCGCCGAAGCGCTGGCAGCGCGTCCCGACGTGGCGCGGGTGGAAGGCAACCCACACATTCAAAACGAGCTTCCTCAGCCAGGCCCTTCTTTTGAGGCGCCTCCGTACCTTCAACCGGACACGATCGAACCGGGCATCAATTACACACACGCACCTCAAGTGTGGGCGCTGGGATTTACCGGGCAGACTATTGTTATAGCCAGTGCCGATACCGGCGTTCGCTGGACACATAACGCGCTCAAGCCTCACTATCGCGGCTGGGACGGAGTAAACGCCGATCACGACTACAACTGGCACGACTCCATCCATACCGGCGGCGGCGTTTGCGGTCCTGATTCGCCATTTCCTTGCGACGATTTTTTTCACGGCTCTCATACGTGCGGCACAGCGATCGGCGATGACGGCGCTGGTAACCAGATCGGGATGGCGCCGGGTGCAAAATGGATTGGTTGCCGTAACATGGACCAAGGTAATGGCACCCCGGCCAGATATATGGAGTGCATGCAATGGTTCCTGGCGCCTACCCGGATCAACGGCCAAGACCCCGACCCGACCAAAGCGCCGGATATCACGATTAACTCCTGGGGTTGTCCCGCTTCAGAAGGCTGCTCGGCTAACACGCTGCAAGCTGCTGTAGAAGCCCAGGCTGCTGCGGGCATTATGATGGTAGTCGCCGCGGGTAACTCAGGTTCTGCCTGTTCCACTGTGTCGGATCCCCCCGCGCTGTATGCAGCATCTTACACCGCCGGGGCATTAACTACCGGTACCGACACCATAGCTTCGTTTAGCAGCCGCGGCCCGGTCACAGTCGATGGAAGCGGCCGTATCAAGCCTGATATCTGTGCTCCTGGAACGGGCACGCGCTCGGCGAGCAATGCCGGCGATAATGCATATACCACTGCCAGCGGCACGTCCATGGCCACTCCGCACATCGCTGGCGCAATGGGTTTGCTGTGGTCGGCTCTTCCAAGTTTCCGGCACCAGATTACCGCGAGCCGCGATTGGTTAAATAGCCATGCAGTCTTTATCTCTTCCACTCAGTGCGGAACGGCAGGACCGCCAAATAACGTGTATGGCTGGGGCCGGATCGATATTTTTGCGGCTGTGAGCGGCGGCGGCTCGCCCACGCCAACACCAACGGCTTCGGCTACGGCTACGGCGACCGCAACGGCGACTGCGACGCCAACGGCGACGCAGGCTGCGTCGGCTACGCCTACTGCTACAGCAGCGTTTACACCAACACCATCACCATTTGGAAGTCCCATTTGCGTTTACGCAACGTCGACTAGCACTGGCACGATAACCCCGGGCGGCACCGATATCGGCAACCACTGCGACGACTGCACCACGGACATCGCGCTACCCTTCCCGGTACGCGTATACGGCCGTCCGCCGGTTACATCAGTGGCTGTCGGGTCGGACGGCGACATACACTTCCCCGGGCCTTACAACAAACTGTTCTGGTGGATGGGGTGCGTGCCGGTGGATCCGGGGACTGGACAGGATCCGTTCCTGGATACCTTCTTCCCTTACTATGCCGATCTAGTTACCGATGAAAGTGTTGGTCCCTGCACAGGCTGCGGTATCTTCACCCAAACGGTGGGAACTGCGCCTAACCGGCAGTTCCTCATCAGATGGAAGGCCAACTACTTCAACAGCCCTCCGGGTCCCGCGCAAGCGGAGTTCGAGGTAGTATTGACCGAAGGCTCGACCACGCTGTCGGTGATCTACGGGGTAACCGGCGACAATGGGTTGACGGCAGTCAGCGGAATCCAGGCAAATCTGAATATGTTCACGTCGTTCTCTTGCGATGAAGCGGTGCTGACACCAGGTCTGCGCGTGAACTACATAGGCATAGACTGTGGCAGTCCCACGCCGACCCCAACGGCGACTGCGACGGCGCATTCGCCAACGCCGACAGCAACTGCTACAGCAACGGCGACTGCGACCGTACCGCCACCACGACATACACCGACGCCCCGGCCTCGGCCGACACCGCCGCCGAGGCCGTAGCAACTTTTGCCTGAGCTGAGAATTTCGCGATCGGCGTCAGGTGAGCGAGCGATCGGTCCCTGACCGAGCGTCCACGTTGCAGCATCGCGCTGTGCGGTCGCACAACGTCCCGTCGCGCGTGGCGGGGCCAAGCGCAGGAGATGAGTCAAAATTGTGTTGACACGCTTGTGCGCATTCAGATACAAAGGCGTTCCATCATTCGCAATTTGTAGGCCAAAGCCCTACGCAGTCCAAACTCCACCCAATGAAAAAGAAATCCGCCTCCCAATCAGCATTCTTCAAACTCCGCCTCCTAATAGCCGTTTTGCTTTGCTTCGGGGCGATCACGCTCGTTCTGTTTGCGCAGCCACGCACTCCCTCCGGCCAATCGGACAATTCACAGCCCATTGTTCGCGCCCAATATCGAGGCGTGATGCCAGTAGTGAAGTTCGACATCTCGCCGCCGCTGCGCAGCATGAAGCCGCTCGTCGCGAAAGAATGTACCAAAGCGCAGAATGAGGAGGAGGGCCCGATTCCGCTTGGACCAGTCGGTCCGGTGGTGCGCGATACGGCAGTGCAACGAGTGCTTGGGAAAATCGGAATACCAGTGCCGATTATCAGCTTCGATGGAAACAGCAACCTGTGCGGCTGCGCGCCCCCGGATCCGAACGGAGCGGTCGGTCCCAATCATGTTGTGACGATGTCCAATCTGCATTTTCAAATCTTCAATAAGCAAGGGACGTCACTGTTCGGTCCGGCAGCGAACAATACGCTTTGGGCCGGATTTGGCGGAGGCTGCCAAACTCAGAACGCCGGCGATCCCGTTGTACTTTACGATAAAATGGCCGATCGCTGGTTGCTTTCGCAATTTACTTCGGGTGCGCCTTATCTGGAGTGTGTGGCGCTTTCGCAGACCAACGATCCGACTGGAGCCTACTACCGCTGGGCCATTGCCACCGGCGGTGGAAATAATTTTCCCGATTATCCGAAAGCTGGAGTGTGGCCCGACGCCTATTATTTCAGCACGCGCGAGTTCGCAGGTGGATCCACATTCGTCGGCGTTGGCGCTTATGCGCTGGATCGCGCGCAGGCTTTAGTTGGCAATCCCAATCCCACGATGGTTGGCTTTCTGGCGCCGCCAAGCCCGCCATATGTGGTTGGCGACGGCTTGTTGCCGAGTGATTTTGATGGCACAACACCGCCTCCGGTCGGAAGTCCTAACTATTTTGTCGGCTCGGAAGATAACAACGGCCCTTACGGCGCGCCAGCGGATGCGTTGACCCTTTGGAAGTTCCATTACGATCCAATGACTCCTGGAAATTCAACCTTTACGCTGACTAACACCCTGCCAACGCAGCCCTTTAACTCGATCCTGGGTCTATGCGGTGGCACTCGCGCATGCATCCCGCAACCGAGCACTGCTAACAAAATCGATCACTTGGGCTATCGACAACGGCCGCTGTTTAGGCTCGCCTATCGCAATTTTGGCACTCACGAGTCGCTCGTAACGAATCAATCGGTGTCTGCCGGTACTGGGCCAAACGGCGAAGTATCAGGCATTCGCTGGTGGGAACTGCGCAGTCCCAATAGCAGTCCGGTCATCTTTCAGGAAGGCACTTATGCACCTGGGCTTACGGATGGGATTCATCGGTGGATGGGAAGCATTGCCATGAATTCGGCCGGAGATATGGCCCTGGGCTTTAGTGCTGCGAATGGCACCAGTCCGTCCGTGTTTCCAAGCGTCTTTTATACTGCCCGACACGCAGGCGATCCACCGGGACAGATGACCCTCGGTGAAGGATCCATTGTCAACGGGACGGGTTCGCAAACTGCCGGGGGCAATCGCTGGGGTGACTACACGGCAATCGTTCCCGATCCGAGTGATGACATGACTTTCTGGTACATCAACGAGTACGTTCCCACCACTAGCGCCAGTGGATGGCGACTGCGAATTGGCGCGTTTAACCTGGGCGGCGGAGGAAGCCCGACACCAACACCAACGGCCTCGCCAAGTTCAACTCCTACGTCGACGCCAACTGCTACCCCTGCGGGCTGTCAGTACACATTTACGACGGGCACGGGTTCGATCGTTCCTGGGACCACCGATACTGGGAACCACATTGACGATGGCGATACCTTCGTCGCATTGCCGTTCCCATTCTCGTTATATGATCAGACCTATAACGGCGTGAATGTTAATTCCAATGGCCGCCTCGACTTCGTGTGTATCAACGAGCCACTGGGCTACCAGTCAGCTTGTCTGCCCGCTCCAGACAATCAATGCCCGTATGCTTACACGATCTTCCCTCTGTGGTCAGACTACCGTACTGATGTAGTTGGCGAGGGATGTTCAACCTTCGCCAGCGGCTGCGGTATCTTTACTTCAGTGTCGGGCACCGCACCGAATCGCATCTTCAACATTGAATGGCGCGCAGTGTATTTTGCCGATCACACTCAGACTGCGAATTTTGAGGCGCGCTTGTACGAGAATAATCCCAACAAGCGGTTTGACTTCATCTTTGGCACCGTCCAGCCCGGCAGCGACCAACTGTATGTGTCTGGTGTGCAGGGACCAAACAACGCCTTTACGCAGGACTTCTGCAATGCCGGGCCGCCAGCCGCAGGCTCGCGCACCTACACCTGCGCGGGTGGTGGAACGCCGACACCGACACCTACAGCTACGGCGACGGCCACAGCAACGGCGACAGCTACAGCTGCAGCTACAGCGACGGCTACGGCGACGGCCACGGCCACGGCCACGGCCACGGCTACGGCTACAGCACCGCCCAGAACGACGCCTTCGCCAAGGCCTCGTGGGACTCCGCCACCGCGGCCATAGTGGGATCAGGGAACAATTTTGTAGGGGAAGCTGTTAGCTTCCCCTACAGATGGTTTCTGACGTGGTGTAGAACAGTTCGCGCTGGCCGACAGACAGCCATGAACAAAAGCTTTTCCACGCCAGGCCCCGGCCGTGATCTGGCTTTAGCTATGAGGTTCTGTCGCCGTGCTAGCGTGTGGTCGCGCCTCGACAGAGCGAGGCGGCTACAACAGAAATCTCCCAACGCGTGCGCTGTGCGAATTTTCAAATTTCAGTCTAGTCACCAATTAATCGCAGATAATTCTCGACACGATTGCTGTTCTGGATTATGAAAGCGCGCCAGCGCGGCGATTCGGGATTATGAATCGGAAATCAGGAATCGAGTGCGCTTAACCACTTCAATGCTCCAACCACTTCACCTCATGAAATTCTCCACAATATCGGCCAACCCTATTTCGATTTTGCTCGTCTCCATCGCCTCGATTGCCACCGCTTCGGGACAGGCCCCTTTGTGGAACCCGCACACCAACAGGCAGGTGGAAAAATATGACAATCCCCCTGCGCTTATTTACCGACTCGACACGTCACCGCGAATGGTCTCGCCGCATGGGGTTTTCATCAGCTATCAGGTAAACGTTGATGCAAATGGGAATAACATCGTTGGGGATGCCGCTAACGAGTGCACGATCTCAGTTGATCCAACGAACGGCAACAAGATGGTAATCGGCTGGAGACAATTCAACAACGTAACATCCAACTTCCGTCAGGGTGGGTGGGGCTATACAACTGATGCCGGCGTTCACTGGACCTTTCCCGGCGTATTGGAAAATAACGTCTTTCGCAGCGACCCGGTGACCGACTCGGATGAGACAGGCACCTTTTTCTACCTTAGCCTTCTTCAGACATTTTGTGAAAACATGTACCGGTCAACTAACGGCGGTCAATCCTGGACACAGCTTCAGGCGGAGAGCCTCGCCGGTGGCGGCGATAAGCAATGGTTTACGATCGATAAGACCGGCGGTCCGGGGCACGGCTTCCAATATCAGTCTAGCGACGGAATTAATTGTAGCGGCGGCGGCGTCCAATTCCAACGATCGACCGACGGCGGGATTACCTGGCAGGCCCCAATCATTATTCCAAGCGGGCCTACAGACGGGACGCTCGATGTGGACACGAACGGCAATCTCTTTATCGGCGGAGAAGGGAACACCTTTTCCTGCGTTCGCTCGAGCAACGCGCAGATCGGCGGCCAGACACCGACTTTTGACCACGTAACCCAGAACATCAATATGGGCGGCGACCTGTCTGGTGGTGGGATAAATCCTGCAGGTTTGGATGGGATGTTGTTCCTGGCGATTGATCACTCGGGCGGCCCGACTAACAATAACATTTATATGCTGGCGAGTGTGCTGCCGTCGGGCCGAAACACAACCGATGTGATGTTCGTGCGCAGCACCGACGGGGGACTGACCTTCAGCGCCCCACATCGAATCAATGACGACGGCCTTACCAATAAGTGGCACTGGTTCGGCACATTCTCCGTAGCACCGAATGGGCGTCTGGACGCTGTGTGGTACGACTCGCGCAACGCTCCCAACAACACCGATTCGCAGTTATTTTATTCCTGGAGCACTGACGCGGGCGTCACATGGTCGCCTAATGTGGCAGTAAGCAACGCGTTTATTCCATCCGAAGGCTATCCCAATCAGAACAAGATCGGCGATTACATCACCATTGTTTCGGACAATACCGGCGGCAACGTGGCGTATTCGGCTACTTTTAATTTCAACCCGAGCCGGGCCCAACACGAAGAAGATATCTACTACGTTCGCGTATCGCCGTCGGGCGGTTCGACGCCTACTCCAACACCTACGGCTTCGCCGACGCCAACGGCAACAGCTACAGCGTCGTCGACGCCCATCTTGACCCCTACCGCTACGGCTACGGCCACTTTTACGCCCACGGCAACAGCTACAGCTACATCAACCGCAACCGCTACTGCTACTCCTAGCGCTACTGCGACAGCTACGCCCACCGCGACATCAACACCATCAGCTACGGCCACTCCCAGACCAACACCGACGCCAAGAGGTCAGCCGACGCCGAGAGTTCGTCCCACACCCCGACCAAGGCCGTAGGGCGTCGCCCTACCCGGCGACTCAAGTTGTGGTCACGGCGCTGCGTTGCGGTGGCGGGACAACGCGACGAACGTCTCAACACGACCACGCGGCGACAGCAAAAATTTGAGTTTCGATTTCGTTGCCAAAGACTGACAGAATATTATCGACAAGCTTACGGTTCTCGTCTAAGGGAAGGGGGCTTTTCAACGGTAGATTCGTGATCGTAGATCGCGAGTGCTTTAACTGTTCAAGGCTCCACCACTTCAACTCCTCAATGACATCTTCCACAGCTTCACATACCCGTCTCTTACCGTTCCTGATCCTGCTAATTGCGTTGCCTGGAGCATCAGCCCAGCTGGCGCCAGTACGCCCAGCACCTCTAAACGGGCTACTGGAAACATATGATAACCCCCCCGCAGGGCCGCGAAAGATCGAGACCTCGCCACAAATGATCTCGCAATTCGGCGTGTTCACCAGTTACCAGGTCAACGTCGATCAGAATGGCCAGAACATCGTTGGTGACGCTGCGAATGAATGCGCGATTTCGGTTGATCCCACAAATGGTAACAAGATGACAATTGCCTGGAGGCAGTTCAACGATGTCACCTCTAATTTCCGGCAGGGTGGCTGGGGTTATACCACCGATGGCGGAGTGCATTGGACATTCCCCGGTGTCTTGCAAAACAATGTCTTCCGCAGCGATCCGGTAACAAAGTCCGATGAGATCGGTCAATTTTTTTATCTTAGCTTGCAATCGAATGTGCAGCAGTCGTTTTTTTGTGACGACCTCTGGCGCTCGACCAATGGTGGTCAAACCTGGACGGAGCTGTCATCTGACAGGGGCGCGGGCGGCGGCGACAAACAGTGGTTCACGATTGATCGGACCAATGGGCCGGGACACGGGTTTCAATACCAGGCAGACGATGGCGCTAACTGCTCTGGCAGCGGCGTCCAATTCCAGCGCTCCACGAACGGCGGGGCCACGTGGCAATCGCCTGTCGTTATTCCAAATTCACCCATATATGGAACGCTCGATGTGGACTCGAATGGCAACGTTTTCGTTGGTGGTTGGAGCGGGGGCTCAACGTTTCGCTGCGTTCGCTCAAGCAACGCGCAGATCGGCGGCCAAACACCCACTTTTGACCGAAACACAGCTGTTAGCCTCGGCGGCAGCATCGTTCAGGGCGGGCTAAATGGAGTAGGACTTTGTGGACAAACGTTTCTTGCCATCGACCACTCAGGCGGTTCCACTAACGATAATATTTATATGCTGGCCAGCGTTGAGCCGTCCGGGCGAAGCACAACCGACGTGATGTTTGCGCGCAGCACCGATGGCGGACTAACCTTCAGCACACCGCACCGGATCAACGACGACGGCCTTACGAATAAGTGGCACTGGTTCGGGACGTTTGCGGTGGCCCCGAATGGACGCCTTGATGCTGTATGGAATGACTCCAGGAATTCCACCGCGAACAACACCGATTCCCAGCTATTCTACTCCTTTAGCACCGACGCAGGCGTCACGTGGGCGCCTAATGTCGCGGTGAGCGCCTTATTCAACCCCATGGAGGGGTATCCGAACCAAAACAAGATCGGTGATTACATCACGATCGTGTCAGACAACACCGGCGGCAACGTGGCGTATTCGGCCACGTTTAACTTTAATGCGGCCCGCGGGCAACATGAAGAAGACGTCTATTACGTGCGCGTATTTCCATCGGGCGGCGGTACACCGACGCCAACACCCACGGCTAGTGCAACATCAACGCCGACCGCCACAGCTACTCCAACAGCAACACTGACACCGACGCCAACCGCGACAGCGACTGCGACGGCAACTCATACGCCAACAGCAACTGCTACCGCGACCACAACATCTACTGCTACGCCGACTGCAACCGCGACTTCGACTGCTACTTCTACAGCGACACCGACAGCAACAGCTACCGCAACACCTACAGCAACAGCTACGGTTACAACCACAGCTACGGCTACTCCGACGGCCACAGCAACTGCAACAGCTACTGCTACTCCTAGCGCTTCTGCGACAGCTACGCCCACTGCGACATCAACACCTTCAGCTACGGCCACTCCCAGACCAACGCCGACACCAAGAGTTGGGCCGACGCCGAGAGTTCGTCCCACACCTCGGCCGAGGCTGTAGGCTGACGTCCCCCTGGCCGGCGGCGCAGGTTGTGGTCACGGCGTTGTATTGCTGTGGCAGGACCAACGCGTCGACCGCAAAATCTGGGTTCAATTTCGTTGCCAAACACTGACAGAATATTGTCGACACGCTCACGGTTCTCGCTTAAGGGAAACGGGGCGATTCAGCGGTTTAGATTCGTGAATCTTAGATCGCGACCGCTTTAACCGTTCAAGCCTTCACCACTTCAACCACCGATGAGATCTTCCGCAGCTTCACATACCCGCCTTTTGCCTTTCCTGATCCTATTAATTGCGTTGCCTGGAGCGATCGCCCAGCTCGCGCCGGGGCGGATGGCGCCGTTGAACGGGCCCCTGGAAACATACGATAACCCGCCCGCGCCGCCTCGAAAGATGGAGACCTCACCACCAATGGTCTCGGTGTATGGCGCATTCATCAGCTATCAGGTGAACGTCGATCAAAACGGCCAGAATATCCTCGGAGACGCTGCGAACGAATGTGCTATTTCGGTTGACCCCACAACCGGCAGCAAGATGACAATCGCCTGGAGGCAGTTTAACGATGTTACCTCTAACTTCCGCCAGGGCGGCTGGGGTTATACTACCGATGGCGGCGTGCATTGGACATTCCCCGGTGTTTTACAAAACAACATCTTTCGTAGTGATCCGGTGACTCAATCCGATGAGGTAGGGCAATTTTTTTATCTCAGCCTTCAATCGAACTCGCAACAGTCGTTTTTCTGCGACGACCTTTGGCGATCCACCAACGGCGGTCAAACCTGGACGGAGCAGTCGCCCGACAGGAGCGCAGGCGGCGATAAGGAATGGCTTACGATCGATAAGACCAGCGGACCGGGACACGGGTTCCAATACCAAATCAACGATAGCGCTAACTGCGCTTTCACCAGCGCGGCATTTCAACGCTCCACAAACGGCGGCATGACCTGGCAAACCCCGGTGGCCCTTCCGAACTCACCCATATACGGAACCCTTGATGTAGACAGCAACGGCAACGTTTTTGTCGGTGGTTGGACCGGAGGCACAGGATTTCGCTGCGTGCGCTCCAGCAACGCACAGATCGCAGGCCAGACACCCTCTTTTGACCGAAACACCGCTGTTAACCTTGGTGGCGGCTTGCTGTATCCTGGCGCGATTAATCCCGGAGGCCTGGCTGGCCAAGTCTTCCTCGCGGTTGACCGCTCCGGCGGTGCTACTAACAATAACATCTACATGTTGTGCAGTGTGCTGCCGGCCGGGCGATCAACCACCGATGTGATGTTTGTGCGCAGCACCGATGGCGGATTAACCTTTAGCACGCCGGTCCGGATCAATGACGACGGCCTTACGAACAAATGGCATTGGTTCGGCACATTTTCAGTGGCGCCTAATGGGCGACTCGATGCTGTCTGGCACGACTCTCGCAACGCCGCGAACAACACGGACTCGCAGCTGTTCTATTCATATAGCACCGACGCTGGAGTAACGTGGTCTCCGAACGTGGCGGTGAGCAATCCTTTTAATCCTTTCGAAGGGTATCCAAACCAAAACAAGATCGGTGATTATATCACGATCGTGTCAGACAATACAGGCGGCAACGTGGCGTATTCGGCGACGTTTAACTTTAACCCGAGCCGTAGCCAGCATGAAGAAGACGTCTATTACGTCCGCGTATTTCCATCGGGCGGCGGTACACCGACGCCAACACCCACAGCTAGTGCAACATCAACACCAACTGCTACCGCAACATCCACGGCGACGGCAACAGCAACTGCTACCCCGACCGCAACGGTCACTCCTACGGCCACATCAACGGCGACAGCTAGCGCTACCGCTACTCCTCGACCCACACCGACGCCAAGATCTGGGCCATCTCCGAGGCCGCGTCCTACGCCACTTCCGCGGCCGTGATTCCGCACTGAGAAGTAAATAGGTATAGCCACGGCTTTGCGAGACATGCGGTCTAGCTTGGCGCGATCTTGGGTTGCCCTGCGTTACGAACAGCAGAGGGATCAAAACGTATTCAGCGACGAAGCCGCTTTCTCAACGTATTGAGCCGTCTTCGCCAAGACTACGCCGAACCAAGAGATAACGCGTTTCATCGCCATGCCGAAATCAGGTTGCAATATTGTTACCAAACATACGCAGAATATTTCTCGACAATTTGGCCGTTCTGGATTACGGGACGGCGGGCGGCGATTTCAGGGTTTTCAAATTCGTGAACCGTGGATCGCTCCCAGTTTTAAGGCTCCAACCCTTCAACCACACAATGAGATTATCTACCGCTTCAACCGCAACTCTGTTCCTTGGTCTAATTTGGATGCTGTCGCTTACAAGCGTTTCGGGACAGACGCTGGCGCCGATCCGCAAGCTGCCTCTGAACGAGCCTCTTGAAAAATACAACATGCCGCCGGCGCCGCCCCGAAAAATAGAGACTTCGCCGCGAACGATCTCCCAGTTCGGCGTATTCACCAGTTACCAGGCGAATGTCGATGCGAATGGCAACAATATCCTCGGTGATGCAGCGAACGAGCCCTCTATTTCTGTTGATCCGACAAATCTCAACAAGATGGTGATCGGCTGGAGACAGTTCAACAGTATTCAATCGGACTTTCGACAGGCCGGCTGGGCTTATACCACCGACGGCGGCGTCCACTGGACGTTCCCAGGTGTCTTACAAAATAATACTTTTCGCAGCGACCCGGTTTCACATTGCGATGAGACAGGAAAATTTTTCTATCTTAGTCTTCAGTCGGACCAGGCTCAGTCATTCTTTTGCGACGATGTTTGGAATTCACTAAATGGCGGCCAATCCTGGATGGAGGGTGGCCCTGGACACGGAGGCGATAAAGAATGGTTTACCATCGATACAACAAGCGGCGTGGGTCACGGGTTCCAATACCAGTTCTGGACCGGCTTCTTCGCCTGCGACACTGGCGAATTCACTCGCTCGACGGATGGCGGGCTTACCTGGATGACTCCGATTAATATCCCGAACAATATCCAGACCGGAGCACTGGACGTGGACACCAATGGCAACCTGTTCATCGGCGGCACAACTGGAGGCGGATTCAGATGCCTTCGTTCTTCAAATGCACAGATTGGCACCCAAACACCGACCTTTGACCGAATCACCACAGTCAATCTTGGCGGCAGCCTCGTTCAGGGCGGTATAAATGGGATCGGTCTTTGCGGGCAGACGTTTGTGGCAGTAGACCGTTCCGGCTCGGCCAGCAACAACAACGTTTACATGCTGGCGAGCGTGGAACCGAGCGGCCGAAGCACGACCGACGTGATGTTCGCACGTAGCACCGACGACGGACTCACCTTTAGCGCACCGCAGCGCATCAATGATGATCCTAATTTTCAGAGCAAATGGCACTGGCTCGGCACCCTTTCTGTCGCGCCCAATGCGCGCATTGATGTTGTCTGGTACGACACTCGCAATGCTGCGAACAACATCGATTCCCAATTATTCTATTCCTGGAGCACTGATGGCGGCCTCACTTGGGCGCCTAACGTCGCCGTGAGCAATCCATTCAACCCTCAGGCAGGTTTTCCAAATAATCAGAAGATAGGCGATTACATTACTGTCGTTTCGGATAACACCGGAGCGAACGTGGCGTATGCCGCGACCTTCAACGTTAATCCAAATGCCGTTGGCGGCCACGAACAAGATGTCTATTATGTCAGGGTATCTCCATCGGGCGGGGCTTCGCCCACGCCGACCGCTACAGCTACACCAAGTTCTACGGCTACCGCTACGGCAACAGCGACCGCCACACCTACCGCTACCGGCACGGCGACGGCTACACCCACGGCTACTGCTACAGCCACAGCCACCCCTACCGCCACATCAACGGCAACAGGTACTGCTACTCCCAGACCCACGCCGACGCCGCGATCTCAGGCCACGCCGAGACCGCGTCCCACGCCGTTGCCCCGGCCGTAGCTACGGCGGTGTATCGACGTATCAGTATCCAATCCACTTAACTCCATATGAAATCTCCCATTGTTTTTAGCGTTCTCCTGTTGATTTGTGTTTCGCTGATGTCTGTAGTCAGCAGTCCCGGACAAACTCCACCGCGCATCGGCGGCAGAATGACGGAGCCGCTGGAAAAACCCGGGATGCCGCCTGCGGCGCTGGGAACCTACCGACTAGATACCTCGCCTCGAATGATCTCGCCTCATGGCGTGTTTATCAGTTATCAGGTAAATGTCGACGCAAATGGCAACAACATCGTCGGTGACGCGGCGAACGAGCCCTCCATTGCAGTCGATCCGACGAATGGCAATAGGATCACCATAGGTTGGAGGCAATTTAATACCTACACTTCCAACTTCCGCCAGGCAGGTTATGGCTATACGACCGACGCTGGCCTCCACTGGACTTTTCCTGGTGTTCTGCAAAACAATGTCTTCCGCAGTGACCCCGTACTCGATTTCGACGACACCGGAAATTTCTTCTATCTCAGCCTGTTGGTGGATACGTACTGTGGCGACATCTGGCGCTCTACGAACGGTGGGCAATCGTGGACGGAGCGCTCGCCCAATGGCGGCGCGCATAGCGGAGACAAGGAATGGTTCACTGTAGATAAGACGCCCACCAGTATGGGACACGGGTTCCAATATCAGTTTTGGACCGGCTTTTTCGCATGCGACTTCGGAGAATTTAGCCGCTCCACGGATGGCGGCGCCACGTGGCAGAGTCCAGTTAACATCCCCAATGACCCCGATTGGGGAACATTGGATGTGGCGTCCAATGGCTACCTGTTTATTGGCGGTAATGATGAGGGGAGCAGTTTCTGGTGCATCCGCTCGACCAACGCTCAGAACCCAGGTGTCACGCCAACTTTTGACCAGGTCACCACAGTCAACATGGGCGGCAGCATCGTTTACGGCGGCGCAGTTAATCCAGGTGGACTGGCAGGGCAAACATTCCTGGCAGTGGACCGGTCGGGCGGACCGACTAACAATAACATTTACATGGTGACCAGCGTGCAACCATTCGGTGCCAATAATGGCACAGACGTGATGTTCGTGCGTAGCACCGACGGAGGTGTTAACTTTAGCGCGCCGCACCGGATCAATGACGACCCAGTTAACCATAACAAGTGGCACTATTTCGGTACGATCGGCGTCGCGCCCAACGGACGGATCGATTCTGTGTGGCTGGACACCCGAAATGCGGCAAACAATACCGATTCGCAGTTGTTCTATTCTTACAGCACCGACGGCGGACTTACCTGGGCGCCTAACGTAGCAGTGAGCAGTTCCTTTACTCCTCTAGAAGGGTGGCCACAACAGAACAAGATAGGCGATTATATCACCGTCGTATCGGATAACACGGGAGGCGATGTCGCCTACTCCGCCACCTTTAATTTCAACCCGAGCAGGGGTCAGCACGAACAAGATGTCTATTTCGTGCGGGTATCTCCATCGGGCGGGCCTACGCCTACGCCGACGGCTACAGCTAGTCCAACCCCGACGTCTACGGCTACAGCAACAGCGACCGCCACAGCTACAGCCACGGCGACGGCTACACCCACCGCTACGGCTACAGCTACTGCCACAGCCACTCCCACGGCAACAGCTAGTACTACTCCCAGACCGACGCCGACGCCGAGATCTCAGCTCACGCCGAGACCGCGCCCCACGCCACGTCCCCGGCCCTAGCCACCGCGTTCTATCTCCGTGCTGGCATGTGGCCGCGCCTCGACAGAACGAGGCGGCTACGTGAGAAATCTCCCAACGCGTGTACGTGGGAATTTTCAGATAATTCTCGACAGGATTGTTGTTCTGGATTAGGGAAGCGCGCCAGCGCAGCGATTCGGGATGACGAGTCGGGAATCAGGAGTCGCGCGTGCTTTATCACTTCAATGCTCCAATCACTTCACACCCCATGAGATTCTCCACCATATCAGCGAACAGCCTGCCGATGTTGCTCGTCTCACTCGCATCGATTGCCACCGCTTCGGGGCAAACAGCCGCATCGAAGCTAAACCCGAACGAGCCTCTCGAAAAATACAACATGCCACCGGCCTACATCTACCGGCTGGAGACGTCGCCACGGATGATCTCGCCGTATGGGGTCTTCGTTAGCTATCAGGTGAATGTCGATGCGCAAGGGAACAACATTCTCGGAGACGCGGCGAACGAACCGTCAATTGCGGTGGATCCCACGGATGGCAACAAAATGACAATCGGCTGGAGGCAATTTAATAGCGTTCAGTCCGACTTTCGGCAGGGCGGCTGGGGGTTCACCACCGATGCCGGCGTCACGTGGACATTCCCGGGTACCTTGGAAAATAACGTGTTTCGCAGTGACCCGGTATTGGACTCGGATGAGACAGGGAATTTTTCCTACCTTAGCCTTCGGGAGACCTTTTATGACGATATCTGGCGCTCAATAAACGGTGGCAGTTCATGGACGCGTCTAACATTTGGTGACGTGAGTGGAGGCGACAAGCAATGGTTCACCATAGACAGGACCAACGGCACAGGTCACGGGTTCCAGTATCAACTCTGGAGCACTTCTGGGAACAATTGGGGCGGCAGGCAGTTCAGTCGCTCCACCGACGATGGTGCCACATGGATGAGTCCAATCTTTCTTCCGAGCTCGCCTGTCTGGGGAACGCTGGATGTGGATTCAAACGGCAATCTCTTTATCGGCGGCGCGGCCAACTTTACCAGCCCATTTTGGTGCCTTCGCTCCACCAATGCGCAGAACCCGGCAGTCACGACTACGTTTGATCAAGTCACTCAGATCAGCCTTGGCGGCAGTCTCGATTTCGGCGATACAATTAATCCAGGCGGCCTTGCGGGACAGGTGTTCCTGGCAGTGGACCGTTCCGGCGGTCCCACTAACAATAATGTCTACATGGTCGCGAGTGTACAACCGACCGGCTTCGGTACCGGCACCGATGTGATGTTCGTACGCAGCACCGACGACGGGTTAACTTTTAGCGCTCCGCATCGAATCAACGACGATCCCATTAATCATAACAAATGGCACTGGTTCGGCACGCTGGCAGTAGCCCCCAATGGACGGATCGATTCTGTGTGGCTGGACTCGCGAAACGCTGCGAATAACCTCGATTCGCAGTTATTCTATTCTTACAGCATGGATGGTGGCATGACGTGGTCGCCAAACGTAGCGGTGAGCAATTCGTTTAATCCTCTAGAAGGCTGGCCGCAGCAGAACAAGATAGGCGATTATATCACTATCGTGTCGGACAACACCGGGGGCGATGTGGCGTATCCGGCCACCTACAACTTCAATCCCAGCAGCGGACAGCACGAACAAGACGTCTATTTCGTGCGGGTATCGCCATTGGGCGGAGCTACACCAACGCCCACGGCTACAGCTAGTCCAACAGCAACAGCAACGGCTACAGCTACGGCTACTGTCACGCCAACGGCTACCGCAACTGCAACTGTTGCACCAAGTGCTACTCCTACGGCTACGCCCACGCCGAGAGTGACGCCGATGCCGAGATCTGGGCCATCGGCGAGGCCGCGTCCTACTCCGGCGCCTCGCCCGTAGAGATTCTTGTTGTAGCCGGGGTCGCTGACCCCGGTCCGGCGTCAGCGACGCCGGCTACAGCCGGACGCTTCGGTGTGCCAGGTGATCAGTGAGAAGTGATCAGCCTGCCACGCCGTAGTCCCGCGACTGCGGGACGAAGGTGGGTGATCGGTTGTAGCTTTCGGAAGTACTTTGGCGAAAGCGGGTAGTCCTGTCGTGGCAGGCGTGTCGCCTGCTGTGTTACGATATCCGCAGCCGGCACGGCTGCCTCTACAGAGGAACCGAGGCCAGCCATATTCCAGCTATGCGATGCGTCGTCTGCGTTCCGGCAATCCAATTAGCTTAACATCCTTAAGGATTAAATTTTCAAAAAATGTAAAAAAAGTCTTGACGAGTTTTTCCGCTTTTCGTAAAAGCGTGTTCCCCTTAAACAAATGTCCAGCTCCCCGGAACCGACTCCTCGCCGTCCACTGGACTGCTGCTCTCAACCTCCACTCTCCTCAATTCCATGAGGGACAACACCCATGAAAAAACAATCCAAACTCTCCGTTAAGGCGCAGATTATTCGAAGCGCTTTTTACCTGCTTCTACTCCTCGCGGTTTGCGCAATTCCGTTCGCGTTGGCGCAGCGACAGGCTACGAAACGCAGCCAGATGCCGAACGTGGCACGTACGTCACAGCTACCCCTGGTCTCTAGCGGACCCATTGCGCTCCGCGCGACCACACAGCCGCCGGAGCCAGCAGCTCCGCAGGTTGTTCTCTACGACCAGTACAACAATGCAGGAGCGAATGCCACCGTTTCTCAGGATTTTGAGACGGCTAATGACGCATTTGACAATCAAGGGGCCGACGATTTCGTCGTCCCCGCGGGCCAGGCTTGGACGGTCAATGAAGTGGATGTGCAGGGAGTATATTTCAATGGACCTGGTCCGGCCGCTTCATTCAACGTCTTCTTCTACCAGGATAGCGGCACTCTCCCTGGGACGCTGGTTTACAGCGCGACCGGTTTGTCTTACAGCGGGAACCCCAACTTCGTCATCCCTCTGACCACACCGGCCGTCCTCACCCCGGGCACGTATTGGGTTTCTGTCCAGGCTAGAATGGATTTCACCCCTGGCGGCGAGTGGGGTTGGCAAGACCGGATAGTTACATCTAACTCAGGTGCGGCCTGGCAGAATCCCGGTGGGGGCTTTGGAACGGCCTGCACTACTTGGGGAAGAAGGGGAGCAACCTGTGGTATTGATGCAGCGGCGCCCGACCAGGTGTATCGGCTTAACGGGACCAGTTGTCCTCTTCCTCTTGCGTATGCGTACACCGTGACTACAGGCTCATATCTGGCCGGCACCACCAGCCTCGGCATCAACTGTGACGACTGCTCCCTCCCGGTCCCATTCCCCTTCCCGGTCAAGATTTATGACACCACCTACACGAGCGCCCTGGCTGGCTCGAACGGTGAACTGGCCTTCGGCACCGATTACGCGGGCTTCGGCGTCACGTGTCTGCCCAACTCCTTCGCTACCTACACCATAGGCCCTATGTGGGTGGATCAGTACCCGGTCACGAGCGAGTGCCCCACCTGCGGCGTCTTCTACGCGACCTACGGCACTGCTCCCAACCGCACCTTCGTGATTGAGTGGCGCGATGCCTACTACCCGGGCAATCCCACTCCCAACCTCAACTATGAGGTGATCTTCAACGAGGCTACTGCTCTCGCGGGCAGGTTCGATGTTTACTACAACCTGGTGACCAGCCACGCAGGAGGCACAGACAGCGCCCTCACGGTAGGAGTGCAGCAAAACGGGACGAACTTCACGCAGGTAGGGTGCGACCCCACCGGCACCAACCCGCCAGCTGGTGTGGCGACGGGCGCATACTTCATCTATACACTCGCTCCGTGCCCGGGCGGGGCGTCGCCTACACCTACACCTACGCCGACTCCCGGATGCTTGCCGCTTGATTATGCGATTACCACCACGACCGGCACCATCGTCCCCGGCACCACCGACACAGGTAACCATTGCGATGATTGCCCCACCGCTATCGCGTTGCCCTTCCCAGTCACCTTCTATGGTCAGACCTTCACTACAGCCAATGTCGATTCCGACGGCACATTTCAATTCGTCAGCGCTACCAGTATCTTCACCAACACCTGCCTGCCCAACGCCAGCTTCAACTTCGCCATCTTCCCATTTTGGGACGACCTGTATGACCAAGATAGCGCTAACGGGCAAGGCATCTTCACGTCGGTGAGCGGCACCGCTCCCAACCGTGTTTTCAACGTCGAGTATCTGGAGCAGTTCTGCTGCTCAAGTGGGCCGCCAATCCTCGACTTCGAAGTCCGTTTGCACGAGAACTCACCGAACTTCGAGATCATCTATGGTAACCTGAATGGAAATACCGGCAGCGGCGCGACCGTAGGTGTCCAGAGCGACACCGGCTCGCATTTCACGCAGTTTGAGTGTGGCACCGGCGGGCTGTCCCAAGGCTTGCAACTTAACTTCACCCTCGGCGCCGGCTGCCCGTCGCCCACACCTACTTCAACGGCAGCAGCGACCGCGACATTCACGCCTACCCCTACACCGACAGCTACAGCGACTGCGACGTTCACTCCCACAGCCACGGCAACAGCAATAGCTACCGCGACAGCTACCTTTACTCCTACACCGACGCCCACGTCGACTTGTGCACCCTCATACACCATCACCAACAGCGCCGGGACAATTGTGCCAGGTATCACCGACATCGGCAACCACTGCGACGACTGCGGCACGGCCATCACCCTGCCGTTCCCGGTCGGCCTTTACGGTAACACCTTCACCTCAGCCACGGCCGGTTCCAACGGCTACCTGGCCCTGGGCACGCCCTACAACTTCTTCTACACCGGCTGCCTGCCCAACACCAACTTCACCAACACCATCTTCCCCTTTGCTGTAGACCAGATCACCGCCGGGACGGGCAACTACGGCATCTTCACCACGACAACCGGCACGGCGCCCAACCGCAACTTCTACATCGAGTGGCGCGCCTGCCGCTACAATGGGGCCACCACCTGCCTTGCCAACAGCGACGCCAACTATGAGATCGTCTTCCACGAAGGCGTCCTCAACAGCTTCGATATCATTTATGGCGTCTTCGGCACGGCTAATGCCACAGTCGGGGCCATCGGCGTCGAGCAGAACAGCACGACCTACACCCAGTCACAGTGCAACCTCGGCCGGCCCGCCGCGAGCATGCAGACCTATACCCTGGCACCCTGCGGCTCGCCCACGCCTACACCTACACCAACGCCTACCTGCGTGCCGAACTTCCACATTCTGATCGTCTCTGCCGATGGCGGCGTCCAGCCAGCCACATTGCGGACCGCCCTGCTCGCCCAGCCCGGCGTTAGCACGGTTGACTTCTTTGACGGCGGGTCGAGCACGCCCACCCTGGCTCAGCTTCAGGCTTATCAGATCGTTGTGCCCTACCTCAATTTCCCCTTTGCCGACGCTACAGCGATGGGCAACGTGCTGGCGGACTACATTGACGGTGGCGGGGTAGTGGTTGGCCACACCTTCCTATGGGGCCAATTCTCCGCCATCCAAGGCCGCTACGCCAGCGGCGGATACAACCCGTTTGTTATCCCGACCGTTAACGACTTTAGTGCCCGCACGCTGGGCAGTTGCACTTTCGGCCCGCTTTGCAACGGCGTGAGCGCGCTTAATGCCAGCGACACAAACGACGCCACACTGTCGTCTGGGGCAGTGCAGGCAGCCACCTGGAATAACGGTGGGCCGCTGATCGCCTACAAAACGGTCAATGGGCACACTTCGGTGGGAGTAACAGCCTACGTAGGCGACAATCCCTCAGGGACATGGAGTGGGGACTTCGCTAAGGTAATCGTCAACGCGGGGAACTTCCTGGCGCCGCCGTGCGGATCGCCAACGCCAACACCAACAGTTACAGCCACTCCAACTGCTACGGCGACATTCACTCCTACAGCTACAGCGACAGCCACGGCTACACCAACAGCTCCGGCTTCGGCTACACCTACACTAACACCTACGCCTACAGCTACGGCAACATTCACGCCGACGCCAACGCCAACAGCGACGTGCGGGCAATATACGATAACTCAGATCGGGGGGAGTATCGTGCCAGGCACCGTGGACATTGGTAATCACGGGGATGACACGGTGGTCACGATCGCGCTGCCATTTCCATTCACCTTGTACGACCAGAGTTTCACCAGCATCAATCTGTCGTCCAACGGCAACGCGCAGTTCACGACAACAGACACGACCTTTAGCAACCAATGCCTGCCATGGCTCACCCACAACTACAGCATTATGCCATACTGGGACGACCTGTATTTGGTCAATAGCCCGTCCGGCATCTTCACATCGATAAGTGGCACTGCACCCAACCGCATCTTCAACATCGAGTGGCGAGCACAGTATTTCCCGGGGAGCGGCACTGCCAACTTCGAGCTGAGGTTGTACGAGGGGCAGACTCGCTTCGATATCATCTACGGCACGCTGACCAACGGGAACAGTTCAGCTACAGCCGGAGTGCAGAAGAACGACACCACCTTTACGCAGTATTTCTGCAACGGCTCAGGTGGCGCGGCTACTGGCGGGCAAAGTTACACCCAGGGGTGCGCTTCGCCCACGCCTACGGCAACTCCAACGCCAACCTGCACCCCAATTTGGGCGGCAGGTCCCGATATGCCGTTCCCAGCGGTACGCTCGGTTGGCGTGTATTTCCCGGCGAACGGGAGGTTTTACGCCATGGGCGGACGCAGCGCCGACGTGGCGGGCAGCGATTTCACGAACCCATTCGAATATAACCCGGGCACCAACGCCTGGGTAACCAAGGGGGCCATCTATCCCGATAATCAGGTGAACAACATGGCCTGCGGTGTGCTGACCGACGCTGGGACTCCGTACATCTACTGCGTAGGTGGCTCGGCAGCTGGAGCGGCCACGGCTACAGGTCGCGTATTCCGGTATAACCCTGTCACTGACACACTCAGCCCGGTTGCTGCTCCCTGGCCGGATGGCGCGACCAACATTGTGCCCGGCGGCTTCACGATCTTCCAGAACAAGCTCTACATCCTGGGTGGATTCAACATTCCCGGAGGAGTCGCGACAAGCGCGATCTGGGAGTTCACTCCCACGACCAACGTCTGGGTGCAAAAGGCCGCTGTTCTGCCTGTCCCGCGCGGCTATCTACCGACGACCACCATCGGCACCCTCATCTTCACGGGCGGGGGCGCGGCTATCACCGGCGGCGCTATCACCGACGCGGCGGACTCCTTTGTCTATAACCCGGTGGCGGATAGTATCGGCACGATTACCAGCATACCGCGGGCAACAGGCGAGACGCGCGCGCTTAACTTCAATAACAAGATGTGGGTGATGGGCGGGGGCAGAACTGCGCCTAACCCCTCGAACGAGGTGGACATCTACGATCCTGTTGCCGGGACCTGGTCGATCGGCACACCGTTCATGACTGCAAGGCGCAACTTCCCAACTGACACCAATGGCACCAGCCTCATCTGGCTGGCAGGCGGGTATGCTCCCACAGCACCGACGGCCTCGATGGAGATCTTTGGCAGCGTTTGCGGGACGCCAACTCCTACACCCACAGCTACGGCGACCGCGACGGCGACATCAACACCAACGGCCACGCCTACTGCAACAGCAACAGCAACAGCTACGCCTACGGCAACTGCAACATTTACGCCTACGCCTACAGCTACTCACACACCGACACCAACCCCTACAGCTACGCATACACCGACAGCTACACCTAGTGCGACACCGACGTGCACGCCCGGCAACCAATACACGATAGCTCAGATAGGCGGCAGCATCGTGCCAGGCGCCACCGACATCGGCAATCATGGGGATGATACGGTGACCACGATCGCACTTCCATTCTCTTACACGTTGTACGATCAGAGCTTCACCAGCATTAATCTGTCGTCCAACGGCAATGCGCAGTTCACGACAACCGATACCACCTTCACCAACCAATGCCTGCCATGGCTCACCCACAACTACACCATCTACCCGTATTGGGACGACCTGTATTTGGTCAATAGCCCGGCCGGCATATTCACCTCGATAAGTGGCACTGCGCCGAACCGCATCTTTAACATTGAGTGGCGGGCGCAGTACTTCCCGGGGAGCGGCACTGCTAACTTCGAGCTGAGGTTGTACGAGGGACAGACTCGCTTCGATGTGATCTACGGCACATTGACCAACGGGAACACATCGGCCACAGCCGGGGTGCAGAAGAACGACACCACCTTTACGCAATATTTCTGCAATGGCACCGGTGGCGCGGCTACTGGCGGACAAAGCTACACGCTGCAAGGCTGTGGCACGCCGACGCCAACGCCTACCGCGACTGCTACAGCTACAGCGTCAGGAACGCCCTCAGCGACGCCTACCTGCCCACCGGGAGGTTCCCCCGGGCCGTGGACACAGGCCGCGCCTGTAGCCATTGATCACTACGGCGGCTTCATGGACAGCGATGGGACGTTTGCGTATGAGGGAGGCGGCTACTCCTTCACGGCTTCTGGCACCATCAACCAGTTTGGCAAGTTTAACCCGGCGACCAACACCTGGACGCCCCTGGCTCCTGTGCCAGATCTGTTCAACGCCGAGGCCTCAGCTGTGTATGCGCCCAACGTGAACAAG
>Ga0193750_1000111_pt1 | contig 26535 bp, 24 predicted proteins | sample L1c1metaG_FD_160569 | JGI IMG/M metagenome (GOLD analysis project Ga0193750, IMG submission 160569) | Soil microbial communities from a riparian zone of the East river system, Colorado, United States - L1c1 | ecosystem: Environmental > Terrestrial > Soil > Riparian zone | place: USA: East River... | reverse complement strand
ACTTCGACGACAAGCCGACCTTCGCGGCGATCCGTCGGGCGGACACGGTGGGCGTCTTTCAGATCGAGAGCCGCGCGCAGATGCAGTCGCTGCTGCGCACGCGACCGGAGAGCCTCGACGACCTGACGGTGCAGGTGGCGATCATCCGCCCGGGCCCGATCCAGGGCGGCGCGATCAATCCGTACATCGAGCGGCGCAGGCGCCTGCGTGAAGACCCCGACTATCAGATCCCCTACGAGCATCCGGCGCTTGAGCCGGTGCTGCGGGACACGCTCGGCACGATCATCTTCCAGGACCAGGTGATGGAAGTGGCCGAAGCTCTGGCCGGCTTCACACCGGGCGAGGCGGACGGGCTGCGCCGGGCGATGAGCCGCAAGCGCTCGCAGGAGATGCTGCAGAGACATCGTGAGCGCTTCGTGGAGGGCGCCGTGCGCCACGGCGGGGCCGAGCGCGCGACGGCGGAGCGCGTGTGGCGGATGGTCGAGGGCTTCGCCGGCTTCGGCTTCCCCAAGGCGCACAGCGCGGCCTTCGGTTTGCTCGCCTATCAGTCGACGTGGCTGCGCGTGCACTACGGAGCGGAGTTCCTGTGCGCGCTGCTCAACGAGCAGCCGATGGGCTTCTACGCCCCGGATAGCCTCGTGCACGAGGCCGAGCATCGCAAGATCGCGATTCTGCGCCTCGACGTGAACGCCTCGGAGGTGGAGTGCGCCGTGCAGGGCGACGGCGTGCGTCTCGGCCTGGGCTACATCAAGGACGTGACCAGCTCGGAGATGCACGAGCTGGTCGCCGAGCGCGAGCGAAACGGACCGTTCATCAGCCTCGGCGAACTGGCCGGACGCGTCGGCGCGCGGCGCAGGACGCTCGAGCAGCTCGCCTGGTCGGGCGCATGCGACGAGATCACGACCGGGCTCGCGCCGGCTGTTCTCGACCGGGCCGTAGCCGATCGATCGATCGGCGAGACGGGCAGGCGCTCGGCGCTGTGGCAGCTGGGGATCGCCGCGCCGGGCCGCGGCGCCGGCGAGGGGACGCAGCTCGCGCTGCCGCTGGAGCTGCCGCAGGCTCCACGCCTGCGCTCGCTGGGGCGCTGGCAGCGGCTGATCGCCGACTACGCCACAAGCGGGGTGACGGTCGGCGACCACGCGATGGCGATCCTGCGCGAGCGCTTGAACGTGCCGATGCTCGCGACCAGCGCGCAGCTCGCGCGCCTGCCGAGCGGCGGCGCGGTGGCGATGGCCGGGCTGGTGATCGCCCGCCAGCGCCCCGGCACGGCGAACGGGACGATGTTCCTGCTGTTCGAGGACGAGTGGGGGACCATCAACCTGGTCGTGCCCAAGGCGGTGTACGAGCGCCATCGCTATCTCGCGCGCGCCGAGCCGCTGCTGCTGGCGCGCGGACGCGTGGAGCGCTCGGAAGGCGTCGTGAACCTGATCGTGCGCGAGCTGGCCGCGCTGGAGCGCTTCGTCTCGGGCGGCGTCGAGGGCGCCGGGCGCGAGGCGCAGGGCGCGCGCGTGCACCGGCTGCCCGCGCCCGCGCCGCAGTCAGAGCAGGACGACGAGGCGGCGGAAGTCGGCTCGAGCATGCGCGCGGTGGCGCCGCCGATCCAGAGCTTTGCGATGGGGCGGCGGCGCTAGATCACCTGGCGGCTGACGCCGGCGCGCTGGCCGCCGCCGGCGAACGGCGTCGCGCGAGCACAGGTGAGACGCAGCAGGCCCGGACGACCGCGCCGCGCGACGGACGCGCGGCGCGGATCGATCTCGGGAGGGGGCGGGGATGCGTGCGTTCAGGCGTGCAGCAAGCGCCGCTGCGTGTCCTCGGCGTCGCTGACCGCCCAGGCGAGTCGCTCGATCAGCTGCTCGGCGGCGTGGTCGTCGCACAGATGCACCGAGTCGACGCGCTCGTCCAGCAGGACCGGTGGCTGGTCGCGTCGATCGGTCGGGTCGGTCGTGACGATGATTCTGGGCATAACTCCCTCCTCGGGGATTGGGGTCATGTCCTCCCGCCGACAGTGTTGCTCGTCGAGCCTGAAGCCAAGCTTAAATCTTGTGTCCGAGGGTGGATCGCAGGGCTGGCGTGGACGAATGGACAGCTACGCTGAGCGCATCGCGCGCCTCGGCCACACCGATCTGGACGTATTCGAGCTGTGCCTGGGCGGCAACGTGTTCGGCTGGACGCTGGACGAAGAGAGATCGTTCGCCGTGCTCGACGCCTACGCCGCAGCGGGCGGCAACTTCATCGACACAGCCGACTCGTACGGTCGTCGCGGACCGCGGGGAGCGGGCGAGTCCGAGCGGATCATCGGTCGCTGGATCGCCGCGCGCGGCAATCGCGAGAAGCTGGTGATCGCGACCAAGGTGGGCTCTTCGCCCGAGCTGCCCGGCCTGTCGCAGTCGACAGTCCGCAAGGGCGCCGAAGCCTCGCTGGCGCGTCTGGGCATCGAGCGCATCGACCTGCACTACGCCCACAAGGACGACCCGCAGACGCCGCTGGAGCAGACGCTCGCGGCGTTCGGCGCGCTGATCGAGGAGGGCCTGATCGCTCACGCGGCAGCCTCCAACTACAGCGCCACGCGCCTGGACGAGGCCCTGCGCATCGGCCAGCGCGACGGCATGGCCTCCTACGTCGCCCTGCAACCGCACTACAACCTCATGGAGCGCGAGCACTACGAGCGCGAGCTGGCGCCGCTGTGCGCGCGCCATGGCCTGGCGTGCATGCCCTACTTCGGCCTGGCGCAGGGCTTTCTCACGGGAAAGTACCGCCCCGACGGCGAGCAGGTCGACGGCGCGCGCGCTGCGGGCGTGCGCGAGAGCTACTTCAACGAGCGCGGCTTTGCCGTGCTCGATGCGCTGGACGCGACCGCCGCCGCGCACAACGCGGCGGTGGCGGCCGTGGCGCTGGCGTGGCTGCGCGAGCGGCCGACCGTGCTCGCGCCGATCGCCAGCGCGACGTCGCCGCAGCAGTTGGACGAGCTCATGGCCTTCGCGACGGTCACGCTGAGCGACGCCGAGCGCCAGCGCCTGGACGAAGCTTCAGCCTGACGCTCGGGCGGCGAAGCTCAGACGGTTGCCGTCCGGATCGGCGACCGTGACACCATCCTGCGCCTCGGCTTCTGCGTCGCCGGCCCGCCGAGCCGCCGCGGGAGCTGCGTCGGCGATCCGCCGACGCAGGGCGTCCAGCTCGTCGCCGCCGGCGAGCTGGAACTCGATCGCGTGCAGGTGCGGCGCGGTGTCAGGCGGCGGGCTCGCGCCGGCGCTCTGCCATGAGTTCAAGCCGATGTGGTGGTGGTAGCCGCCAGCGGAGACGAACGCCGCGGAGGGCAGCTGCGCCTGCTCCTCGAAGCCGAGCGCTTGGCGATAGAAGGTGTCGGCGCGCGGCACGTCTGCGACCTTCAGGTGGACGTGGCCGATGGCGGTGTCGGGCGCGACCGCGTCGGCGGGCTCGCCGGGCGACTGGGCCATCAGATCGTCAACGTCCAGAGGCAGGGTGAACATGCGCACGCCGTCTCCGTCCTGCGGGTGCGGCCACTGCTCGCGCGGGCGATCGGCGTAGATCTCGATGCCCAGCCCGTCGGGATCGCTCAGGTACAGCGCCTCGGACACGCCGTGGTCGGATGCGCCGTCGATCGGCCAGCGCTCGCGCGCGACGCGCCGCACGGTGTCGGCGAGCGCGGCGCGCGACGGGTGCAGCCAGGCGACGTGGAACAGGCCGGTCGTGTGCGGCGAAAGCGGCGTCGGCTCGTCGATCGCGCTCAGCTGCAGGGCGGGGCGCTTGGCGTCGGGGCCGAGCAGCGCGCGACCCCGCTCGCGGGCGATCAACGGCAGGCCGAGCACCTGCTCGTAGAAGGCCGCGCTGCGATTCAGGTCGCCGACGTCCAGGCGCACCGAGGCGATGCGCAGCGACGGATCGATCGTCTCGGCCGTCTGCATATCAAGCAGGCTAGCGCCGCGACGCTCAGCGAGCGGCGCCGCCTCGGCGTGTGTAGCGGTGTGACCAGCGGCCGTCGCGGTGCGGCGGGCGGATAAGCTCGCGACATGAACCTGCGCAGGCTGGGCGGCAGCGACCTGGAGGTCTCGGAGATCAGCCTCGGCTCGTGGCTGACGTACTCCGGCGGAGTCGAGCGCGAGCAGGCGCGCGCATGCGTACAGGCGGCTTTCGACGCGGGCATCAACTTCATCGACACGGCCAACGTGTATGGACAGGGCGCCGCCGAGGAGGTGCTGGGCGAGGTGCTGGCCGGACGCGAGCGCTCCTCCTACGTGCTGGCGACGAAGGTCTACTTCCCGATGTCCACGAGCGATCGCGGTCTGTCGGCGCCGCAGATCCACAAGCAGATGGACGCGTCGCTGAAGCGGCTGCGCACCGACTATGTCGACCTCTACCAGTGCCACCGCTATGACGACGACACGCCGCTGCAGGAGACGATGGCGGCGCTGACGGAGGTCGTGCGCGAAGGCAAGGCGCGCTACATCGGCTTCAGCGAGTGGCCCGTGCAGCGCGTCGAGGAGTCGCTGGCGCTGGCGGGCGTCGAGCGGTGGGTCTCCAGCCAGCCTCAGTACTCGATGCTCTGGCGCAAGCCCGAGGCCGAGCTGATTGGGCTGTGCGAACGCGAGCGCATCTCGCAGATCGTCTGGTCGCCGCTGGGGCAGGGCGTGCTCACCGGTAAGTACAAGCCCGGACAGCCGCCGCCGGCGGACTCGCGCGCGGCCAGCGAGAGCATGAGCGGATTCATCGACCGGCTGATCGCGCCGCCTGTGCTCGATGCGGTGCAGCGCTTGGCGCCGATCGCCGATGCGGCCGGCCTGACGCTGCCCCAGGTCGCGCTTGCCTGGGTGCTGCGCCAACCCAACGTCGCCTCGGCGATCGTCGGCGCGTCGCGGCCCGAGCAGGTGCACGCCAACGCCTCGGCGTCGGGCGTTGAGCTGGACGCAGACACGCTGGCCGCGATCGACGCGGCGCTCGCCGACGTCGTCGTGCGCTGAGCAGCCGGGCGCCGTGCGCTGAGCCAGGCAGCCGGGCGCCGCGGCAGCCGCTCGTGCGCTGAGCCCGCCCGCCTGCGCTCAGCGCGACTGCACGACGAGTGTCTGAAACGCACGGCCGAGCGGGCCCGTCTCGTCGTGCAGCACGCTTTCGGCGGTCGCCGCGCCGCCGTCTCGCAGCAGCGTGCGCGCATCCAGGCCGATCCACTCTCCGCGCGGTGCGCGCTGCAGGTGAATGGTCAGGTCGGCGTTGATGAACACGAAGCGATCGAACGCCAGCGCTGCGCTGACGCCGTTGCCGAAGTCGGCGGTGGCGGCGAGTCGGGCAAGCGGCGTCGGCGGCTCGTCGGGCAGCAGCGGGTGGCGCAGGCGCATCCACACGCGCCCGGGACCGAGATCCTTGGGATTGCTCAGCCAACGCATCTCCATGGCCGAGCCGGCAAAGCTCGCGTCCTTGCCGCCGTCCAGCGCAAAGCGGATCAGCTGTCCGTCGCAAGGCGGCGCCAAGGGCTCGCCCAGGTCGCGCGACGTCTGCGGCGCGGCGGCGGCGGCGTCGTTCGGCACCGCCGTGACGCGCAGCGCGCTCGCGCGGACGATCGTCTGCTCGCCGGCGAGCAGCTCGGCGGCGAGCTCCTGCACTCGCCGGCCCGGGCGCACGATGCGCGTGGTCAGCGTCAACGGCTCCAGCGGTATCGGGCGCAGGAACTCGAAGGACAGGCGCGCGATGCGCAGCTCGATGCCCGGATTCATGCGCTCGAAGGCCGAGACGATCAGCGCCGCGGGCGCGCCGCCGTGCACGGCGCGAGGGTCCCACGGGCCGCGCGCATGCTCGGTCGGCACGAAGCGATCGCGACCGGGCCGTCGCCGGCCGTCGGTGGTGAAGATGCTGTTGGCCATCGCGGTTCAGTCGGGCATGCGCGAGATGAAGTCGCGCAGCTCCTGCGGATCGCGCAGTGGCGGCCCGTGGCCGAAGCAGACGAGCGCGGGCTCCAGCGCGGCGAGCCTGCGCGCCGACTGGCGGTTGCGCGCCGGGTCGGGCGTGAAGATCCTCGGTGGCTCCTGCAACCCGCGGATGCCCGTCAGCAGGTTCATCCCGTTGAGCACATCGCCGAGGATCAGCACGCGATCGGACTCGCGCCAGTAGGCGACGTGGCCGATCGAGTGGCCGGGAACCTCCAGGACGATGAACCCGGCGACCTCGTCGCCCTCCCTCAGCGGACGCGCGACGGGATGCGGCGGGCCGGTCCAGAAGCGCTGCTGAAAGCGGTTCAGCCAGCCGGGAGCCTGGCTGTTTTGGATCGCGCCCGGCGTCTGCATCGCGGCCATGTCGTCGCGTCCGCACCACAGCGGGATGCCGAGCTTTTCGCAGACGGCGTGGCTTGCGCCCTGGTGATCGGGATGCGCGTGTGTCAGCGCGTGCGCGCTCACCGTCCGCCCGCGCAGCTGGCGCAGGATGCGCCGCTCCGCCTGACGCGTGCCGGCGTCGATCAGCACGTCCTGGGCGAGGTAGACGTTGATCGCGTTGGGCGGAAAGCCGCGCAGCAGATAGAGGCCGTCGGCGAGCTGCTTCATTGCGAGGGAACCTACCCGCTGGAAGCACTGCCCGACTTTTGAGCACGCGCGCGGGATGGTGTTGTGGACTGATGCTCTGTCTATGGGGCCGGCGGGAAATAGAGCTTTGCGGCCGGCGAGCGACCTTCTGTCTGAGTTGCGTTAACCCAATTTACTCCCAGGAGAAGCCGCGCACGGCGAAGAACAGGCCGAAGACGCCCCACAGCGCGATCACGGCCAGCGCGTCCAGGTGGTCGCCCAGGCCCGACCCCGTGACGATCGCTCCATACAGCCCGTCGATCAGCGGCTTCAGCGGCAGGGCTTCGGCGATCTGGCGCAGGAAGCCAGGCGCGCCGGCGGAGTCGAACACGTAGAAGGAGATGAACACGACGGGCAGGAAGACGGCGTTGACGTAGGCGGCGGTCGACTCGAAGTTGGGGATCGCGTGGGCGAAGGCGACGCCGAGCGCGGCCAGGCAGACGACGCCCACGAGCACGAAGACGATCAACTCGGCCCAGTCGCGTGGCCAGCCGATGCCGAAGATGAGCTTGCCGGCGAGCACCACGATGGCGATCTGCAGGGCCGTGTTGGTGACGGCGTTGGCGGCGACGCCGCCGAAGTAGGAGCCGGTGGGCAGCGGCGTGCCGCGGATGCGCTTGAGCACGCCGCGCTCGCGCAGGAAGACGATGTTGTAGGCGAGCGCGGTGAACGTCGTGGACATCACGCTCATGGCGGCGATCGCCGGGATCAGCCGGTTGAGCTCACGCTGGTTGCCCGCGAGGATCGCCCCGCCGCCGCCTAGGAACAGCAGCGGCAACAGGAAGTTGAAGAAGGCGGCACTGGGGTTGCGCCAGAACATGCGCCGCTCCAGGCGATACTGGCGCCAGGCGAGCACTACCCGGCCGTCGCCGGCAACCGGGTTGTCGCCGACGAGCGTGTCAGCCATCTCCCGCCTCCCCGAGCGCCGTTTGCTTCGCGGCGCCGGGCGCCGTCTCGGCGTCCGCGGTCAACTCCAGATAGACGTCCTCGAGTGTCGGGCGCCCGACACTCAGCTCCTCGAGCTTCTCGCCGCGTGCGAGCGCATCGGCGGTCAGCTCGGCGAGCAGCGCCGTTGGGTCCTCGGTCTGGCGCTCGACGAAGTGCCCGTCGCGATCGCGGTATGCGACTCGGTAATGGGAGGCGCCGACGCCGAGCTCGCGAGGCGGGCCGATCGCGAGGATGCGCCCGTCCTTGACGATCGCCACGCGATCGGCCAGCTCCTGCGCCTCGTCGAGGTAGTGCGTCGTGAGCAGGATCGTCTTGCCCAGGTCGCGCAGCTTGCGCACGGTCTCCCACGCGCTTCGCCGCGCCTCGGGATCGAAGCCTGTGGTGGGCTCGTCGAGGAAGATCAGCTCGGGGTCGCCGACCAGCGCGAGCGCGAAGTCCAGGCGTCGCAGCTGCCCGCCGGAGAGCTTGCGGCTGCGCACGTCGGCCTTGTCCTGCAAGCCCGCGAGCGCGAGCACCTCCTCGACGTCGCGCGGGCGCGGATAGAAGCCGGCCCAGTGGCGCAGCGCCTCGCGCGGGGTGATGTGGCCGTAGATGCCGCTCGACTGGAGCACAATGCCGATGCGCCGGCGCAGCGTACGGCTGCGCTTCTCCGGGTCCTGCCCGAGCACCGACACCTCGCCGCCGCTGCGCGCTCGATAGCCCTCGAGGATCTCCACGGTCGTCGTCTTGCCGGCGCCGTTGGGCCCGAGCAGGCCGAAGACCTCGCCGCGTCGCACGCTGATGTCGATGCCGCGTACGGCCTCGAAGTCGCCGTAGCGCTTGCTCAGGGCATGTACTTCGATGGCCGGGGTCGGCTCGCTCACGGAGTCCTAATCATCCCAGCCGTGGCGCGCAGGTACCGCGCACCCGCGACGCGGATCGCGAGCTCCGGTGCACGGTGCCGCTGTTGACCGGGCGGTCGGAGCGCGCCGCTACCAGTGCACGCCGCGCGTCAGCGTCGCCATGGCGATCTGCTCGAAGGAGGCCTTCTCCTCTTCGTTCTTCTGGCCCTTGGACGCGGCCGAGTCGGGGAACACGCGGTAGGCCAGGTGCAGCAGCCGGTCGACGCTCTTGGGCGAGAGCGCGTAGGCGATTTCGCCGACGGTGCCCAGGCGCGTGCCCATGTGCTTCGGACGGCCGCGCATGGCCTCGCAGATCATGTCGGCGGCCTCGTCGGGCGTGATCGCCGGGAAGGCGTCGTACATCTTGGTCGGCGCGATCATCGGCGTGCGCACGAGCGGCATGTGGATGGTCGTGAACGTCACGCCGTCGCCGACCACCTCAGAGGCGACCACGCGCGTGAAGGCGTCCAGCGCGGACTTGGAGGCGACGTAGGCGGAGAAGCGCGGCGGGTTGGTCTGCACGCCGATGGAGGAGATGTTGACGATGTGCCCGGATCCGCGCTCGCGCATGTGCGGAAGCAGGCCGATGATCAGCTTGACGGCGCCGAAGTAGTTGAGCTGCATCGTGCGTTCGAAGTCGTGGAAGCGGTCGTAGCTGAGCGAGATCGAGCGGCGGATCGAGCGCCCGGCGTTGTTGACGAGCATGTCGACGTTGCGGTGGTCGGCGAGCACCCGCTCGATCAGCCGTTCGACAGACTCCATGTCGGCGATGTCGGCTGCGTACACGTACGCCGTTCCGCCGCCTGCGACGATCTCCGCGCGGGCCTCCTCGAGCTTCTCCACGTTGCGCGCGACCAGCAGCGGCACGCCGCCGGCCTGGGCGACCTTCAGCGCGGTCGAGCGGCCGATCCCCGACGAGGCGCCGGTGATCATCACGTGCTTGCCCTCCAGCGCCTCTTTGAGCGTGCGCCCGGCGGACATGCTCGGGTCCATCTCGCGCTCCCAGTAGTCCCACAGTCGTCCAGCGTAGTCGTGCAGGGCGGGCGGACGCTCGAGCGGCGTGCCGGCCAGCGCGCGGCCGGCGTTGCGCGTGTCAAAGCGCGGCACCAGCTCCATGTGCGCCAGCACCTCTTCGGGAATGCCGAGCTCGCGCAGCGCGAGTTTGCGCAGCTGGCGCCATGGCGGCAGGTCGAGCGCCAGCGCCAGCGGCCACTTGGGGATCGGGTCGGTCAGTCGTTTGTCGACGCTCAACGCGAAGCGCGGTGCGTGAGCGGCAAAAGCGAGCTCGTTGAGCAGCTCGTCGACGCGCTGGCGGCGCGGGTCGGTCAGGTGGAAGGCCTTGCCATCGAGGTCGGGCTCGTGGGCGATGTGCTCGAGCGCGTCGACGACCCAGTCGACGGGCACGACGTTCGTGTTGCCGAGGTCCGGCCCGACCAGCGGCGTCCACTCGGGCAGCAGCTGGCGGGCGCGCTGGATCGCCTTGAAGAAGTAGTACGGGCCGTCGATCTTGTCCATCTCGCCGGTGCGCGAGTCGCCGACGACGATTCCCGGACGGTAGACGCGCCACGGCACGTAGACCTGCTCGCGCACGATGCGCTCGGACTCGAACTTCGTCCGGTGGTAGGGCGACGGCAGCTTCTGGCCCTCGTCGAACATCTCCTCTTCGTAGGTGCCCTTGTACTCGCCGGCGACGGCGATCGAGGAGACGTGGTGCAGGCGCTCGGCGTTGATTGCGCGCGCGAGTTCCACCGCGTGCGTCGTGCCGCCGACGTTGACGGCGGTGTTCAGCTCGGGCGCCGCGGTCATGTCGTAGACCGCCGCGAGATGGAAGAAGTGCGCGATCTTGCCGCGCAGCTCGGTGACCTGCTCCTGCTCGACGCCGAGCAGCGGCCGGCGCAGGTCGCCGATGACCGGCGCAACGCGTTTGGCTGCGGTCGCGCCGGCGACCACGCTCCAGCGGGCGACCAGGTCCTCCAGGCGCTCCAGCGAGCTCTCGCGCACGAGCACGTAGACCTTGCCCTGGCGTTTGTCGAGCAGCTGCTCGACCAGGCGACGTCCGATGAAGCCGGTCGCTCCTGTGACGAAATAGGCCATCGCGCAGCAGAGCCTATCCGCTGGCGCCGTTGTCGGCTAGGCGCCCGCTCCGGCGCCGCCGCGACCCTCGCCGGCGGCGAAGCGCGCGGCGCCGCGCGCGCCGTCCTCGAACACCTCCGGGCCCGCCGCGGCCTCCAGCGCAAGCGCCTCGTCGAGCGGCAGCCCGAAACCTTCAATGGCGGCGCGACGGTCGGCGAGCATGGTTCGCTGCGGAAAGCGGGCAAGCCCCTCGGCGAGCTCCAGCGCACGGTCCAGATGCGCGCCCGGCGCGACGAGCTCGGTCAGCAGGCCCATGGCCAGCGCCTCCTCGGCGTCGACCAGGCGTCCGGTGAGGATCAGATCGAGCGCACGGCCGAGCCCGACGATGCGCGGCAGGCGTTGCGTGCCGCCGTCGATCAGCGGCACGCCCCAGCGGCGCTCGGGGTAGCCGAGCGTGGAGCCCTCGGTGGCGATGCGCAGGTCGCACCACAGCGCGAGCTCCAGCCCGCCGGCCAGCGCGAAGCCGGAGATCGCCGCGATCGTCGGCTTGGAGGGCGTCAGGCGCGTGAAGCCCATCGGCCCCTCCTCGCTCATCAGCCGCGCCACGAACGTCTCAGTCGCCTTGAGGTCGGCGCCGGCGCAGAACGACACGCCGCCGGCGCCCGTCAGCACCATCACGCGCGCCTGCTCATCGGCCTCGAAGCGCCGGTAGGCGTCGTGCAGCAGCGCGGCCGTCGGCCCGTCGACGGCGTTGCGCCGGTGCTGGCGGTCGATCGTGACGACGGCCGCGGCGCCGCTGCGCTCGTAGCGCACGGGCTCGTCGCTGGCCTGCGGCTGCTCGCTCATGCGCGGCTCACGGCCCGGGCCTTCGGGGGCGAGCGCTACCAGCCGCCGCGCCACTGAGCGTTGCTCAGGTGCGCCTTGTGCGCGGCCTTGCGCGCTTGCTTGCGCTTGTCCAGATGCCGCTGGAGCATGCTCATTGTGAACACGAACACGGGAAAGAAGACGATCAAAATGAAGCCCGCGTCGGTGACGACTTTGTCGTCGGTCACGCCGTAGAAGCCGCGCCCGTCGTTGTGCGCCTGCGCGGCCTGCGCGAGCACCAGCGGCATCATCAGGACCCACACGAACACGGCTGTGGACAGTCGGCGCGTCATGCGGCGGATCGTAGCTCAGCGCGCAGGCGCGCCGCATGCCGCCCTGCACATAGCCGGATAGCGATCGTATATACAGCACACGCGAAACCATCCAAATAAAAGTATTTGATAGCCATCGTAGATACCGCGTAGATACCATGGCTACCGCGCAGCGCAAAGAAGAACACACCGCGCACCCGCACGACGCGGGCCGACCGCCAGCCAGGCGGCGCCCGTTCTCGCGGCCCGCTCGCCGCCCCTACCATCACCAGCGATGGCGCTGTTGATCGCATCTGACATGCACAAGGACATGGCCGGGCAGCCGCTGCTGCGCGGTGTGTCGTTCAAGCTGGAGCGGCGCGAACGGATGACGATCGCGGGACGCAACGGAGTGGGCAAGACGACGCTGCTGCGGATGCTGGCGGGGGAGACGTCGATCGACCGCGGCGAGCTGAGCGTGGCCAAGGGCGTGCGCATCGCGCTGCACGACCAGCGCCCGCCGCGGGAGCGTAGGACGGCGCTGCGCGACTACGTGCTGTCGGGCTGCGTGGAGGAGCTGCAGATCGAGGCCGAGCTGGCCGAGCTGGAGCGGCGCATGGCCGCGGGCGACTCGGACGAGGCGCTGCTGGCACGATATGCGCGTGCGCAGGGTCGCCTGGAGGCGCGCGGCGGCTATCTGTGGCGCGATCGCGCGACGGTCATGGCGCGCGGGCTGGGCTTCGTGGAGGGCGATCTGGACCGGCCGTTGGACACGTTCTCGGGCGGTCAGCTGACGCGTGCGTCGCTGGCGCGCGCACTGGCGACGGGCGCGGACGTGCTGCTGCTGGACGAGCCGACGAACCATCTGGACATCGAGTCGCTGGAGTGGCTGGAGCAGACGCTCGTGGAGCTCGACGCGGCGGTCGTGCTGGTCGCGCACGACCGCTGGTTCCTCGAGGCGGTGGGCACGGCCGTTCTGGAGCTGGAGGCCGGACGTTCGCGCTTCTTCGCGGGCACCTGGCATCAGTGGCGCAAGGAGCAGGCGGCGCGCGAGATCGCGCTGGGGCGCGCAATCGACTCGCAGCGGGCGGAGATCGCGCGCATGGAGCGCTTCATCGAGCGCTTCCGCTACAAGGCGAGCAAGGCGCGCCAGGCGCAGTCGCGCGTGAAGAAGCTGGCGAAGATCGAGCGCATTGAGCGCGACCCCGCGGCGGGCAGGGGCCTGGACTTCGAGTTCGCCGCGCCGCAGCGCTCGGGACGCGTGATCTTCGAGCTGACGGACGGGCGCGTGGAGATCGGAGGCGACGAACAGAACGATCGCTCCGCGGATGGGCGTGCGCGCGGCGCCGACGGGGGCTCGGCGACGAAGTCGCCGGTCGTGCTGCTGGAGCGCGCGGAGCTGTGGCTGGAACGCGGCGAGCACGTCTCGCTGGTCGGCCCCAACGGCTCGGGCAAGACGACGCTGATCGAGACTCTGGCCGGGCGGCGCGAGCTGGCGGCGGGCAAGCTGAGCACGGGGCACAACGTCAAGGTGGGCTACCTCTCCCAGCACGCCGACGAGCTGGGCGCGGGCGGCGATCCGGGGCAGAGCGTGCTCGATGCGGCGCAGCGTGCGACGGCGCTGACGCAGGGCAAGGCGCGCGCGCTGCTCGGGCGCTTCCTGTTCTCCGGCGAGGACGCCGACAAGCCGCTGGAGGGCTTGTCGGGCGGCGAGCGCAGGCGCCTGTCGCTGGCCATCCTCGTGCACTCGGGCGCCAACGTGCTGATCCTCGACGAGCCCACCAACCACCTGGACATCGAGAGCCGCGAGGCGCTGGAGGACGCGCTGTGCGCGTTCACCGGAGCCGTGCTGCTGGTCTCGCACGACCGCGCGCTGCTGGACGCCGTGGGCACGCGCACCGTGTCCGTAGAGCAGCGCACGCTGCACAGCTACATCGGCGGCTGGCCGGAGTACGTGCGCGTGCGCGAAGAGCGCCGCGCGCTCGGCGGCGACGATTTTGCGCCGGGCAGCGCCACGGCGCGCGCCTCCTCGCCACGTCGCATCGGCGGCGCCCCGCCGAGCGCGCCGGCCGAGCTGGCGACGAACGGCGCCGGCGCGCACGCAGGGCCGCCCGGCGGTGGGCCGGCGAGCGCGTCGCCGCGCAAGGGCAAGGCCAAGCCGAAGCCCAAGGGGCCGTCGAAGAACCGCCTCAGCGCGCAGCAGCAGGCGGAGCGAGCGGTCGAGGATGCCGAGGCTGCGATGCGCGCGCTGGAGGACGAGCTGGCCGACCCGGCCGCCTGGGCGAGCAAGTACGAGTCGGCCAAGTCCGAGGCCCGCCACACGGCCGCTCGCCGCGCCGTCGACAAGGCCTACGCACGGCTGGAGGCGCTGATCGACTGACGTACAATCGGCCGATGGACCGCGCGCGCACCGCCCGCAACGTGGCGATCGTGATGCTGATCGCGGCGGCGGTGTACTTGATCCCCGGCGGCGGCCGTGCGGCGAGCACATTCGAAGGCGTGCTGCTTGTCGGCTTCGGCGTCGGCTTCGCCTATCTCGGCCTGCGACTGTACCGCGAATACCGCGTCACGCTGCACGGCCTGGGCGACCGCCACCGCGCGGCGCTGTACGGCTCGCTGGCGCTCGTCGCTTTTCTGGTGATCGGGCAGAAACACCTGTGGCGGACGGGCCTGGGCGAGCTGGTGTGGTTCGCGCTGGTGCTGCTGGCGCTGTACGGCCTGATGGTCGTGTACCGCCACTGGCGCAGCTACTGACGAGCGTCGCGTCGGGCTCCGCCCGCGCGCCCCGCTCGGGCGGGCGCGCGCTCTGCGGCCGGGCGCGTCGCGCGTCGGCCGGGCGAGCCGTCGGCGGGCGCGCGCGCCTGGCCGGGCGGCGAGGGCGCCTCGTATCCTCGACGTGATGGCAGCGAAGGCGCCGACGAGCGAGAGCGAGGGCAGGGCGAGCCTGGTGGAACAGCGGCGCGCGCTGCCCGATCAGCCGGGCGTGTACCTGTTTCGCGACGGCAAGGGGCGCGTCGTCTACGTGGGCAAGGCCAAGTCGGTGCGCAAGCGGGTGGCGTCGCACTTCTCCAAGGCGCAGGTGCCCAGCAGCCCGGGCCACGCGGAGATGGTGGCGAGCGTGGAGAGCGTGGAGTGCGTGGTCGTGGCCAGCGAGGCGGAGGCGCTGCTGGCGGAGCAGAGCTTCATCAAGCAGTACCGGCCGCGCTTCAACATCCGCCTGCGCGACGACAAGTCCTATCCGTTCATTGCCATCTCGCTGGACGAGGACTACCCGCGCGTCTACTTCACGCGCGAGCGCCACCGTCCGCGGCGGGCGTACTTCGGCCCGTACTCCAACGCCAAGCGCGTGCGCGGGACGCTGGAGGTGCTGGCGAAGGTGTTCATGTTCCGCTCGTGCACCGGCCCGGAGCCCGGGCGTCGCAGCGGCAGCCCGTGCCTGGACTACTACATCAAGCGCTGCGAGGCGCCGTGCGTGGGCTACGTGTCCAAGCAGGAGTACCGCGCGAGCATCGACGGCGTGATCGACTTCCTGTCCGGCCGCTTCAAGGAGATCGAGCGCGAGCTGGAGACGCGCATGCGGGCGGCCGCGGCCGCGGAAGAGTTCGAGCAGGCGACGGTCGAGCGCAACCGGCTGCGCGCGGTGCACTCGCTGCTGGAGCGCAGGCGCGTGGCCAACGAGTCGGTCGGCACGTTCGACGCGATCGCCGTGGCCGTCGACGGCCGCGAGGCCAACGCGCAGGTCTTCCAGGTGCGCGACGGCGTGCTCTCCGACCGCCAGTCCTTCTACCTGTCCAACGAGACCGAGCGCAGCGTGCCCGAGGTGGCCGAGGAGTTCATGCTGCAGTACTACGCCGGGCACATGTCGATCCCGGCGCTGCTGGTCGTCCAGCGCGAGGTCGGCGAGCAGCCGGTCCTCGCCGACGCGCTCGCCAGCCGCCGCGAAGGACCGGTCGAGCTGCGCGCGGCCGAGCGCGGCGAGAAGCGCCGCATCCTCGAGCTGGCCGAGCGCAACGCGCGCCTGGCGCTCGACCAGGAGCGGCTGAAATCCGAGCGCCGGCGCCAGAGCCGCGTGGAGGCGCTGGACGGCCTGCAGCAGGCGCTCGGCCTCGACGTGCCGCCGATCCGCATCGAGTGCTTTGACGTCTCGCACCTCGGCGGCACGCAGACGGTGGCCTCGATGGTCGTGTTCGAGGGCGGAGCGCCGAAGAAGTCCGACTACCGCCGCTTCAAGGTCCGCACGTTGGCCGAGGGACAGTCCGACGACTTCGCGGCGATGGCCGAGGTGCTGTCGCGGCGCTTTGCGCAGTGGGAGCGCCAGGCCGACCTGTCGCCGCACGACCCGGCCTACGACGCCAGCTTCGCGTCGCTGCCGAACGTCGTCGTGATCGACGGCGGCAAGGGGCAGCTGGCGGCCGGCCTGGCCCCGCTGCGCGGCTTTCGCGACCGCGGCGTATCCGTCGTGTCGCTGGCCAAGCGCATCGAGGAGCTGTTCATCCCCGGCCGCCGCGCGCCGCTGGTGCTCGACCACTCCACGCCCGAGCTGCAGCTGCTGCAGCGCGTGCGCGACGAGGCGCACCGTTTCGCGATCACGCACCACCGCGGCAGGCGCGATCGCGCGATGACCGGCTCGCTGCTCGACGAGCTGCCGGGCGTCGGCCCCGCGCGCAAGCGTGCGCTGCTCGCGCACTTCGGCTCGCCCGACGCGGTCGTGTCGGCGTCCAGCGAGGAACTGCAGGCCGTGCCCGGCCTTCCGGCCAAGGTCGCGCGGGAGCTGCACGCCCGCCTCCACCGCGCCGGCTGAGCGACGCGACGGGCGGCGCGCTACGGCGTCCTCGGGCGCTCGTGTGCCGATCGACGATCTAATGCGATCGACTGATCGGCCAGCACACTTCGCTTCCTGCGTCCTTGTATCGCTTGCCCCTCGCGCCGCTCAGAGACGCCTGTCCAGCCCGAGCCTGGGACTTTGCCTGCAATATCGGCAAATTGACACAGTCGTCCGAACGTGGAGCAGAATGGGGGGATGGCTGTGATCAGACCGTTGCGCCCGCTGCGCGGAGGGACGGATCGCACGACCGGCAAGGCGGTGCAGCCGGTCGTGCAGACGCGCCTGCAGGACCTGGTCGTGATCACGGGCTTCTCCGGAGCAGGCAAGTCGACGGCGATGAACGTGTTCGAGGACGCGGGCTACTTCTGCGTGGACAACCTGCCGCCGGAGATGATCCGCTCGCTGGTCGAGCTGTTCGTGCACCAGGGCTCGAAGGTGGAGCGCGCGGCGGTCGTCTCGGATGTGCGCGGGGGCGTGTACTTCGAGGCGCTGCGCGCGGTAGTCGACGACCTCGACGCGCTCGGCCTGAGCCATCACGTGCTGTTCTTGGAGGCGGCCGAGCAGGCGCTGGTGACGCGTTACAAGGAGACGCGCCGGCGCCACCCGCTGGCGCCGGAGGGCAGCGTGGCTGCGGGCGTGGCCGAAGAGCGTGCGCTGCTGGCGCCGCTGCGTGACCAGGCGGACATGGTGATCGACACGACGGGCATGTCGGCGGCGATGTTGCGCGGCAAGATCGCCGACGAGTTCCTGCCGCGCAAGGCCGCCGGACGCCTGGCGCTGACATTCATGAGCTTCGGCTTCAAGCACGGGCCGGCGCGCGAGGAGGACCTGGCCTTCGACGTGCGCTTCTTGGCCAATCCGCACTACGAGCCCGAGCTGCGCGAGCTGACCGGCGAGGACGCGCGCGTGGTCGAGTACATCGCACGCGACGGCCGCCTGGGCGAGTTCTACGAGCGCCTGCACGAGCTGCTGGACTTCCTGCTGCCGCAGTACGTCTCCGAGGGCAAGTCGCATCTGGTGATCGCGATCGGCTGCACAGGCGGGCGTCACCGCTCGGTGGCGATCGCCGAGCATCTGCACGAGCGCTACCGCGACGACGACGACCTCGACGTGGCGGTGGCGCACCGCGACATAGACAAGCGCCCGCGCGGCTCCTGAGCGCGCTGATAGCCTCCGCGGCACACGCCGGGCGAGGGAGGAAGCGCTCCCGAGGCCCGGCATCGTTCATTTCGCTTCAGCTTCAGGAGGATCGAATGCCAGTTCGCGTTGGGATCAACGGATTCGGCCGCATCGGCCGGAACGTGTTCCGCGCCGCAAAGGCCCGCGGCCAGGAGACCGATCAGGCGATCGAGTGGGTGGCCGTCAACGACCTGACCGACGAGGCGACGCTCGCGCACCTGCTCAAGTACGACTCGATCCTCGGGCCCTACCCGGGGTCCGTGCAGGCGCGCGACGGCGCCCTGGAGGTCGACGGCAAGGAGATCAAGGTGCTCGCCGAGCGTGATCCCGGCGCATTGCCTTGGGGCGAGCTGGGCGTCGACGTGGTGATCGAGTCGACTGGCCTGTTCACCGACCGCGACAGCGCCGCCAAGCACCTCGGCAACGGTGCCAAGAAGGTCGTCATCTCGGCGCCGGCCACGGACCCCGACGCGACGGTTGTGCTCGGCGTGAACTTCGACGAGGTCTACGACCGCGACAGCCATCAGGTGATCTCCAACGCCTCGTGCACGACCAACTGCCTGGCGCCCGTCGCGAAGGTCGTCCACGACAACGTCGGCGTCAAGCACGGCTTGATGACGACGATCCACGCATACACGGCCGACCAGCGCCTGCAGGACCTGCCGCACAAGGACCTGCGCCGCGCGCGCGCGGCAGCGATCAACCTGATCCCGGCCTCGACCGGCGCGGCCAAGGCGATCGGCCTGGTGATCCCCGAGCTGCAGGGCAAGCTCCATGGCTTCGCCGTGCGCGCGCCGGTGCCGACGGGCTCGGTCGTCGACCTGACGGTGGAGTGCGGGCGACAGACCAGCGTCGAGGAGGTCAACGCGGCGCTGAAGGCCGCCAGCGAGAGCGGGCCGCTGGCCGGCATCATGCAGTACACCGACGACCCGATCGTCTCGACGGACATCGTCAAGTCTCAGTACTCCTGCATCGTGGACTCGCTGCTGACGTCGGTGGTCGACGGCACGATGCTGAAGGTCGTCGCCTGGTACGACAACGAGTGGGGTTACTCCAACCGCGTGGTGGACCTGGTGCAGAGGGTCCTGTAGGCGCCGTGCGGCGCCGATCGGGCCGGGGAGGGGGGCTATGGTGATGAAGCGCAAGCGGATGGGAGCGGTGAGCCGATGAGGACGCTGGAGCGCCTCGACGTCGAGGGCAAGCGGGTGCTGGTGCGAGTGGATTTCAACGTGCCGCTCGGCAAGGACGGCGAGGGCCGCGCCGTGGTCGCCGACGACACGCGCATCGTCGCCGCGCTGGCGACGATCGAGGAGCTGCGCGCGCGCGGAGCGAGCCTCGTGCTCGTCTCGCACCTCGGCCGCCCCGAGGGACGGCGCGAGGAGGACCTGTCGCTGGCGCCCGTCGTGGCGCGCCTGCGCGAGCTGACCGACGCGCCCGTCACGCTCGCGCCGGAGGTGGTCGGCGAGCGCGCCAAGGCGCTGGCGGAAGGGCTCGGCGACGGCGAGCTGCTGGTGCTGGAGAACGTGCGCTTCGAGCCGGGCGAGACGACCAACGACCCCGCGCTCGCGCGTGCTCTGGCTGGGTTGGCCGACGCCTACGTCAACGACGCGTTCGGCGCGGCGCATCGCGCGCATGCGAGCACCGAGGGGGTCGCGCACCTGCTGCCGAGCGCCGCCGGCCGGCTGCTGGAGCGCGAGATGCAGACGCTGTCGAAGATCCTGCAGCGCCCGCCCCGTCCGCTGGCGGCGGTGATCGGCGGCGCGAAGGTCGCCGACAAGATAGGCGTGATCGACCGCTTCCTGGACCTTGCCGACGTGGTGATCATCGGCGGGGCCATGTGCTTTCCGTTTCTGTGCGCGCAGGGCCACACCGTCGGCGAGTCGCTGTGCGACGACGAGGACACCGAGCACGCGCGCCGCGCGCTGGCCAAGGCGACCGATCCCGGGCGGGCGAGCGTACGCCTGCCGACCGACCTCGTGATCGGCGACCGCCTGGCGGCCGACGCCGAGCATCGCGTTCTGGACGGCGTCGAGGTGCCCGCCGGCTGGATGGGGCTGGACATCGGCCCCAAGAGCGCCGAGCGCTACGCCGCGGAGATCGCGTGCGCCGGCTCGGTCTTCTGGAACGGGCCGATGGGAGCGTTCGAGCTGGAGCCCTTCGCCGCCGGCACCCGCCGCGTGGCCGAAGCGGTGGCCGCGGCGCCGGGCGTGACGGTCGTCGGCGGCGGCGACTCGGCCGCGGCGCTCGCGCGCTTCGGCCTGGAGAACGCCGTAGACCACCTCTCGACGGGCGGTGGCGCGACGCTCGAGCTGGTCGAGGGGCGCGCGCTGCCGGGCGTGCAGGCGCTCGAAGGCGCAGGCGTGGCCTCGTGAGCGCGGCGCGCACGCCGCTGATCGCGGGCAACTGGAAGATGCACAAGACCGAGCGCGAGGCCGAGGACTACATCCAGGCGCTGCTGCCGCCCGTGTCGGCGGTCGATGGCGTCGACGTGGCGATCTGCGTGCCGTTCACAGACCTGCGCGCGATGGTCGACAGCGCTCGCGGCTCCCGCGTGGAGGTCTATGCGCAGAACATGCATCACGAGGCCGAGGGCGCGTTCACGGGCGAGATCTCCCCGTCGATGCTCGAGGACGTCGGCGTGCAGGGCGTCGTGCTCGGCCACTCCGAGAGGCGCGAGCTGTTCGGCGAGACCGATCGCGCGCTGGCGCTGAAGGTGCCGGCGGCGCTGGCCGCCGGGCTCACGCCGATCCTCTGCGTCGGCGAGTCCGAGGCCGAGCGCGAGAACGAGGACACCGACCGCAAGCTTCGCCAGCAGATCAGGGACGACCTGGTCAACGTGCCGAGCGAGCGCCTGACAGACGTCGTCATCGCCTATGAGCCGATCTGGGCGATCGGCACGGGCAAGGTGGCCACGCCCGAGCAGGCGCAGGAGGCGATCGCCTTCATCCGCGCGCTGGTCGGCGACCGCGACGCGCAGGCGGCGCAGAGCGTGCGCATCCTCTACGGCGGCTCGGTCAAGGCGGAGAACGCGGCCGAGCTGCTGGCGCTGGCGGACGTCGACGGCGCGCTCGTCGGCGGCGCCTCGCTGCAGGCCGACTCCTTCGCGCAGATCGTCGCCGCGGCCGCCGCGCGATGAGCGCGCGCCCGGCGGCGGGACTGCCCGTGCCGAGCGTCTGCCTGGTCGTGCTCGACGGCTGGGGACTGGCCGAGCCGGGCCCCGGCAACGCGGTGGCGCTCGCCAGCACGCCCGTGTTCGATGAGCTGTGGCGCGACTACCCGCACACGACGCTCGCGGCGTCCGGCCGCGCCGTAGGGCTGCCGGACGGTCAAATGGGCAACTCGGAGGTGGGTCACCTCAACCTGGGCGCCGGCGCCGTTGTGCGGCAGGATCTCGTGCGCATCGACGACGCGATCGCCGACGGCTCGCTGGCGCACAACGAGGCGCTGTTGCGGGCGCTTCCCGCGGGTGGGCGCGCGCATCTGATCGGGCTCGTCTCAGACGGCGGCGTGCATTCGTCGCTGGAGCACCTGCGCGCGCTGATCGAGCTGGCGCGCGAGCGGGGCGTGGGGGAGGTGATCGTGCACGCCTTCACGGACGGGCGCGACACGCTGCCGCACGCCGGCGCGGCCTACCTGGCCGAGCTCGACGCCACCCCCGGCGCACGCGTGGGCTCTGTGATCGGCCGCTACTGGGCGATGGACCGCGACCGTCGCTGGGAGCGCACGCAGCGGGCGTATGACCTGCTCGTGCACGGCCGCGCGCCCTACGGCGCCGACAGCGGCGAGCGGGCCGTGCGCGACGCCTACGAGCGCGGCGAGACCGACGAGTTCATCGAGCCGACGCTCGTCGGTGAGCCGGCGATGATCGCCACCGATGACAGCGTGATCGCCTTCAACTTCCGTCCCGACCGCATGCGCCAGCTCACGCGCGTGCTGGCTGAACAAGGCTTCGGCGACGCGCCCGACCCCGGCGAAGCCACGCCGCAGGCCGATGCGCGCCCGGCCGGCGAGGACGCGGCGCGGGAAGCGACGCCCGAGGCCGGCGGCGACGCCCAGGCGCCGGCCGAGCTGCCCGGCTGGAGCGGCCGCGGCGGAGCCGCACCGGTCGAGCGCTACACGACGCTGACCGAGTACGAGCAGGGTTGGCCCTATCCGGTCGCGTTCTCGCCCCAGCGCCCGGCGACGACGCTCGGCGCCGTGCTCGCGCATGCCGGCGTCGAGCAGCTGCACGTCGCCGAGACCGAGAAGTACCCACACGTGACGTACTTCTTCAACGGCGGCGACGAGGCGCGGCTGCAGGGCGAGCGGCGCGAGCTCGTCGCCTCGCCGCGCGATGTGCCCACGTATGACCACAAGCCGCAGATGAGCGCGCGCGAGGCAGCGCGCGCGTTCGTAGAGGCTTGGCGGGAGGACCGGCCCGCGTTTGCGATCGTCAACTTCGCCAACGCCGACATGGTCGGGCACACGGGCGTGATCGACGCGGCCGTGCAGGCCGTGCAGGCCGTCGACGAGTGCCTAGGCGAGGTCGTCGCGGCGGTGCGCGAGCAGGGTGGGGCGTGCGTGGTGACGGCCGACCACGGAAACGCCGACCACATGCTCGAGCCAGACGGCAGTCCCAACACGGCGCATTCGCTGAACCCCGTCCCGCTGATCGTCACCGTGGCGGGCGTGACGCTGCGCGCCCAAGGCGGCATACTCGCGGACGTGGCGCCGACCGTGCTCCACCTGTTGGGCATCGCACAGCCGAGCGAGATGACCGGTCACACGCTGCTGCTCGACGAGGAGGCGGACGGATGAAGCTCTCGCGCAAGCTGCTTGCGGCGTTCTTCGTCGGCTCGGGCGTCAACCACTTCGTCTCGCCGCGCTTCTACCGCGCGATCGTGCCGCCGAGGCTGCAGCACGACGCCAAGCGCGTCGTCGAGGTCAGCGGCGTGGCCGAGGTGCTCGGCGGCGTCGGCGTGCTGCTGCCGCGCACGCGGCGGCTGTCCGGCGCCTGCCTGATCGCGCTGCTGGCGGCGGTGTTCCCGGCGAACCTGTACATGGCGCGAGAGCCCGAGCGGTTCAAGCGCGTGCCGCGCTGGGCGCTGTACGTCCGCCTGCCGCTGCAGCCGCTGATGATGTGGTGGGCTTGGCGCGCCACGCGCGACTGACGAGCGGCGCCCGCTCAGCGGCCCGCGACGCTGCTACATTCGGTTGAGGAGGAGTTGGGTACACACCGTCATGTCGACCGCCACCGCAGTCAAGACCGAAAACGGGGAGCCGAAGAGCCTCAGCGCGGGAGACCGCACAGAGGCCGGCCACCTCGCTTGGCGCGGGCTGTTGCGAGCGCACGCGTGCCTCGCCAAGCGGCTTGACGCGGCGCTGGAACAGGCGCACGGCCTGCCGCTGACCTCCTACGAGGTGCTCGACCGCCTCGAGGACTCCAGCGGCGGGCGCATGCGCATGTGCGATCTGGCCGAGCAGGCGCAGCTGTCGCGCAGCGGCCTGACGCGGCTGGTCGATCGCCTCGAGCGCGAGCAGCTGATCGAGCGCTGCTCCTGCGCCCACGACGCGCGCGGCTCCTTCGCCTGTCTCACCGAGGCCGGGCGCCAGCGCCTGGCCGATGCGCGCGTCACGCACCTGGCGGTCGTGCGCGAGCAGTTCTTCTCACGCTTCTCCGAGCTCGAGCTCAGCCTGCTGGCCGACATGTGCCAGCGCGTCGCGCCCTGCAACCGCAACGGCGCCGACTCCGCCGGCTGCTGAGTCCCGCCGGCCGCCCGCCGCCCTCGCGCGCGCGGCGGCCCGGCCCGCTCCCCTGCTGCCAGCGCGCCGATAGCCGGCGCCATGCGGCGTCCTCCCACGTGGCCAGGCTTTGCGCAGCGCGCGCGCTCGTCCAGATCATGATAAGAACTTGACAGGCAAGGACTTAGATTTTATACTCCTGATCACAATAGTCTTGTGTTACGGAGGTGAAGCAAGATGGCAGTCATCAGATGGGAGCCAGCTCGCGAGCTGCAGTCCCTGCAGAGCGAGATGAACCGGCTGTTCGGCACGGTCTTCGACACGCAGACCGGCGATGGTGGCGTCCGTCGTTGGATTCCGGCGATGGACCTGGTCGAGGAGGGCGAGCAGTTCGTGCTCCGCGCCGACCTTCCCGGCGTGAGTGAGGAGGACGTCAAGGTCGAGCTCGAGGACAACGTGCTGACCGTCTCAGGTGAGCGCAAGTCCGAGCACGAGCAGCAGCGCGACGGCTTTCGCCGGATCGAGCGCTCCTCTGGCAGCTTCTCGCGCGCGTTGACTCTGCCCGAGGGCATCGACCCCGAGAGCATCAACGCTCGTTTCGAGCGTGGCGTGCTGGAGGTGAGGGTCCCCAAGCCCGAGCAGCGCAAGCCGCGCCGGGTGGCAATCGACGTCGGCGGCAGGCCCGCGGTGATCGAGGGGCAGGAGGGGGCCGGCTCCTAGCTGGCCGGGACGGCGCCGGCGCGTGCCACGAGGGCGCGCGCCGGATCGCCGGAGGCGAAACTACTCGAGCGGTGAGGCTAGAGCTCGTGCGGCGGCTGCTCGCCGCGCCCCCCGTGGGCGGGCGGCGGCGAAGGCGCGTCGCCGTTGGAGGCGCGGCGGCTCGACCGGCGGTGCAGCACGATCGCGCTGAGGATCGCCGCGATCGCCGCGATCAGGCCATAGATGCCGAACGTCTGGATGGCGTTGCCCGCCGAGTTGCCGAGGAAGTACGCGAGCAGGCCGATAGCGACCGCCCACGAGACGCCGCCCAGCGCGTTCCACAGCACGAACGATCGCCAGTGCATGCGCGTCGCGCCCGCCAGCCAGGATGCCCACACGCGCAGCCCGAGCAGGAAGCGCCCGAAATAGACGGCCTTGGGCCCGTGGCGCTTGAAGAACGGTTCGCCCGTGCGCAGCACGTCGAGGCGTTGGCGGTGAAAGCGCCCCGGGCGTTCGAGAATCCAGCGCCCGCCCTTGCGCCCGATGACGTAGCCGATGTTGTCGCCGACGATCGCGCCGAGCGCCGCCAGCCCGATCACCAGCTCGATGCTCAGCTTGCCGCGGCTGGCCAGCACAGCCGCGGTGATCAGCGCGGTCTCGCCGGGTATCGGCACGCCGCTGGACTCGCCCATGACGAGCAGGAACAACAACGGGTAGCCGGCGACCTGCACGAGGTGGTCGACGTTGAGCAAGGATGCGAGCATCGCCTGCTCCCTAGCATTGCGCAGTCGGTCGCCGGCCCCGAGCGTCCCGCGCGCGCGGTGCTATTTGGTGTTTTCGGAGACCAGCTGCTTGAGCGCAGACGCGGCCTGCTGCACGTCGGAGTAGACCACGTTGCGCAGCACCACCTTCGTCGGCGCCGGCGCCGTGGCCACGACGACTGCCACGATCACCACGACGACCGCCAGCAGCGCAAGAAGCGCGACAAGCGCCCGGCTGCGTCGCCTGCGCCGGGCGCTGCGCGGCGCAGGCGCCTGCGCTTGCTCCGCCGCGGGCTGGCGCCGCGGTGGCCCCTGGCGCGGACGGCGCGGCGTCACGGCACCCGCCGCGACCGTGCGCTGCGTGCCCCGCTCGCCCGTGCGATCGCCGGCGCTTAGCACGCTCGTGGCCTCCGTCGGCGTCTGCCGTGCGCCAGCGCGCTCGCCCGGGGCGATGCCGTTCGCGCCGTCGCCCAGCGCGCGGCCCATCTCGCGCGCGGTCTGGTAGCGCTCGCGCGGGTCCAGGGCCAGCGAGATGGCGACCGCCTCGGCGAGCTGCGGCCCGACCGCCGCGACCAGCGTGTCGAGCATCGGCGGCGCCTCCTGCTGCTGCTTGAGCGCGAGCTCCGTCAGCGAGCTCGCCTCATACGGCAGGCGGCCGGAGATCAGCTGATAGGTGACCACGCCCAGCGCGTAGAGGTCGGCGCGCGGGCCGGCCTCTTCGCCGCGGGCCTGCTCGGGCGCGAGGTAGGCGGCCGTGCCGAGCACCGACCCGACCTGCGTGATGCTCGACTGCTCAGTGGCCTTCGCGATGCCGAAGTCCGCGAGCTTGACCTCGCCTTCGCGCGCGCGCAGCAGGTTGCCCGGCTTGACGTCGCGGTGCACCACGCCGTGACGGTGCGCGTAGTGCAGGCCCTCGCACGCCTGGTCGATGATCGCGATCGCCTCGTCGACCTCCAGCCAGCCGTCGTCGCGCAGGATCTCCGCGCAGGACTGGCCCTCGATGTACTCCATCACGATGTAGTACTGGCCCGTGCTCTCGTCCTGGCCGGAGTCGAACACCTGCACGATGTTCGGGTGCACGAGCCGCGCCGCGGCCTGCGCCTCGCGCTGAAAGCGCGAGATGAACGTCGAGTCCTCCGCCAGGTGCTCGGCCAGCAGCTTGACGGCGACCTGGCGCTCCAGGCGCAGGTCAAGGGCCAGGTGCACGGTAGACATCCCTCCGTAGCCCAGGCGTCCCTCCAGGCGGTAGCGCCCGCCGATCTCCGTGGCGCTCATTTCGCGGGTTCCTGACCGCCGGCGCCCGAGTCCGTCCCGTCTGCGCCCTTGTGGCCCTTGCCCCCACCTTCGCCCTTGCCGATGCCCGGGCTTTCTTCTTCGCCTTCTTCGCGGGGCGCCGCGGTGCCGCCGCCGGGCCCGGACGGCTGCGGCGCCGTCGTCACCTGCGTCGCCTGCGGCAACGGCTGCGTGCACAGCGCCAGTGCGCGCTTGCGCAGGTTGTCGATGCCCTGGCGCAGCGTCTTGTGCAGGCCCGTGTCGAGGCTCGCCGGCAGCGCGGCGAAGTCCTGTTCGGTCTTCAGCAGGGCGCTTTCGGTCGAACCGCAATCGCCGCCGCCGCTCTCCGCAGCCTGCGCGACGGCTTCGAAGTCGCCCTGCAGCGGTCCCGCGTCGCCGGTGGGGATCAGGCCCTTGCCTGAGCCCGAGCAGGCGACGAGCAGTGCGGCGAGCACGCCGAGCGTCGCCGACAGCGAGACGCGCAGCAGCGGCGGGCGC
>Ga0193750_1000110_pt1 | contig 26571 bp, 26 predicted proteins | sample L1c1metaG_FD_160569 | JGI IMG/M metagenome (GOLD analysis project Ga0193750, IMG submission 160569) | Soil microbial communities from a riparian zone of the East river system, Colorado, United States - L1c1 | ecosystem: Environmental > Terrestrial > Soil > Riparian zone | place: USA: East River... | reverse complement strand
TCTTAACCTTCAGCCGCTTTGATTTCAGACTCAGCTCTTAAAGTTGTACTTTCTTACTACCCTGTATGTAGATGTCAAAGAACCAGCCCCGAACTTCTTCGGGTAAACATTCACGTCCATTTCAGAGCACAAAAAAACCCAATCTTGCGTCCCGATTCTCCTCCTGAGCTGGCGGCTTGCCCACCGTAGCCTTGGCGGAGGCGGGGACAAAATTGAGTCCAATTTGCAGTCCCAAATGTACGTAGAACGAACTCCCGGATTAGAGGAGTCCCGCTGTCGAGCGGAATCAATAAATTAGCCCAGATTGAGCAGCCGTCAACGCTCTTCCGTAAATTTCTGTATAATTTTCCGTTGCCTGCATCTCGCTGTATTCGAGGCGCTTAAATACTCCCAACAGATGTTTTAGTTGGCAGGCGGAGCGCCTGCCCTACAATTGCAAGATGCAACGCAGTGACGGCCGCGCGCCTGATCAAGTCCGCGACGTGAGTTTCGAATTAAACATTGCGCCGCATGCGAGCGGTTCGGTTCTGGTGGCGATGGGCAACACGCGCGTGATCTGCGGCGTGATGATTGAAGAAATCGTTCCGCGCTGGATGAAAGAGTCCCGCGAAGGCGGGATGACGGGTGGCTGGCTCACGGCGGAGTATTCGATGTTACCGTACTCGACAACGACGCGTAAACCACGCGACATCATGAAAGGCCGGCTCGATGGCCGGAGCACAGAAATTCAAAGATTAATTGGCCGCTCGTTGCGCGCGGTTGTCGATCTTGAAAAACTCGGTCCGCGCACGATGTGGGTCGATTGCGACGTAATCCAAGCCGACGGTGGAACGCGCGCCGCTGCCATTACGGGCGCAAGTCTGGCCGTTGCGATTGCGTGCCGAAAGTTGGCGAAGGAGAAAAAACTCGATGCGCCGCCGATCAAAAAATTAGTCGCGGCGGTAAGCGCCGGCGTCCTCGACGGAAAGGCGATTGTCGATCTTAACTACGAAGAGGACAAAGCGGTCACGGTCGATTTCAATCTCGTCGCGACCGAGGACGGAGATTTTGTCGAAGTGCAAGGCTCAGGGGAGGAAGCGACCTTCGCTCAGCCGGAACTCGAGCAAATGATGCTACTGAGCCGAAAAGGAATTGCCGATTTGATTTCGGCGCAGCGCGCGGTGTTGGCGCGGATCATGGTTTCGCCGCCGGAAAGCTAATCGAGGGATGACCTCCGTGTCGTCCTATTTTGGACGGGACAGAGCCCGTCCCTCCAACAATCAGTTGCTCACGCACCCGCCTTCGCCAAGGCTACGGCGTGGCAAGCACTCTCCTCCTGACACCAAATCATTTGATTGCGCACATAGTTTGCTTTAGACGCATGCGTCGCTCATGAAAAAAGCGCTCATCACCGGAATCACCGGTCAGGACGGGAGTTATCTCGCCGATCTTTTGCTCGAAAAAGGCTACGAAGTCCACGGGATCATTCGTCGCGCGAGCACGTTTAACACTTCGCGCATCGATCATCTTTACGCTGATCCGCACATCAATGGGGTGAAGATGTTTCTGCACTACGGCGACCTGGCGGACTCGGTCAACCTGGTGAAGCTCCTTTACGAACTTAAGCCCGAGGAGATTTACCATCTCGGTGCGCAAAGCCATGTTCGGGTCAGCTTTGATATTCCGGAATACACATCGGATGTCACCGGTGTCGGCACGATCCGAATTTTGGAAGCCATTCGTGAAGCGGGATTGCGCTCACGGTTTTATCAAGCTTCAAGCAGCGAAATGTTTGGCAAGGCGCAGACGGTTCCGCAAAACGAGAAAACGCCTTTTTGGCCACGCAGTCCCTACGGCGTCGCGAAAGTCTTTTCGTATTGGGCCACGGTGAACTATCGGGAGAGTTATGGATTGCAGGCCAGCAACGGCATTCTTTTCAACCACGAGAGTCCGCGCCGCGGCGAAACCTTTGTCACCCGGAAAATTTCCCGCGCCGTCGCGGCGATCAAGCAGGGACTGCAAAAGGAGTTATTTCTTGGAAATCTGGAAGCGAAACGCGATTGGGGTTACGCGCCGGAGTACGTGGAGGCGATGTGGCGAATCTTGCAGCAGGACGCCGGTGACGATTTTGTCATTGCCACGGGCGAAACGCATACGGTTCGCGAATTTGCGGAAGCCGCATTCGCGCATGTCGATCTTGATTGGAAGAAGTACGTGAAACACGATCCGCGTTACGAACGTCCAGCTGAAGTCGACTTGCTGATCGGAGACGCGAGCAAGGCAAAGAAGGTTCTCGATTGGGAACCGAAGGTGCGATTCAAAGACCTGGTTCGTATCATGGTCGATGCGGACACGGAATTGCTCTCGCGCGAAACGCCGAGAAAACATCTCGGTAAACTGCCTTAGAAACCCTCACCTGCCGCTTCGCGACTTCCTCTCCCTGAGGGAGAGGATTGAGGTGAGGGTATTCTGCCTATCTGATCACGCCGACCGCGTGATTGGTCTCCGCCATTTGACTGGCGGAATTCAACTCAGGGATAACGGCGACTAACGGAGATTGAATAATCGAAACCTGCGCACCCTGGCCCACCTGACTGTAAAGATTAATGATGTCGACCGAGCGCATGCGAATGCAGCCGTAGCTTGCCGGCCGGCCGATATTGCGTTCTTCCGGCGTGCCGTGAATATAAATGTCGCGACGAAATGCATTCGCATTTTGAACTTCGCGTCCCCGCAGCCAGATGATCCGGGTCACGATCGGATCGCGTCCCGGCGCGTCCACCGGAATCACTTCGCCGGTGCGACGTCGATCTTTGAAAACCGTGCCGGCCGGTGCGCCGTCCCCGATTTTATCTGCGATTTCCAGCTCGCCCAGCGGCGTGCCGAAACTTCCCGGCCGATCGCTTAACCCGAATTTCGAAGTAGAAATCGGATAACTGGCGACGAGATTGCCTTTTTGGAGCAGTGCCAGCTTTTGATCGCGGACGCTGACAACGATGTGATGCTCGGTGTCGCGAGGTGCGGCGCAAGAAGCGAGAATGAGCGCGGCGGCGAAAACAAAAGCATGCTGTCCAACGATTCTGAATTTGCCCATGTCAATCTTACCCGCGCTCAAATCGGAAGAATTCTTCCGCAGTTGCGGTGGTTGCGCCAGCGATTTCTTCCAATGAAAGGCCGCGAGCTTTTGCGATTTCTTCCGCGACCAATCGCGTGTATGCGGGTTCGCACCGTTTTCCGCGAAAAGGGACCGGCGCCAGATAAGGACAATCCGTTTCGACCATGAATCGATCGATCGGCACCCGCGCCGCCACTTCGCGCACTTGTTTTCCGTTTTTGAACGTGACGATTCCGGTGAAGGAAACGAGATGACCGAGATCGAGAACTTCGTTCGCCTGATCGAGCGTTCCGCCAAAACAATGAAAGACGCCGCTAACTTGCCGGCCGTAATCGCGCAAAATTTCGAGCGTATCATCCCAGGCGTCGCGCTGATGAATTACGACATTGAGCCGTAATTCGACGGCGAGATCGAGCAGTTGCTCAAATAACTCGGCTTGTTTTGATTTGTAAGCGCCGTCTTCAATGCGGGCTTCGACTTGTTCTTCCGTTTCGCTCTGGAGTGCGTTGAAAACCTGAATGTGTTTTTGTTTCGTGGCTTCGATGCTGGGCAGGCGATGATAGTCGAGACCGATTTCGCCGATCCCAACCACGCGCGGATTTTTCGCAAGCTCGCGCAAGGGCGTGATCACGTCCTCCTCGGCTTGCAGCGCGTAAGTCGGATGAACTCCGATCACGGCGAACACGTTTGGATATTTTTCGGCAAGATCGACTACCCGCCGGCTGCTCTCGACTGAAGTGCCGATCGTAATGATGCGGGTAACGCCTGCGTCAGTTGCGCGTCGCAGCACATCATCGAAGTCGTTTGCGAAATCCGGATAGTCCAGATGCGCGTGAGTTTCGATCAGCATTTCCAGATTGGATCGACTCAGCCTTATTCGATGAGCTCGAGTATTTTTTTATACCGCGGATGGCTTCGGAGGGGGTCCAGGTCGGAGTCGTGTATGATCCAGCCCGCTTTGAGCTCATGACCCGCGTGCGGGAGCAAACGTTCCAATAAATCGAAAGCCGGCTCTATGTCGCCGAGGAGAGAGTAGACGCAAACAGCATTGTACTGAGTGAGAACATCGTCAGGGTCGATTGCCAACGCTCTGGATACCCATTCCCTGGCACGGTCTGCTTCGCCAAGAACAACGAGAGCGACAGCGCCAAGGTAGGCCGGCCGCGGATTTTCAGGGTGAATCGTGAGTTCACCCTCTGCCCGTTCAACGGTCTTTCGCGCGGCACTCTTGCTATCCGAATCGCGGCCAAGCGACCGATAAACATGAATCAGCATGCACAAAGATTGGTAGTCGTCCGGTTTGATTTCTGCCGCATGCTCGAAAAGCGTGGCTGCTCGATCGAGCTTGCCCTGCCCGACGCAGGCCCGGGCGTAGAAGAAATGACCCTCGAACGAATTGGGATCGAGCGCGATGGCCTTTTCGAATTCTGCCATTGCTTCGTCGTATCGCTTCCCAAGCGAAAGCGCGAGCCCTTGCGAGGCGTGCGCTTCGGCGAGGCCGTTCTCCAAGGTCAGCGCCTTCGCGCTCGTGGCGAGAATACTATCAATGCCAACATCCAAATGGTAGATCAGGGACAGGAAAGAATCGCAGTCGGCGATGCCGGAGTAAGCGCGCGCATAGAGCGGGTCCAACTCCACCGCCTTCGCGAACATCCGCCGCGCTAATTGATAGTTGGACTTCGAGTGACGGTGCAGGAACTGTCGACCTCTCAGATAATAGGTATAGGCTTCAACGCTGTCCGTCGGCGCCTCGCCGATGACCTTTTTCTCTTGCGGCAGCAGCCTGACCTTTAACTGCTCGACAATCGCGTGAGTAATTTCGTCCTGGATGGCGAAGATATCGGTCAGGTCGCGATCATAGCGGTCGGCCCAAACGTGGCCGCCGTCGTTAGCGTTAATTAGCTGTCCGGTAACCCGCACGCGCGATCCCGCCTTTCGAACGCTTCCTTCCAGGATAAAGGTGACGCCAAGCTCGAGAGCTACCTGCTGCACCTTTATCGGTTTACCTTTGTAAACAAACGCCGTGTTGCGGGCGACAACGAAAAGGCCGGACACCTTCGACAGGTCGGTGATGATGTCCTCGGTAATGCCGTCACTGAAATATTCCTGTTCCGGGTCGCCGCTCATATTGTTGAATGGAAGCACGGCAATCGATGGTCGTTCCGATTGTTCCCGTTGTGCTGGCACCGCGTACTTGATGTCTCGACCGGCGGGGTTGTTCAGCGCGACGCTGTAAACGCGAATTGGTCGCTCAATGTTCTTGAGGTTTTGCTCGCCCATGTCCTCGAAAGCAAGATCCAGTCGATCGCCGACGTGATCGCGCACGGAACCGGAGATCATGATTCCGCCGGGCTTGGCAATGCTTTCTAACCGGGCCGCGACGTTAACACCGTCGCCAAAAATATCCTCGCCCTCGACAATCACGTCGCCAAGATTGACGCCGATCCGAAATTGGATGCGGCGATCCCCCGGCACATCTGCGTTCCGATCACGCATTCCGCGCTGAACCTCGGTGGCGCAAGCAACCGCGTTCACCACGCTCGGGAACTCCACCAGCATTCCGTCGCCCGCCTGTTTGACGATGCGTCCGTGGTGCTCCGCAATCTTACCATCGATAAAGTCGGTCTGAAGCGCTTTGAGCGCGGCGAGGGTGCCAGCCTCGTTCGTGCCCATCAGGCGGCTATAGCCCACTACATCAGCAGCAAGGATGGCGGTTAAGCGGCGTTCCATGTCGGGTCAGAAAATCATGCAATCGATCACCATTCTATTATGGTACTCGCCCAGGTCAGGCCGCCACCGAAAACCACCATCAATACATAATCGCCGTGTTTGATACGGCCGCTGCGATTTGCTTCATCGAGCGCAATGGCGACGGCAGCGGCGGAAGTGTTGCCGTACTTGTCGAGATTCACGTAGAAGCGATCGAGCGGAATTTTTAATCGATCGGCGATCGCTTCGATGATGCGCAAGTTCGCCTGGTGTGGAATCACGCACGCGATGTCGTCCGCTGTCAGACCCGCGTCCGCCAGGACTTTTCGCGAGGCGTTGACCATCGCGGTGACGGCTTGCTTGTAAACTTCCTTCCCGGTCATATGAATCGTCGCCAGGTTCATATCGACATTGTCGCGCGTGATCGGGCAGCGCGATCCGCCGCCGGGCATGAATAAAATATCGGTGAATCGGCCGTCACTGCCGATATGCGTGCTGATAACCCCGTGCGCGCGACCCCGATGCTGCAGCACCGCTGCGCCGGCGCCGTCGCCGAATAAAACGCAGGTGTTACGATCGGTCCAATTTGTGATGGACGTTAATTTTTCCGCGCCGATCACCAACACGGTATCGTGCGTGTGCGAAGTGATGAACTGCTGCGCGATTTCGATTCCAAAAAGAAAACCGGCGCAGGCGGCGGAGACGTCGAGACAGGCCGCATTCTTCGCACCGATTTTCTTTTGCACGAAACAGGCCGTCGCCGGGAACAGCATGTCTGGAGTCGCGGTCGCAACCAGAATAAGATCGACATCTTCCGGTTTAACTTTCGCTTGCTCGAGCGCCTGCAACGCCGCTTTTGCTGCCATGTCGCTGGTTTGCTCGTCTTTCGCGGCGATGCGTCGCTCTTTGATGCCGGTCCGGGTGGTGATCCATTCGTCCGAGGTATCGACCATTCGCGACAGGTCTGCGTTGGTCAGGCGTTTGTCCGGCACGAAACTGCCGGTGCCGATAATTGAAACCGTTCGGCGCGCTTTACCTGACTGCGGTCGCGGGCTCGATCGAGGGTGTCGTTTCATAATAACGGCGAATCTCCTCGACGATATGCGGGTTGAGTTGATGTTCAATCGACTCGGCCGCTACCCGCAGCGCGTTCTTGATCGCGAGCGGTGTGCTGGCGCCGTGAGCGATGATGCAAATGCCGTTGACGCCGAGAAGCGGACTGCCGCCGTAGTATTCGTAATTGGTTTTATCTTTAATGGTTAGAAACGCGTCTTTCGCCAGGAATGCGCCGGCCTTGCGTCTGGGTGAACGTGTTAATTCATGCTTCAACCATTTGAAAATTGCGACTGCGATTGATTCACACGTTTTCAAAATCACATTGCCGACGAATCCATCGCACACTACGACCTCAACCGGGTCTTCAAAAAGATGACGGCCTTCGATGTTGCCGCGGAAGTTGAGCGAAGTTTTTTTCAACATCTTGAAAACTTCTTTCGTCTTTTCAGTTCCTTTCACGTCCTCCTCGCCCAGCGAAATCAAACCGACTCGTGGACTCTTGTAACCAAGAACATGGCGCGAATAAACCGAGCCCATGATCGCGTATTGCAGGAGATGTTCGGGACGCGCATCGATGTTGGCGCCGGCGTCGACTAAAACGAAAACGTTAAATTGCGTGGGAAGCACGGCCGCGATGCCTGGCCGGTCGATTCCTTTGAGCGTGCGCAATTTGATCATGCTCGCGGCAACGGCGGCACCGGTGTGTCCCGCACTGACGATTGCATCTGCTTCGCCGCGTTTGACCAAGTCAACCGCACGGCTGACGGACGAATCCTTCTTTCGTCGCACCGCCGACCACGCTCTGTCGCTCATGTCAACGACCTGAGTCGCATGCACGATGGTGATTCGGCGATCGTTGCACTTGTGCTTCTTGAGCTCTGATTCGATCTGCTTCGTGTCCCCAACGAGAAAAAGCTTTTCGATGTGCGAATACTCGCGCAGCGCCATGACTGCTCCGGCGACAAGATAAGGCGGCCCGAAATCGCCGCCCATTGCATCCAAGGCGATCTTCATTGAAAACAAATTTTGCGAGCTTTAGCCGCTCTTTGCAAAATTAAATTTGAGTCGCGTGCGAAACCCGCGCCTATCCTTTGCCTTCGACCGTCAGGACCTGGCGGCCTTTGTAATAACCGCAGGAGGGGCAAACCGTGTGGCTGGCGACCGTACTGCCGCACTGCGGACATTTACTAAATTGCGGTCGATGCCAGCGGTTCGCCGCTTTGCGCGTGCGCAGCCGCATCTTGGATGTTTTGCGTTTGGGGACTCCCATGTGAGCGGACTAGGAAAGCAGGAAATTTGAAAAAGACAACTCGTGTTGTAGCTGCCGCTGTCCTCAGCGGCAGAAATTTTCACCGATTTCCGGTCTGCCGCCCGAGACGGCGGCAGCTACACGCTCGGGCTACTTCGGCAGCTTCAACTTGTCCAGCGCGCTCCAGTCGGCCTTTCGTTTCGTTTCCGCTGCCGCGGCTATCGCGGCAGCCGCTTTGCAAACGCGTCCGCCTTCGCGGTCGCAGCGCGGGTGCGCCGGTAAATTCAGCAAAATGTCTTCCCGCATGAATGGTGAAAGATCGACCGTCTCCGGGCCATGCAGCTCGGTGTGGAGCGCAAACGCGGGAACTTTGATGTCGTGCACAAATTTCTCCAGGCAGACGACGCACGTCAGCTCAACCGGTTGTTTGAGCGACCCGTTTGCCCAAAGCGAGCCTTCCGAAACTCCGAGGTCGACCTTGTATTGCATCGGCCCCACGCAGCGAACGCCCTCAGTCTCCAGTTCCGGAATCAGGCAATCTTCTTCGCCTTCAAGGTGCAAGCCTTCCGGCGGAATCTGTTTTAAATGAATTTTCATCGCATAAATGGCGACCGGACAATGACGAATGACGAAAGCCGAAGCCTGAAGGAATGACGAAACCCGAACGACGAAAAAGCACCGGCCGATTCCCCTTTCATCGTTTGAGCATTCGGATTTCCTTCGTCATTTGTGCTTCGGCATTTTTATTTTCCCTTGCCGGGCGCGAATTTCTTCCTCAGCGACTCGGCAACAATCGGCGGCACAAATTTTGAAACATCGCCGCCGAGTCGGGCGATTTCTTTTACCAGGCGCGAACTCAAATAAGTGTATTCCTCTTTTGGCATTAAAAAGATGGTTTCCACGTTGCCCTCGAGTTTTCGGTTCATCAACGCCATCTGAAATTCGAATTCGAAATCCGAGACCGCGCGCAATCCGCGAATGACCGCGTTCGCTTTTTGCTGAAGCGCAAATTCGACCAGCAGCCCATCGAACTGTGCGATCCGGATGTTGTCGATCTTGCCGACAGTTTGCTGCAATAGATCGAGCCGTTCCTCCAGCGAAAAGAGCGGCTGTTTCTCATCGTTATGCGCGACCGCCACGATGACTTCATCGAAAAGCTTGCGGGCACGCTCGACCACGTCGAGGTGGCCATTGGTGATTGGATCGAAGCTGCCCGGGTAGATCGCGCGTTTCATTTCAGCCGAAATTCAATCATCAAACCGCAAAATCAAATCCGCCAGCCTGATGGATTCGTGCAGCGAACATCTGATGCATTCATTTGCCGAATGATGCGCGAAGCGGGAGATTGACCTTCCAGGGTCATGATGAATCCGTCCACTTACAAGAAGATTGCGGTCGCGAGCACGTTCTCGCCGCGCTTCGAGCAAGTTCTCTCCGAGGCGGGTAGGATTCGTGAACGGTTCGGAGCGGCTCTGAGTTTGATTTACATCGGAGAACGGAACGACGAGACAACCAAGAAGTTCCAAGACATACTTGGACGGCTGCGATTGCCGGGCGATTCGCTTGTTCATTATGGCCAGGGAGATCCGGCCGACGGAATCCTGCGCGCGATCGCCGACAATAATGTCGATCTAATCGTCGCCGGCGCGCTGGAAAAACAAACTGCGCTCCATCCGTTCCTCGGAAATGTCGCCCGTCGACTCCTGCGTGAAGCCAGCTGTTCGGTTTTACTTTTTACGAATCCGGAGCGCGAACCGAAGCCGCTTCGCCGGATCGTTTTCGTCGTGAATTATTCCGACCACGCCCAGCGAGGGTTCAGGGAGACGCTGAAACTCGCGGAGGCCGACTCGTGCGAACGGCTTTATGCGATTCGGGTTTACACGACGTTCGATGAAGTCCGCGCCGCCATGTTTGTCGACAACGGCGACGGCACACCGCGCCCGCGCACATTTGATGAAGAAGAGGCCGATTTGGAAAAGTTCGTGCTGGCTGCGGGCGACACCGAAGTCCCGATCGAAGCGCGCTGCATTCGCGGCAACACGGGCTTCGCTGCGTCCGATTTTGTTAAATCGGTCGAGGCGAATTTGCTGGTGGTGCCAGTCCACAAGAGCGAAACGTCGGCCGAACGCTTGCCGAACCATCTTGCCTGGATTGCGGACGTGATCCCATGCAATCTCTGGTTGATTAGGTAGGGACGGCGCGCTGCGCCGTCCGTGGACATCGCAGCGCGATGTCCCTACCATTTTCGATCCAAATGAGTTCGGCACCTGAATTCCACGCTTGGAGCACATCGCATCTCACCGTAATTTTTCTCACGGTTGGTCTGCCGTTTTTGCTGGCGCTTATTGTTCATCGAACAAAATCGGGCTTGCTCGAACGCTCGATCTGTTTCGCGATTTCGGCGTTACTTCTAATCAACTACGTCGCGTATCTCATTGTCGCGCGAGACTTTGGGGTTGCGACCTGGTACAGGATGCTGCCGCTTCAATTGTGCGATTGGGCGATGGCAGTCATCATCGTCGCTCTTTGGACAGGCAATCGACGCTGGCTTGAAGTTGCCTACTTTTGGGGAATCGGTGGGACGCTTCAGGCGATCATTACGCCTGACTTGCGTTACGGTTTTCCCGATCTTCGTTTTATCAGTTTCTTCGTCGCCCATTCCGGAATCATTATCGGCATCGTGTTCCTGATGCTGATCTACGGGTTTCGTCCGAGCGCGATTGGCGTGCTGCGCACATTCGTGTGGACGGAAATTTATTTCATCGTTGCGTTCAGCGTCGATCTCCTTACCGGCGAAAACTACGGCTTTCTTCTCCACCAGCCGGAAGCGGGTTCCCTCCTGAATTTTCTGTCCGATTCGCGGCCGCTCTATCTCCTCGAGTTTCACGGCCTGGCGTTTCTTTTCTTCTGCGCGCTCTATGCGCCATTTGCGATTGTCGATCTTGCCAAAGGGAAATCGCTGAAGAACGCAGGAAAGTAGGAAGGAACTCTTTAAAATTCCTGCGTTCCTGCTTTCCTTAGAGATCTTGTGAAAGCTAAGCCGTTCAAAATCGGGAAGATTAGCATCGGCGGAGAACGTCCGGTGTTCATTCTCGGTCCGTGCGTGATTGAGTCGGAGAAGTTCGTTTGGCAGATGGGCAGAAGCATCGCCAAAATTTGTGCCGCGGAAGATGTGGATCTTATCTTCAAAGCGTCCTATGACAAAGCGAACCGGACGTCGGTGCGTTCTTTTCGCGGACTCGGCGCGCGCGAAGGTTGCGAAATCCTGGCGGCGATCGAACAAGAGTTGAAAATTCCGGTAACGACGGATGTGCATTCGCCGGACGAAGCCGAGCTTGCCGGGGGCATGATCGATTTGTTGCAGATCCCGGCCTTCCTTTGTCGCCAAACTGATCTTTTGAAAGCGGCGGCCCAAACCGGGCGCGCAGTCAATGTAAAGAAGGGACAATTTCTTGCGCCGTGGGACGTGAAGAACATCGCCGACAAGTTGAGGGCGTTCGGTTGTAAGAAATTTTGCTTCACCGAGCGCGGCACAACGTTCGGCTACAACAATTTGGTCGCGGACATGCGCTCGCTCTACTGGATGCGCGAGGCCGGTTATCATGTGATCTTCGATGCGACGCATTCCGTTCAACGACCTGGCGGAGGAGGGGACAAAACTTCCGGTGACGGCGCGCTGGCGCCGGTGCTTGCGCGCGCCGCGATTGCTGCCGGTTGCGCCGGCATTTTCATGGAGGTGCACGAAAACCCGGCGCGCGCGTTGTCGGACGCGGCCAACCAAATTCCGCTAAAGGATTTGCCGAAGCATCTGCGCATGTTAAAGGCTATTCATGCTGCCGTTTCAGGTAGGGGCGATTGACCCCAATCGCCCGGGCACGGCGAATGGGAGGCGGGCGGTTCGGGTGAAGCGCCCTTATCTGGGATTCGCTGTTTGCTTATTGTCGATCTTGCTCTTGTCGATCCTGCTCGCGATCGAGCCGGCATTTGCCGCCAAACCGAAGGGAAAAAAGGAAAAACCCCTGAGCCCGACGCCGAGTTCTTCTCCCGGCGAGCAAAGTCTGACGAATATTCCATTGCCGGTCGGACACGAAGCGAAAGGCCTTGTTCTTCCGGACTTCGATTTGGAAGGGCACCTGCGCGGACGATTTGAAGCGATGTCTGCAAAACGGCTTGATGAAGAGCACATCGGATTTCATTCCTTGAAAATCACGACGTTCACGCCGGAGAACAAAACCGATCTCACCGTCGACCTGAGCGAATCGGTCCTTAATTTAAAAACGCGGATTCTCAGTTCGAAGGAACGCACCACGATTCAACGCGCTGATTTCAATATTGTGGGCGATTCGGTGGAGTTCGACACCAACACCCACACCGGCAAACTCGTTGGCAACGTGAAGATGGTGATCACGAGCCAATCGCAATTGTTAGGCAATCAAAACGAGTGAGCAGGCTGGCCACAATCCTTCTCGTCATTTTTTGTGTTTCGGCTGCTCAGTTGCCGGGACAATCCGCGAATTCACCCAGTCCATCGCCGGCCACGGTGGCAAAGAAACAGGAAAAGAAAGAAAAACAATCGTCGGACAAAACCAATCCGTTGGCCGGTGGACTTAAAGGCGCGCCAACCAACGGCCCGGTCACGACTGAGATTTACGCGGATGACGCATTCTTTGATTCCAACAAAAACGTCGGCATCTTCAACGGTCACGTGAAGGTGGCCGATCCGCGCTTTACTTTGCAGTCCGAAAAATTAACCGTCTACATCACGAAAGGCCAAAATCAGGGATTGGAAAAAGCAGTTGCCGAGGGAAACGTCGCGGTCGTGCGCGATCGGCCGGATCCGAATGGAGGCGCGCCCACCCGCGCGGTCGGCCGATCCGACCAGGCGACTTATATTGCCGCCACTGGCAACGTCGAGCTGCGCGGGACACCGCGAGTACAAGAAGGCGTCAATACGCATATCGCAACCAGTCCGGACACCGTCATGGTCGTGAATCAAAACGGACAACTAACGACGCATGGTCCCAGCCGGACCGAGATTCGCCAGGAGCCGAAGACGGACGATGGCGAAAAGAAAAATGAAACCAAACCGGCGCCATCGCCGAAAGCATCCGGCACACCATGATCGGTCAGACTGCACCGCGCTCTGGTTCACAGGTTGCGACGCCGCCTGCGGCGAAGATCGACAACGTCCTGGCCACCGAGCAGCTCGTGAAAATTTATGGCGGCCGCTCGGTCGTCGATGGAGTGAACATCAACGCTCGCGCCGGCGAAATTGTCGGTTTGCTCGGGCCGAACGGCGCCGGCAAGACGACGACCTTTTACATGATTGTCGGACTCGTTAGGCCAAATAGCGGTCACGTGATTTTTTCCGGTACCGACGTGACCAATTACGCCATGTACAAGCGCGCTCGGCTCGGGATGGGTTATTTGCCGCAGGAAGAATCCATTTTTCGCAAGATGACCGTCGAACAAAACATCATGGCGATTTTGGAAACGCTGCCGCTGAGCAAGGCCGAACGGAAGACCCGCTGCGAACAGTTACTTCATCAGTTTGGCATCGAGCGGATCGCGAAAAATCAGGCGCTAACATTGAGCGGCGGCGAAAAACGCCGGCTGACGATCGCGCGCTCTCTCGTTACCAAACCGAAATTGCTCATGCTCGACGAACCGTTCAGTGGTGTCGATCCGATCGCGGTTTACGACGTGCAGCAGATCATCGTGAACTTGCGCAAGCTCGGTCTGGCCATTTTGATCACCGACCACAACGTGCGCGAGACATTGTCGATCGTCGACCGCGCCTATTTGATTTTCGAAGGCCGGGTCGAGAGCGAAGGCACGAAAGATTTTCTGATCAACGATCCGATCAGCCGGCAGCTCTATCTCGGCGAACGTTTCAGGATGTGACTTCTGTCATTCCGACCGTAGTGGAGGGTTGGAGCGAGTGGGACGAGCGACATGGGCGCCTGCGCCGCAAGGGCAGCGGCGAGAGAGTCCGGAGAGGAACGAGTTCAATCTCTAGATGTTTCTGTCGTTCCCAATCATCGCGACGGAAATAGTAAGAGATGTCTCGACTTCGCTCGGCATGACAAAAAAGCGAACGTTTCAGGATGTGAGGACAATGACGAAATCCGAATGACGAATTGACGAAACAACCACTTTTAGCGTTCGTCATTTCGCCGGTTTTTCCCAAACCCAGACCGAAGCATTGTTTTCGGAATCGACGGCGTCGCTGATTTTTTGAAAGCCGCATTTTTCCAGGACGCGGGTTGAAGCGTTGGTTTGCGCGAGTGTATGAGCGCGGACCGTTTTCACTCGGGCGTCGCGCGATGCAAAGTCGACCAACGCTGCGGCAGCTTCGCTGGCGTAACCTTTTCCCTGATAACTCGGCGCGATTCCGTAGCCAATTTCGGCAACGCCATCGGGGTCGGGCGGCGCGGCAAAACCGCACGTTCCGATAACGAGATTCTTTGATTCGCTTTCCGGCCCATCAACTCTCGCCGGCTCTCCCGTCGACGTCGCTCTTCTTCCGCCGGCCCCGTTGTCGATCTTCTGCACGATCGCGAACCCGATTTTCCAGGGGTCGGGTGCCGTTGCGGTTTGAAGTTGGGCAAAGAAATTCGGAGAAGCGGACAGAAGAAACTCGCGCACGCCTTCCACGATGCGCATGCCCGAGAGTTTTTCGTATTCATCCGAACTCATGAGCAGCGCCAGAAGATGTCTCGGATTGTGAGGCACCAGCGTAAGGTTTCGAGTTGGGATGGTCATTGCCGGAAATAATAAGAGATGTCTCCCGCCTACGCGTAAAGCTTTGGCGTGGCAAGCCACTTCGGTCGACCGGAGAAAGACGGAGTTGTGAATTGGAAATCGCGCGGCTTCCGCGTTAGAAGTTAGGCCGTCAATGAGCGAGCCAGCGGCAGCGACAGTTCCATCGACGCGCAATCAGCGGGAAAAAACTGTGCCGGTGGTGACGGTGGAAAGTTTTTACAATTCGCACGCCGAAAAGCTGCAGATGAAGTTAGAAGGCCCGCGGGTCGGTTTTCACCGGAAGATCCGTGAACCGACCATCAACCGGCCAGGCCTCGCGCTCGCCGGTTTCTACACTTACTTTGCCGAGAAACGGGTGCAGGTTTTTGGCGCGGCCGAACACTCGTATTTGAAAAGTTTGACGCCAAAAGTGCGACTCAAGCGTTTTCGCGATCTCTGCGCGCAGAAAATTCCGTGTATCGTCGTTTCCCGTGGCTTCCATCTCGATCCTCCCCTCTTGGTCGCGGCGGCGGAAGAAAAAATCGCGATTTTTCGGACACCGATGATCACAATGAAGTTCATCAATGCGGCGACGATCGCGCTTGAAGTCGATTTTTCGCCGACAGTCACCGAATTCGGCAGCATGGTCGACATTCTCGGCATTGGCGTGCTCATTCGCGGAGCGAGTGGCATTGGCAAAAGCGAGACCGCGCTGGGATTAATCGAGCGCGGATACAGTTTGGTAGCCGACGACGTTACGCGAATCACTTCATTGGAAGGACGCGAATTGATGGCGACCGCGCCCGACCTGACGCGTAATCACATGGAGGTACGTGGCATCGGGATTATTAATGTCGCTTCGATTTTCGGCATCGGCAGCATTCGGATTGAAAAGCGGCTCGATTTAGTCGTGACGCTGGAGGAATGGGAGAGCGTGGAGGAAGTCGAACGCGTCGGGATCGAACGCGAATCGTATGAAATTCTCGGATTAAAAGTGCCGCACGTGACCATTCCCGTGCGACCGGGGCGCGATATCGCTCGGTTGATCGAAGTTGCGGCGATGGATCAAAAGCTGAAAGGCCTCGGCCAAAACAGCGCGGTCGATTTTAACACGAAGTTGCTCAATTTAATGGAGCCAAGATCGACATAATGGGTTTGCTCAGTCGCCGAGCGAGCGATGCCTCGCCTAGTCAAAAAATTGAAAAGGACGTGCCGATTATCAATCGGCTCGGCTTGCACGCCCGTCCGGCTGCGATGTTCGTTCGCATCGCCAGTCGCTATCGCGCTGAAATCTGGGTGTCGAAGGAAGGCGAAGAAGTCAACGGCAAGAGTATCATGGGATTGATGATGCTTGCAGCTGGTCAGGGGTCGAAGCTCCACATTCGCTGCGAAGGGCCAGACGCCGCCAAGGCGATGGCCGATTTGGAGGACTTAATCAATGCGCGCTTCCACGAAGATTAATTTCTCTATAGAATCGCAAGCGGATGAGCGGCGATAACAAGGAAATCCGGTTTCGTGGTGCAGGCGTCTCGCCTGGACTCGCGCGCGGCGTCATTCATGTCGTGCGCGATGACCTCGACGACGTCCCCCGTTATCACATCGAACCGTCGCAGATCGGAAACGAGATCGCTCGGTTCGAGACCGCGCTCGTGCAAACGCGCGTCCAGATTCTTGAGATGCAGCAAAAAATTGCGGAAGCGATCGGCGCCAAAGACGCCGCCATTTTCGACGCGCACCTGCTCGTTGTCGAAGACCGGACGTTAATTGACGAAGTTTTGCGCCGGCTTGAGGCCGAACGTTGCAACGTCGAATGGGTTTTTCAGGAAGTGGCCAGCAATTACGCCGAGACGCTGAGTAAAATCGACGACCCTTATCTGCGCGAGCGAGCGGTCGACATGCAAGACGTGACGCGGCGTATCGTTCGGAACCTCCAGGGCAAGGGGCCGAAACCGATGTTCTCCGCCGCCGAGCCGCACATTCTTGTCGCGCACAATCTGACCCCTTCGGACACGGCGAGTATGGATCGCCAACTCGTCCTGGGGATCGCCACCGATTTGGGCAGTCGCACCTCGCACACGGCAATTATCGCGCGCTCGCTCGACATTCCGGCCGTTGTCGGCTTGCATGACGCGACCGAGAAACTCGAGACCGGTCAACACGTGCTTCTCGACGGTTACACCGGCGTGCTGATTGTCGATCCAACGCCGGAGACGCTGTCTTACTACGGCGAGATCGAGATCAAAAAAGGTCAGGTCACGAAGGAGTTAAAGCAGCTTCGCGAGACCACGTCGACCACGAGCGACGGCCGTCACATTGTTCTTTCCGCCAACATCGAACTCCCCGGCGACGTCGACGCCGTTGCGGAAAATGGCGCTGAAGGCATTGGGCTTTATCGGACCGAGTTTCTGTTTGTGAATCGCGACACGCTTCCGAGTGAAGAGGAACAATACGAGACCTATCGAAAAGTGGCCGAACAGGTGAAGCCAAACCCGCTCATCATTCGGACGTTCGATCTTGGCGGTGACAAACTGGCGGTCGGCGCGGTCGAACTCGGCGATGAGTTGAATCCATTCCTCGGGTGGCGCGCCATCCGTTTTTGCCTGGAGAACATCGACATCTTCAAAACCCAATTGCGCGCGATCTTGCGAGCGAGCGCGGTCGGTAACGTGAAGATCATGTTCCCGATGATTTCCGGTTTGGAGGAATTGCGCCATGCCAAAGCGGTCCTGGACGAATGCAGGCACGAAATTGGCGACGCGAAGATCGACAAAATGGAAGTCGGCGCGATGATCGAAATTCCGAGCGCGGCAATTTCTGCCGACACGCTCGCGCGCGAAGTTGATTTCTTCAGCATCGGCACGAACGACTTGATCCAATACACCATCGCGGTCGATCGCGTGAACGAACGCATTGCGCATCTTTACGAGCCGACGCACCCGGCGGTTTTGCGGCTGTTAAAAATGATCGCGGACGCCGCGCACGCGAATGATATCTGGGTTGGTGTTTGCGGAGAAATGGCGCGCGATGTTGCGCTGATTCCGATTTTGATCGGCCTTGGCATGGACGAATTGAGTGTCGGCGCCACGTCCGTTCCGCGAGTGAAAATGGCGGTGCGGAGTTTGGCCGTGCCTGAGTGTAAGCAGTTAGTCGACGAATTGCTGCAACTTCAAACTTCTTCTGAAATTCTGGGACGCTGCCTGGAACTGGCCACCCAGCGCTACGGCGATCTGCTCGGGTAAGTCACATAGGTAGGGGCGATTGACCTCAATCGCCCGCGGGCGGTTTGGTGAACCGCCCCTACCTCCCGGTCGGAATGACAGAGAATTTTGGCAGATGTCGATCTTTGATTAAATTGCCGTTCCTGCTCCATGAAATTTTTGGCCCGGTTCCGATCGCGCGGAAAAAAGCGCAGTAAACTTTTTCGTTACGGTTGGAAGATCACGCTGTTCGTTCTGATCGGCGGGCTGGGTCTTGTTCTGCTGCTTTTTTACGGCGCGTGGGCTGCGAGTTTCGACATGAAAAAAGTCGGCGCCATGCCGGAGCGCAACACCGTCTTCGATGTCGATGGAAAAATTTACAGCCGTCTCGCCGGCGCCAACCGGTTGCGAGTTTCGCTCGATGAAGTTTCGCCGTGGTTCGTCGACGCATTGCTGGCGCGGGAAGACACGCGCTTCTATCAACATCCGGGAGTTGATTGGCATGGGATTTTTCGCGCACTGGTGCGCGATATTTTGAGCGGCTCGGCCAAGGAAGGCGCGAGCAGCATTACCCAACAGCTGGCGCGTAACAGTCTTCCCCTCGGCGGTCGCAACCTCAGTCGCAAGTTGCTTGAGGCAATGGTCGCGTTTCGGATCGAGCACGAATTCACGAAAAAGCAGATCCTCGAACTGTATGTGAATCGGATTTATTTCGGCGCGGGATGTTACGGCGTCGAAACAGCTTCGCAGGCGTACTTCGGCAAGAACGCTTCGAAGTTGAACCTTCCCGAAGCGGCGCTTCTTGCCGGATTGATTAGAAGTCCGAATCGGTTTTCGCCGCTGAAAAATCCTGAAGGCGCGGCGAATGAGCGCAACGCGGTGTTGGATCGGATGGTCGAGGTTAAAAAAATTCCGGCGGCGGAAGCGGCCCAAGCCAAGCTCGCCAAAGTCAACGCGCATCCGCGGCGCTTGCTTCAAATCCAGGAAAATTACGCGATGGACGCGGTCCAGCGAGATTTGAACCTGATCCTGACCCAGGACCAGATCGACAATGGCGGTTTGTTTATTTACACAACGCTCGATCCGACGGTGCAAAACGCAGCGCAGCAGGCCCTCGAGACGCAGCTTACGAAAATCGAGCATCAGGGAAATTTTAATCATCCGCTCAAGGCGAATTATCGTCCGCCGGAAAATGGTGAGGATTCGGCGATGCCCTATCTGGAAGGCGCGCTTGTCGCCATCGACAACAACAGTGGCGGCATTCGTGCGCTGGTCGGTGGGCGCGATTATTCCCAAAGTAAGTTCAATCGCGCGCTGCCTCCGGCAAATCGACAAGTCGGTTCTGCCTTCAAACCTTTCGTTTACACCGTCGCATTTTCAGAGGGATTGCTTCCCGGCGCATCTGTCAGCGATGCTCAGATTCAACCTGGCGAAATCGACGGCGCCGGAACCTGGTCGCCGGCAAATTCCGATGGCACTTACGGCGGCATTCAACCGTGTTCGTATGGTCTGATTCATTCGCGCAATACGATGAGCGTTCGCGTCGGGCAATTCGCGGGGCTCGATGCGGTTCAAAAAATCGCAACCACCCTGAATCTCAGCGACAACGTCCCGCGCGGCCCCGCCATTTACATCGGTTCCTTTGAAACGAATCTAAAGGATCTGACCGCGGCTTACACTGTTTTTCCAAATGCCGGTGTGCGCAAGCAAGCCTACATTATCGAGCGGATCGACGATGCTGAGCAACAGCCGATTTATCGCGCATCACACATCGCCGCGCCTGCGCTCGATCCGAGCGCGGCCTGGATGACTTCTCAGGTGATGGAAGAAGTTCTCACGCGCGGGACAGCTGCGGCGGCGCGTTCGTTAGGCTTCAAATTGCCGGCCGCCGGAAAAACTGGAACAACCAACGATTACAAAGACGCCTGGTTTGTCGGTTACACATCGACAATGACTTGCGGCGTGTGGGTCGGGTTCGATCAACCGGCCACAATTATTCCGCACGGTTACGGCGCGGCGCTGGCGCTGCCGGTTTGGGTGCAAGTGATGAACAAAGCGGCTGAACGCTATCCGCCACAGGACTTGCAGCCGACCATGCCGATCCAGCACGCGCTGGTCTGCTCGCTTTCAAATCATCTCGCGACCACGGGTTGCGAAGCGGCCGGCACTGCCTACGAACTCGATCTTCCGGCCGACAAAGTTCCGACCGCCGCTTGCGAGGTCCACGGCGGCGATCAAATGCAATTCGCGCAAAAGTTGAACGACTTCGGGAAAAAAGCTGCCGACGTCCCGAACAAACTTTTTCAGTCGTTCAAAAAATTCTTCGGCGGCAAATGATGATAGCGCGCAAGCGTCTGAATTCGACATTGGGCGTTGGACGTTCAGTATACGATCTCAGGGATTCACATTTTTCGATGCGCTTCGCTAAACGAAATGGTTTGTTGGATATTCCCGGTCGAATCCAAAATGCGAATCTCGCCAGACCGAAAGCTTGCGCGGTTTTCCGCGTCGTTGATCGCCTGATCCTTTTCGAAAAAGACAGGCTTAACGCCGGGCGCTTCGAAGACTTTCCAGCGAGGCCATGTGGAACGCAGCGATGGCTGGCAAACCAGGTCGCCCCACGGCCATTAGGGCGAAATTCTGTCGAGCCGACGAATAAAAATTGAGAGGACGACCGCCTAGCTTTGCCTGTCCTTCCTATTCAATCCAGGGCGCGCCGTGTTGTATCAGTTATGAGTAAAAGTAGCTGCCTCCGCGATGGGGCCGTTCATTGTAATTGAAGCCGGATCGTTCGTCCCAGAATAGGATCCTGTGCCGCTTCCAGTCCAACTCGTGAAAGTGTAACCAGTGGCCGACGTTCCAGTAATGGAAAGAGTTGCTCCACTGTTCTTCCATCCGCTACTGGGACTTACCGTGCCACCAGTTCCATGGCTCATCGTTAAATAATACTGGGTTGTGAACTTTGCCGTGTAAGTCGTGTTCTGGGTTGGAGTGACCGTATGTGAGATAACTCCGCCGCCAGTCCAGCTATTCCACACGTAACGAACACCCGTACCACCACCTTGCGGCGAAGTTGTGGCAATAGTGTGGCTTGAACCAGGCGCCCAGGAAAACGTCTGCGCCGCGGTGTAGGTAGTGCCGTCAACCGTAAAACTAAGACCAGCTGGATTTGTTTGGACCGTTACGTTAACTGGATTCTGAGTGAAGGCGGCTGTCTCCGTAATAGGCCCGCTCATTGTGATTGAAGCTGGATTGTTCGTCCCAGAATAGGAACCTGTGCCGCTGCCGGTCCAACTGCTGAAAGCGTAACTTACCAGAGTGTTATTGGTTGGCGTCGCTGTGATCGAGATGGTTGGGCCACTATTCTTCCATCCGCTGCTGGGACTTACCTTGCCACCGGTTCCAGCACTCATCGTCAGATGGTACTGGGTGGTGAACGTCGCGGTGTAGGTCGTGTTCTTAGTGGGCGCGACCGTATGTGAAATCGCCCTGCTATCACTCCACTTACTCCACGCGTACCGAACCCCAGCTGCACCGCTCTGCGGTGAAGTTGTCGCAATAGTGTGGCTGGAACCAGACGCCCAGGAAAATGTCTGTGCCGCACTGTAGGTAGTGCCGTCAACCGTAAAGGTAAGACCCGCGGGACTCGTTCGAACAGCTACCTGGATAGTTGGTGTTGGTGTGGGGGTTGGAGTCGGTGTGGCTGTGGGCGTCGGAGTTGGAGTAGGCGTGGGAGTGGGCGTAGGTGTCGGTGCAGGCGTCGGGGTTGGCGTTGGAGTGGGAGTAGCGGAGGGTGTCGGTGTCGAGCACGGTGTCGGTATCGTGAGCATATCGGCGCGCCGTGGAGTAATGCCGCCTTCTTCGCCCGCATAGGTACCACTGCTTACTATAAAGTCCTGCAAGGCAGGATTCTCGAAGTCTACCTTGTATATCTCCATACCACGTACTTTTAGATCAATGGCGACATGCAGAGTTGCATCGAAGTCGTCAGCTGAGCTTGCGGAATAGGAATATAAAGTTTCGCCATGCGTCGGGTTAGTCACCCAGTGCAGGAAGAGCTCGTTGGCGGAAGGAGAGTTCGACGTAGTCGTACTGCTCTGAAACGCAGGAAACGAGTAGGCGAAGTGGCAATTGTAGGTGTTGGCCGCATAGTCGCTCACATCCCTCATGGAGTTAAGCGGATCTTCAGCCGCATTCGATGGGTTGAACGGCGGCTCCGGCAATCCCATCACAGTCGTGCTAGGAAAGGCGCTCATATAGAAGTCGATGATCTGCTTCGACGATGATTTCCAAGCATCCACCTCCGCCAGGGTCGAGCCGAGAGCCGCCGTGTCGAGCGTTCCTGGAGCTAGGTCCCACTCGTCGTGGTTGCCTATGCCACAGATTATGACGAAGGACACCGTTGGGTTGCTGTCGTAGCGCGCACCAAAGGCAGTGATGAACTTCTGCCACCGAGCCATGAACACGGGGTCGCCAGGAACAGGAATCGTGCGCCCGATCTCTCCAGGTGTATCCTGCAGAGTGTAGGGCTGCGCGTTGTAAGGAGCCGCATAGAGCCATGTGGGGCAATCTCTACCAGCATTAATCGATATTCCGCATTTCTTGCCGTTCGCAGCGGCCCACGCAACTGCATCATCTAGGTACTGCCAAGTGTAGGTATCTGGAGTTGCTTCTACACCCGACCACCTTAGCAGCCAGCGCACGCCATCGCAGTTTGCATTGCTTATAGCGGTTCCTGCTGAGGTGACTGCTTGGTTGTTTGCTGACAAAAAACCACTTGGGAAGATGTACATACCTTTCGGTGCTTCCTTCATTGTCCCAGCGTGGGCTGATGCCGCGATCAGACAGAACAGGAGAATCAATTTCGGCAGCACGTTCATCGTTTAACTTTTGTCATGGCTCAGGGTTGATTGGCAACCGTTCTGTGAAAGCTCCAGAGCTTTGTGAACAAAATCGAAGCGAATACTAGTGGTCCCCTGCTTTTTCCTCGAATGAGCAACACTACGAGGGCCGTGGCAATCGCTATGCGGAGGGGTTTCACAAGGGAAAGGGGAAGGCACGAGTGACATAAGTTAGGTCTTTTCGGGGTCTATCGCAGGTCGGCGTGCTAATCGCCCGGACAGCGGATATGAACCCGCCCAACATCATTGCAACGCGGCACCAATCAAGACCCACCCACTGGTGCGCGCGGCGGATGAGCTCTGCATGGCCGTCAGCTGTGGAAGGCGGCGAAGCCGCGAAAAGCGCATGATTGCTCGGCCAAAAGGCGGTGATGGTGAATACCCAAAGCGCGAGAATCAGAATGGCGGACCACAAAAGCCAAACGCGATATGAAGCCGGTGTGCGCCAGCCGCAAATCAGCGCGCCAATGGCACCGATCAGCGTGGCACCCGATGTCGGTGCGAAGAACTGGCCCGGCATAACCGGGTAGTGCGCACCGTATGGCATTAGGGACAGCGACTCTGGCGGAGATGCACTCCACGCGCCGGCGACCACAATCAAGTCGTAGAACTTTGCTCCTGCGCCAATACCCCACGCGAGCACTGACAGCCACAGGAATGCTCGGAGCAGGCGCATGTGCATCATGCGACCTAACGAGAAAGAGATAAGCCACGGCAGGGTGTCGTGGCAAATACGCCGAAGTTTTCTCGCAATGGGGCCGTTGGCTTAATCGATGGTTAGATGCTGGCGTTGCTTCGGCAGGAACGCTTCCAAAACTCAGGGCTGATCACTAGCGAAACGAACGCGATTCGCCTGCGGCTATTTAAGATGTCTCGAAACCAGTTTTGTCATCTCAAACATGCTAACCTGACTTTTGCCGTTGAAGACTTCCCGCAGAGATTTGTCGGCATTTATCATGGTTCGCTTTTTCTTATCCTGGCAACCGTTCTTCTTAATGTAGTTCCAGAGTTTTTTCGTCAACTCAGAGCGAGGGAGTGGTCTTGAACCCACGATCACGGAAAGTTTTTCGTCAGGCTGCACGGGCCGCATGAAGGCTGCATTTGGTTTTCGTTTAGATGGCTTTTTTCGCATTAGCCCTCATACCCTCGTAGCTTCAACTAGGCAACCCATTCAAATAAACACGGCCACCCGAACAGAAATTACGACGGGCGTCGGCTTCGCGGCCATTTGTCGAAGATGGCGCACAATCCCTTGCGGTAAAAACGCAGACGAAATCCGTATTCCTTCGCAAACTGAGCGATCTGTTCTTCTCGCTCTTTCTGGTTTAACGGCCAGAGGCGTTTCAATTCTTCCTCGTAAACGGCGCAGTGCTTGTAATCGCCAATTTGCAATTGGTGTTCGATTCGACTCGCGAGCGTTTTCATCGCTGCGTAAATATTTGGGCGCGAGTAACTTTGCTCAGACGGCCGCAGTTTTGTCAATGCTGCCCTGATTCGTTGCACCCTGCTGCTCGAGTAAAAGGCTTTCGGGCGACTGGGCAGATTTAATCCCTCGCTACCCGACAACGAGAGTTCAGGGTGTCCGGGTGACAATTATACTCGCAGGATAAAGCAGGCGTGTAGGATAGAATCCTACGCATTTTGTGTGTCAATTTGCTCGACAATTATTCTTGGACTTGTCAGTTTTCCAGATCGTCAGCGAATCTTACCGAAGCGATCCTCGCGCTCAAACCGGTCACCTTTCGTTATAAGAAAGAGCTTGATCCCGAGGGCATCCCGCAGTTCGGCCTCGTGGCCGAGCAAGTGGAAAAAGTGAACCCCGATCTGGTGGCTCGCGACGATCAGGGGAAGATCTACACCGTCCGCTACGAAGCGGTGAACGCGATGTTACTCAACGAGTTCCTCAAAGAACACCGTGCCTTTGTTGAAGAGCAGCGCAAAGTTGACGCGCAAGAAGCGACCATCGCACAACTAAAGTCTGGGGCTGCAAAACAGGACGCAACCATTGCGACCCTCACTGCAAGTTTGAAAGAGCAGGCAGCGCAAATCCAGAAAGTGAGCGCGCAAGTCGAACTGAGCAAAGCCGCAACGCAAATGGCTGTGAACAATCGGTAAAGCAACGCAGCCCTAACAAACAACAACACTTCAATTTTGGGCAGCGGCTTAAATGCGGGGAGCACAGGTGCCGAATTGACGTAATCAAGCCGACCTCGCCTGCCCAAACTCACTCGTCCTCATCTTTGCCCTAATTTTCAAACTGACCCACTACCCGACTTCACAATCAGCCGTCAGCGCTGGCCTAACGAGTCAGTCGCATCGTTCATCGAGCGGCTCAGGCTTTGAGTGGGCAATGCTTCACTGCTGCCCGGCGTCCCTGATTCATTAGGCCGGGCGTCAGTGCATGCCTGATCTCCGCTACCTGACAATTCGGGTTCCGGGCGACCGGGTGACCAGCAACTAAACAATTGATTTCGTGAATACACTCTTGGCGGCTGATTAATCAGAGCTTTCCGAGCGAAATGGGGTGCGGAATCCAGACAGTGATTTTTGGAATACAGCCACGACCTTGGGGTCGGGCTTCTTCAGTCGTTTACTTAGAGTCTTGCGAAGGAAGCTGCTCGACCAGTTTTTGGGAGCGCGGATCGTTCCGGAGCGGATCAAACATCGGATCGAGCCGGAGTAGCGCAGGACTCAGCGGGGAAGTTGTCCGAAAGTTCTCGGTCTATTGTTTCGGCCCGAGCGAGGCGACGATTTTCTCGAAGCGCGGATCGCCGCGCAGCGGGTCCCAGAAAGGCAGCAGTTTTAGTGCGCCGTAACTCAGCGCCTGCGACGCGACGGGAGCACGCAGTCCAGTTTCCAGTTGCTGCAAGGCAAGCTCCTTGTCGCCCGCCCACGCCGCCGTGATGGCGAAATATTGAAGGAGGCAACTGCCGTTGAAGACGTCTTTTTCCACCGGCATGAGCGCGATCGCCCGGTGGCCTTCTTCCAAAGCCTGCTCTTTGCGTCCCAAGCCAGCGTCTGTCATGGCGAGGACGCAAAGCGCCGGTCCGTAGTCCGGCTGCGCTTGCACGATTTTTTCCTGCTGCGTGCGAGCCGCTTCAAAAGCAGCGTGCGCGCGTGCTTCGTCCTTGGTCATCCGCGCCAGCAACCCTTCCCCAAAGCTGTGGCTCAACTGGATCGGGCCGTCGCCCCAAGGGGCATTGTCGCCCAGCGCGACGAGCGCGCGTTCGGCCGCAGCCGAATCGTGTTCAGCCAGCGCGCAAAGGAACCAGACGTCCGCTGCGGGAGCAATGGCGCTCGGCCCTTGCGCCAGAATTGAGTCAATCGTCTGGTGGAGCGGCTGAGTGTCCGCTTTCCAGAGGAGTTCAAATTGTGATCGCGCGGCGCGCGTTTCGACATTGTCGGGCACGATTCCGACCGCCCGATCGAGCGCAGAGATCGCCTCGGCATAGCGCCCCAAGTATTGATAACTAAGCGCGATCTGTTGCAGAGTAAAAAAGTTACGCGGGTCAAGCTCCACCGCGCGCTGTAGATTGCGTATCCCTTCATCCTGTTGGCCGCGGCGACGCAAAATGTAGCCGGTTAGTTCGAAGATACGCGGATCATTCGGTAAAGCTCGGC
>Ga0193750_1000108_pt1 | contig 26979 bp, 25 predicted proteins | sample L1c1metaG_FD_160569 | JGI IMG/M metagenome (GOLD analysis project Ga0193750, IMG submission 160569) | Soil microbial communities from a riparian zone of the East river system, Colorado, United States - L1c1 | ecosystem: Environmental > Terrestrial > Soil > Riparian zone | place: USA: East River... | reverse complement strand
CAGTTGCCGGACATCATCGAAAGTGCGCAATCCCTCCACATCCTCCCCGGTCACATTTAACAGAATAATATCCGCGCCCTCGATCCGCATTTCAGCCGCGGAGATAAGTAGAATTCCGAGCCGTTGAGCAGCTGCAAAGACCTCCGGCCGATCAAAAACCGCGTCGTGCAGGGTAATGGCGAGGACGGAGAAACCGAGTCGCCGCGCCCGAGCCAAAAGTTCGTGCGCCGAATAATCCAGTTTGTCCTTCGGATCATCGAGGGTGTGAATATGGAGATCGAGCTTGATCCAATCGCCTCCCTCTTCACTTCTCATGCTCACGGTCATGGTCGTGTTGGATTACGACATCCCAAGCTTCAGGCAAGGCTCAATAATCCGTGACGGAAAAAGAACTGAAACACGAAGATTATGAATGGGAGAAAAGGAACCGAAGGCGCTCACTGCACCGCAGCCCCGGCGAAGACACGAACCCAAAAAACTTCAGCTGAACTTTGGTTCGGCAAAAGCGCTTGCGGCTCTGTGTCTCCTATCTACCATCTTCTAGCTTCCAAACCGCTCGGGTGGTGGAATGGCAGACACGTACGTTTGAGGGGCGTATGCCGAAAGGCATGCGGGTTCAAGTCCCGCCCCGAGCACCCCAATTTTACGCTCTTACGAGGGAAATACCAGAACGTCAACGACACGAAAAGTGGAAAGCGCCGCGACATGAACGCCCGGCTGAGTTTCAATACTGCCTGCGAGCTTGGCTTTCGCGGGAGCCTGGATGAATGGGAAAGGCTGATGGGCGCAGTTGCGAAAACGTTAGTCTCTCGCACGCGATCAAACAGCTTTTCGGCTTGCTCTCGCCGGGACTCGTCGCTAAAACGTTGCGACGAAATAATTGGGGAGGCGGTTTGAGCATGAAGACACAAATCCCAAACATCGATGTAGTTCGATCCGCTTGGCGCCGAGTCAAAAAGGACATAAAGGACGCCATAATTCGTGACCTGAAGCCAGTAAAAGACGTCAAAGGTGGCGGCGGTTTTGAGGGCAAATCCAAATCCACCAAAGGCGGCACTGGCCCCACGGGCACCCACTAAAGAGGATAAAGAGTTGCGCGCCGGTGCTTTGAAGCCCCCGGCGTACACCCGTATTGGACCGGCGAAAACTCGCTTCCAGCTCCGGAAACGCGCTCAGCACCTCGTCAGATTCGACGATGAATACCGATTCCCCTTTGGTATTTTGATTTTGTCGCCGGGCCTAGATCAGGAGGTTTAGACACCGTTGTCGCGAAAAAGAATGTCGATTTCAGACAGCGTCCGATTTAACGGGCAAGAGCCAAGCAGCCGGCGTGGAAAGGCAGCCGGGAGTCGAGCACTTGAGATGCAAAGCGCGCAAGCCATTGGTGCCGCCTACTACTTCGATTCGGCGGCCCGAGAATACATTCTTGCAGATAGTGCAATAGAGCCGGTCATCGAGGGAGTTCCATACTCGGCTTTTATCGAGCCGTCGCAAAACCACGAGCTTATCTTCTGCGGCCATCAGGCCACCGCCTGCCTCATTCAGTATGGCCAAATTCCCTTAAGTATCCCGACTAGGTTGTTCCTCTCCGCACTCGAAAGATGTTCGTAGAAGTACCGGACTACTTGATCGTCCGGGCGACGGGCTTCTAGACGGCGGAGCATGTCGTTAGCTTCGAAGGAGTCGAATTTCTTGAAGATCGCTTCGACGTTTCTCGCACGTGCGCCATACCCCGCGACATCGTTCGCTGCGTAGCGCACTTTGAGAAGCGGCAGCAACTCGGAATCCATGACTCTTTTGCGCGACTCGTCGAGGACTTCTGATGGAATGTACCCCGCCTCGAGAGGTCTAATAGGTGGCCGGATCCAATTGAAGTCCACTTCCTGCCCCCGAATTTCTTTCTGGATGTAGTAGAAGCGGAGATCTCCTTTGCCAGTCTTCGGATCGTACGTTTTCATTCCGTCGCCGAACCAGTCCTCCACGATTTGTGCTTGCTGCTCCTCGCCGTACAGCTCAAGGCTGAGTTCCAGATGGTCGGGATCGTATTTATATGCCGAGTCGCCGCCTATCTGATTAAGACCGGCTGCAAGAAAAGCCGCATCTCCCCGTTCCCCAGACCAAACGTGCTTCAACTCGTGAATGAGCGTTCTCCGATTATCCGGAGTGTCGGTCATGCTCTCGAAGGCGTCCGGCCCGACGTGCATGACGTAGTCGCCTTCCCCGATCGGCATCGAGAACAGGGGAATCTTCAGATAAGTAGGCACGGTGAAGGGACGGTCATTATATCCTAGTCCATCGCTCACCAAGACCTTAGCGTAGTGAATCGAATGCAGGTAAACCTGATAGGCGAGGTGAACTTCGTCATCGCCAAGGTCCCGATATTTTCGCGGTATACGCATGGGTTAGCCTCGCTTTCCAGTAATCAAAAGTTCGGGAAGGCATTATATTCCTTAGCTCTGAGTCTCATGTCCAGTTAAAACTTTCCACAAGCCAGAGTCCTCATTGCCGGGTGCCCCAGCCTTCCTCGGTCTAGTGATTTCGCTGTTTTCTGCAACAAACGGCCAGCTTAGCGACCCTTTCCACACACGCGCCGCGAACGAGAAGCGTTGACACTTAACGCCCGCGAGTGCCCCAGTAAGAGGACGTTGCAAGGAGCCGATGATACAGCGACTATTTATCTATTGTGATCTGGCGCCTCCCGGTGCGGCCAATGTTCCTAATGAGGTCGCACTGCATTTCCCAGCCGCACTAAGGAAAAAGTATGATTATCTATTGGAATGGGCGAGTTAATCGGTTATTCGGTATAGTCAACACTGACCAGCGAGTAACGAAGGCACCAATTCCAGTGCGGAGCACCAGTAAATGGTGAATCATGAAACTGTTTCTTCTTTTTCTACTTTTTGCCACCATCTCTACCGTGACTCAGTGTACTGGCGCGAAGAAGGAGATTACAAGCATCTATACGGATTTGTCTGGAAACCAGTGCAAGACAATAAAAGAGGATGAGGAAACTGGAAATTCCGTCCAAAAATGTCCAGGTGTAGGAGGATTTCATCTTCTTGTTGCTAATGATGACGCTCGAATGTCAATCAGTGTGGTAAGCCCAGACAACAAAGAACATGCGCTCGATTACTGGAATATCATCACACGCTCTTTTTCAAGTCTAGGTGGAAAGGCTGAGTGGCGTGTGATAAAACGCAACGGAAAGATCACGCCGATTGCCTTAATTGTGCGGGTCGATTCCTCTGAGCAACAAAATCTCGATTCGCCGAAGAAAACATCCTATTTAGCTGTAGCGAAGATTACGCCTGAAGAAATTTGTGTTACTGACAAGATAAGTCCTACGGTGGATGCTAATGAGCAAGCGCGACACGCGGCGGATAATTCAGCTAATAAGGCGTGCTTAAAACCATAAACTTTACCTGGACGATTGTTATGTCACTGAGGCGAAATGCGGTTTACCCAAATAGGAGCTTTCTAGGCTATCCGCGCGCCTTGCATCTGTTTGAATCATGATCCTAAACTAAGGTAGATATTTCCATGGCTGTTCCAGCCCTTTGTTGTTTACAAGCGTTGCGGGACGCGACGGCACGGTGGCCAAACCGTGACCGTTCTTCGGACGGTATTATGGGTGACACTGCCCATCAACAACGTCACAGTGACCACAACGATGGCAATGCGTTCGACCTGACTCACGATCCTGCCCATGGCGTGGACTGCGGTGTGCTTTCCCGACTAGTGATCAATGACAATCGAGTCACCTATGTGATCTCGAATCGCCGGATTTACAATCGCGCCCGCGTTGCAGAGGGATGGCGACCCTATACCGGCCTAAATCCGCACAATCGACACATGCATGTGTCGATCCGGGCCGCTTCGCGAGACGATCTTTCCCCTTGGTCATGGTCGGCGAGCGCGGCCAACCGGTCTTTTACCTCGAAGCAACCCATCTTAGCGGGGCGCGCCCCGTCTTATCCGGGCACGCCTCTACGTCAAGGAAGCCAAGGTACTCATGTACGGACCATACAACAACGACTCAAGGACCTTGGATATGCTATCACGATCGATGGTATTTTCGGGCCCGGCACACGCGAGGTAATCGTTGCGTTTCAGCGAAAAAGGAACTTGCTGGCCGATAGCATGGTTGGGCCCAAAACGTGGGCAAGTCTCTGGGCCAGATAATATGAGTGGGTGATAATTAGAGCAAAACACTCCTTGCCGGTAGCAGCTTTACAATTCATCCCCGCCGACGCTTCGATAGCATTTCTTTGATCGTGCCCTGGCAATTAGGTTTACGGGTTTTCGCTCGGCGCGCTCAGCATGTCTGATGAAATTCGGAGGGTCCCGCATCAGCTCGGGACAGATCATCTAGTCGGTTACCGCTGCGTGAACGCCAACTCGTCCGCCGGCGGAGAAACCGGTCCCGCCGCCAGCGAGAGCATGGGGATGGATGCCTTTGCTCTTCCCCGATCATGCAGTAGTAATCCGCAGTATTTCGCGTGCTCCTGCTTCGCTTCGGACGAAAGCTTCTGAGTAGGAGACGACCGCTGCGGCTGTAACGCGCGCTTCGGCGCGCTCGGTTCTCGAAGCGGCTGCAATTGCGGCTTGCGTTACTCAGGGCGATTTGATCTTCTGAGAAGCAATCCCCTCCAATCACACCGCAAACAACCATGGCCGCGGAAATAAACCTGCGAGCGAAGCTGCGAAGGAAGCCTTCCGTTCGGCTCCTGATGCGCCCTAAGGGAGATAAACTCCCCTAGACCAGCCGACTTCTGACGGGAGCGAAACCGATCGTTTATATGAACAAAATTCTCAGAAAGGCGTTTACCGTAATCACTGTTGTCCTTGCTATTTCCACTCCGAGGACCTTCGCCCAGTCTTCGGTCAGGTTCATGGACTCGATGCAGATTATCGGCAGTTCCTGTGTTAGCTGCCACAGCAATTTCCCCGTGAACAATGAGCAGGCATGGGCGCAAAACGGGGGCGTGATCTCTGGCCTGACCTTCGTCATTCCGGGCGACCCTACGAATTCCCTGCTGTGGCAACGCCTGCACGGAATCGGCGGAACCATCATGCCGCCGTCGGGTCAACTTCCTCAGACACAACTGGACACGATTTCCAACTGGATCGCGGACTTCAGATCCTCGCTAGCCAACGCTTCGACCCGTTTGTCGGTGCAGACAGGCCCTAATATCGCGATCGCGGGTTCATCATTACGGGAATATCCCAAAAGGTGGTGATCCGCGGGCTGGGGCCAACGTTATCGCAGTTCGGAGTGCAAGGGATTCTCGCCGATCCGCAGCTTTTGCTCTTCAATGGGGCCCGCCAGGTGATTGCCAGCAACGATGACTGGCAAACCGGCAACCAGGTGAACGAGATACAGAGCAGTGGTTTTGCGCCCGCCTTTCCCCTCGAATCGGTCATCATCGCCACGCTGCCGCCCGGCAACTATACCGCGCAATTGCAAGGCTTCAATAACACCACCGGAGTGGCGCTGGTCGAGGTTTATATCTTTCCATAGCTTGCACGCGCTTAGCGCGTTTCGGCAACTTAGATGAGCGTTGGGTGATTTGGCCGGCTGGCGTCGTTACTTTCGGGCTCTTCCCTCCCCAAGGCGCCTCCAATCCTTATCTTGCCCTCCTTGTTGTAGGAGCCATGTTCGGGCCGAATTTGCTACCTTCGGTCATCCTTCCCGAGATCACCGCCAAACGGCGCACCCGCTGGAACAGTACCACCGTCGTCTATTAGGGATAGAAGGCTATGGCGACTGATACTCTTCCATCTTTTTCCATCGATTCGGATAAATCTGTTTTGCGATCGCCTCGCATGAAGTGCTCTTGACCGCATTTTAGAGAACGTTGAACTCACAGAAATCGGCACCCGCTTGTCCGAAGGCACGGACGCGACCCTTGAGGAAGCGTGGCTCTGCCTGAATGGTATTTAGCCGGATAATGACGTTCTGCGCGACTTTTGCGCTGATCGAAGTCGGCCGCGGCGTTCCCATTAAATACCAGGAAATCCGCGATCGCGATTAGTCTTGCCCCAGGTTCGTGCGTCCGATCGTTACTGGTAGGAACGGCCAGACCGGGTCGGCTTAGGCGAGACGAAGAATAATTCGCTCCTTGGTCGCTTCACTCAGTTGATTTAGGCGAGCCGACGGAATAAGAATTAATTTGCAACTATGGCACCACGCCGCTTTCCAGGTCCGATTTGTCAGGTGAAGGACTGGTACCAGCCGATCGATGAGGGGACTCTTCCACGCGTAGCGACTGCAAATCCTGGTGTGGTGGGCTCGTCTGGGCTGAATCCGGAGAAGCCGACCGAGAAAGGGATTCCCAAGGGTGAATGCAAATACCTGCTGCCTCCAACAACTTATACGGTGCGGGCACCACTTACGACGTTTGAACGGCTGCGGAAGTTCAGCAGCGCGGCGAAAATCTCCGACGCCAAATCCGAAGATTCTTATAAGTGGGGTAATGGAGCAAGCACTCCGCCCGCGCTGAAGCAGGAAATAGAAATTGATGGACAGAAGATCACGTTGTATCGGCCAGCGGATAATGAGCTCAAAGCGAAAAACCTGCCGACCGTCCAACAATTGGCTGAAGCCTTACGGGCTGTTCCCAAGAGTCAACGCGCAGATACCAACACAGTGATTCTGAGCCCGGTACCCTCAACGCAACCGGTGAAGGACGGTGTAATCGCTGGTGAAGGCGATGGCGGCAGCATTTGGCTATATCCTTTGAAAGAAGGCCAATCCCAAGTGGATTTTGACAACCGCGTAATGCACGAGTGCGGCCATAATTATCAACAAACATTTTGGCATCATCTCCCCGAAGAAATTAAAGTGTGGAAATCATTCGAGATCACTGATTCATGGTACGTTTCGCGCTACGCCCTGGATAATCCGGGTGACGACTTTTGTGAGTTCCTCATCTTGTATAACACGGCCAAAGGGACACCGTGCGAGGAGACGGCTCGAAAGATGTATCCGAACCGCTGGCGATTGATGCAAGCCTATCAAGCACGATAATGGCGGTGAGTAGCACGAGATTAGCAGGCTACATTGGGACCGAACGGAGGCTCGCTGAAATCGGTATAAGCGTAATACCTCGTAAAACACAGTCCTATGCTTGAGCCGGACGAGCACAAAGGATTTCGAGGTTTTCGAAAATATCGAACGGTGTAAAAATATACAAAGGAGTTGAGTTCGCCCAAGCGTTCGTTGCACAGCGATTTACCCCACCAGGAATATCTCGACCCGTCGGTTTCGTTGACGTGCCTTTCAAGGAAATTTAAAGTCGGGCTGCTTTCTCCGCTCAATAGATCAATTCATCCTTTCAATCGCCGGCACATTTGCGGTAACTATTCCTGACACGGAAACGGGGAAAACGTTGTGCCCACCAAACTCTCGTCTTTTAGTTTTGATCTGAACGTCGATCCCGACCGGGAATCGCAAGGCTCGGAGCGTGACCCGAAGGAGCGAGTCAACCTCGTCGTGATGGGCGACTTCACCGGCCGCGCCAGTCGCGATGTCATTGAACTGATGCCTCAGCGGAAATTACTGAACGTGGACGTTGATAATTTCGCACGCTTATTCGTCGCTGATAACACGTAAGTCAGATCGGCGGACCTATGGGCGAGACGGGTCTGCCATTCAGCGTAATCGCCGGTGCCGTAATAGCGACGGCGGCACTTGAAGTAATGGCGATGGCTGCTCCCGCGGTAATAGTAACCATGCCACCCGAAGTAATATTAATCGTGCCGCCAACGCTTAGGGAATCGGTTGCGCCAATGGTCGTCGTCCGTCCTACCCCAACACTTAGACTATCAGTAGTGCCGATGGTGGTTGTCCGCTCCGTGCCGATGGTCTCGCTCTGCTTGAGGCCGATCGTGATGTCCTGGTTCATCGCTACCTTCAGCGTGTCGTCTTTTCCAATGGTGATGGACTGGTCGTTGCCGACTGTCTCGGTCCGGTCATGGCCGATCTTGATGGTTTCATCATTGCCGACGTTCTCTGTCTTATTGTTCTCGACAACAATGTCCTCGTTTTTCTCAGCATGAATGTAGAGTTGCTCCTGACCTTTCTTATCTTCGAAACGAATCTCGTTGAAGTTTGCCGGTGTCCCGTTGAGGCTGCTCCGGGTCTTAACACCGCTTTGCGTCTTGTTTGCTGGTAAAGTGTAGGGCGGCATCTGGTCGGCGTTGTAGACGCTGCCGATGATTAAAGGCTGGTCCGGGTCGCCTTCGAGAAAATTCACCACCACTTCCTGCCCGATCCGTGGGGTGAAGATGATGCCCCAGTTTTTCCCGGCCCACGGTTCCGCCACACGAATGAAGCACGTCGTGTTCTCGTCCTTCTTTCCCTTTCGGTCCCAATAGAACTGCACCTTTATCCGCCCATATTTGTCCGTGTAAATTTCTTCACCCTTCGGTCCCGTTACGACTGCGGTCTGCGCGCCTTGAATGATTGGCTTCGGCGTCAGCCGCGCCGGATGAAAAGGAGTTTTGGCGCGCACGGCGGTAAAGCTGCACGAAAACGCGCCACCATCACTGGCTCCTCCGCCGGAAAGAAAACCTTCCGACTCCGCGTGTATCATGGTGGAAACGACGAGATAATCATCAATCTGATCGGAGCGAGAGAGACCGTTTATTTTAGCTTTGAAGCCGGCAGCAACCCCTCGCACGTCTCCGCTACCTTCCGCGATCTCGAAATCCGATTGAACCTCTTCGATGCGCATGCGGGAGTAACGCTTGCCGTCGTCAAATTTATCGTACTCGCCCGGGTAATCGTAAAGTTCATGATTAGCCTCGACATTCTGGCGATCGATGTTCGATGGAGCCTTAAGATCCGTCTTCGGCGTCTCGAAGTTGTAATCGTTCAGGACATAGCTTCCCGCCTGCACCTCCTGAGCCATGGCCCACTGCTTGATCCCCTGGAGGTTTACTACTCCTACGCCCTCCTGATGAAACGACATGTCAGCATAGCCAGGGAACGGAGGATGACTGCTGTTCCCGTCAGCCAGGACCAGCGTATGGCTGCCCTGGGCGTGCTTGAAGTAATAATGGATCCCTTCCTGTTCCATCAGCCGGCTGATGAAGTTGAAATCGGTCTCGCGATACTGGACGCAGTATTCCCACTGCGGATAACTCGCTGTCAGCGTGTCTTCGATGTCGGTGATTCCACGCTCCTGTAAAACCTCTTTAACGATATCGGGGACTTTCTTGTTCTGAAAAATCCGGCAATCGGCGCTGCGCGTTAGAAACCAAAGCTTCGGGACGATGACAGCGTGGTAATGCGCCAGACGTCCGACCGCGCCCAGTTGCCGAAAGACACGGACATGACCATTAAAGAAGCGCGGCGCCGCCTGGATGGTTTCCAGACGAATGGTGACGTTCTGGCCGACAATTTGGGGGAACGAGATTTGGAAATTCTCGCTCAGTAATTCGGCGTCAATTTGGAAGAGCCGGCCGAGATGCTCCGCGGCAGTGAAGTTGCGCAGCACTAGCACATTGGCGCCCAGTGGCGTGTCGATACCGATCTGACGATTTGATTGGTCGAGAGGCATAGAGTTAAAGCCGCGCCCGGGACACGGCCAAGGTCAGGGATTTTTTGATGCTGTTACTGCATCATTCGTGGTTTCATAGTTGAAGACGAAATCGTTTTCTTTTCCTTCGATCCGCACGGCGCGCACTCGCTGGCCTTCCATCATCCGGCTCAGAATTTCGCGGCTGATTTCCGGCAAAAGAGTTTGGGTGAGAATCGCATCGATCATGCGCCCTCCGCTTTCAAGTTCCGTGCAGCGTGTGGCGATCAGATCCACAACCGCGTCGTCGTAGGTAAGCGCGGCCTCGTGATTCGTAGCGATGCGTTGTTTAATGCGCTCGAGTTGGAGACGAATGATCGACTTGAGCATTGCGTTGCTCAGCGGGTAGTAAGGAACCAGTGTCAGCCGGCCAAGCAACGCGGCCGGGAACACCTTGAGCATGGGCTGTCTCAACGCCTTCGCCATTCCCTCAACGTCAGGCTTTAATTCCGGGTCCTTGCACAAGTTCATGATCAGATCGGTGCCCACGTTTGTCGTGAGTAGGATGATTGTATTCTTGAAATTGATCAGCCGTCCTTCTCCGTCCTCCATCATGCCTTTGTCGAAAACCTGAAAGAAAATCTCATGCACATCGGGATGCGCTTTCTCTACTTCGTCGAGAAGGACGACGCTGTAAGGCCGTCGGCGCACCGCTTCAGTTAGCACGCCGCCCTCGCCGTAACCGACGTAACCGGGCGGCGCTCCCTTTAAGGTCGACACCGTGTGCGCCTCCTGGAATTCGCTCATGTTAATGGTGATGAGATTGCTCTCACCGCCGTAGAGCGTTTCGGCTAAGGCCAGCGCAGTTTCCGTTTTCCCGACACCGCTGGGACCGGCCAGCAAAAACACCCCGATTGGTTTGCCAGGATTATCGAGCTGGGCACGCGATGTTTGAATTCGTCGAGAGATGGCTTCGAGGGCATGCCGTTGACCAATGACACGCTTCTCGAGATTGTCGGCCAGGCTCAGGACCGCTTGAATTTCGTTTTTCACCATCCGGCCAACCGGAATTCCGGTCCAGTCGGCGACCACGGACGCGACAGCTTGTTCATCGACGCTGGGGAACACTAGCGGAGTCTCCCCTTGGAGTGTTGCGAGCTCGTTCTCGAGAGCTCGGAGCGTCGCGAGTAGCTGCGGCTTCTCCCCTGACTTCCCCGTTTCCTTGTCTTGCGCCTCGGTCGTTGCGGTCTTTTGCTCGGCACCGTTACTGCCGGTGGGGCTGCGAAGCTTCTGACGCAGGTTCAGGATTTTTTCAACCATCTCTTTCTCTTGCTGCCAATGTTCATCGAGACGTTTCAAGTTTGCGTTTTCTTCTTCGAGCTTGCCCGCAATCTCTGCCCGGCGAGCCTCGTGATTGATCCCAACGGCGCTTTCACGATCCAAAATCTCCAGCTCCGTTTGCAGCGCGCTTAAGCGACGCTTCGAATCCTCTACCTCCGGCGGAGTGGCGTGCTGGCTAATCGCCACACGCGCGCAGGCGGTGTCGATGAGACTCACGGCCTTATCGGGCAACTGCCGGGCCGGAATGTAACGGTGTGAAAGCTGGGCCGCCGCTACCAGCGCTTCATCCAAAACATCGACCTTGTGATGCTTTTCGAGGACGGGTGATAAGCCCCGGATCATGAGGACCGCTCTCTCCTCCGATGGCTCTTCGACTTTGATCACCTGAAAACGCCGAGTCAGCGCCGGATCCTTTTCAAAATATTTTTTATACTCGCCCCAGGTGGTGGCCGCAATTGTCCGCAACGTACCACGAGCAAGCGCCGGCTTGAGCAAATTGGCGGCGTCGCCCTGGCCCGCGCTGCCACCCGCGCCGATGAGCGTGTGCGCTTCGTCGATGAACAAAATGATTGGCTTGGGTGAAGCCTGCACTTCGTCGATGACCTGCCGCAAACGATTTTCGAATTCGCCTTTCATGCTCGCGCCCGCCTGAAGCAGGCCGAGATCGAGCGTGCGCAGCACCACATCTTTGAGCGCCGGTGGCACATCGCCGGAAGCAATGCGCAAAGCGAACCCTTCGACAACCGCGGTTTTTCCGACCCCCGCTTCGCCCGTCAGAATCGGATTATTCTGCCGGCGCCGCATGAGAATGTCGACGATCTGTCTAGTCTCCTCGTCACGACCGACAATTGGATCAATCTCGCCTTTGCGCGCTTTCTCAGTCAGATCGGTGGAAAATCGATTGAGCGCTTCCTGCTTGCCCATCGAAGCCGGAGCCATCGCGCCACTGGCTTCTCCCGGCGCAATCCCGCCGCCGACTTGACCGGCTTGCGAGGTGAGCGAATCCTCCGGCGATCCGGCGACAGTTGGCGCGAAAGTATCAGAAAGTTCCTCGACGTTAATTTTTCCGAACTGCGGTGACATGCCGGTGAAGACATGACGCAAATTGGGCGTCTTCAGAATTCCGATCACCAAATATCCGGTGCGGACTTGCGAATCATTGAATAAGAGCGACGCGTAAACCCATCCGCGCTCGACCGCCTCTTCCAAGTGCGGTGAGAAATCTGAGATGGAAGTCGCGCCTCGCGGAAGCCTGTCGAGCGCCGCCATCAGGTCTGCGGCGAGCCGCGATTGATCGACCCCAAATTTGGCAATGATACGGTGCAGATCGGAATCGGACGTGTTCAGAATCTGGTGTACCCAATGAACCAGCTCGACGTACGGGTTACCCCGCATCTTGCAGAAAACCGTTGCGCCTTCGATCGCCTTGTAAGCAAGACTGTTGAGTTTTCCGAAAAGGGCTGTGCGCTTGATCTCTGCCATAAATAATTCCTTACGCCGCCATTGGATTCAAAACCACGTCGTCCGCGTCGCGGGTAAAAGGCATGCTCTTCAACCAGCTGGTCCAGCCTAACAAACCGGCCTGGCCTAACGAAATCTGCGGCACTTCGGCCGCTTTGAGCACGAGCTGCATGTCCCAGAAAAATTCCTCCGCCACGTAATTCATCACCCAGCACTTGAGTTGTCGAAATGATTTCCCGATCGGAAGCATACGCTGCAATTCGGCAAAGCTCATCGGACCAAGCCGGATCCTAAATTTCAACTGACAATCCCAAAAGCGCGAACCAACAATGGTCGTTACGCCGAGGCTACCGCTCGCCGGAGACTCACCCATCCTGCAAATGCTGTCGGGAGGGAGTTCAAGCCATTGTCCAACGAAAGTTTGAATCTGAGTTGGCATTCCGAAGTAATCCTGCACAATCGCGCCGAGTCCTTCCGCGTTCCGGGTCTGGCATACCAATCTGCCGGAGTAGAACAATTTTGCCCAGTCTGAAATTGCATCTCGGTGACGCACCGATTGCATTCCGAGACCGAAGAGACTCCCGATGTAGAGCGGAAACCGTGGACCGGACCAATTCTCGAGACGGGAAGAATCCTTCCCGACCTGGGCGGCGCGATCAAAGTCGGCGGATTTCTGGTTAACGGCCCAGGCGCGATAAAAGAGCGAAAGCAACCTGTGATGAAACACGTTACAGAACTCGACAAAGGTGTTGTCCTTCGCCTGGAGCTGTCGCCCGTGGGCGTATTCGGTAAGGTGGATTGGAAGGGGCCCATTTGGTCCGAATAAACCGAAGAAACGGACCAGCAGCTTGCCTGGCCGGCCACCTTCGCCTCGGCGAAACGCCTCCAGCGCAGAGGGTGCAAAAGCCAGAGAAGGAGTTTGACCAAAACGAATCGGATCCTGACGCGGATCGTGCGACGTCCCCACCCTGGGAGAAGAAGAATGGCGGGCCTCGAGCAATCGAACCGCGCGAAAGAAATCAAACGCGAATGGCGTTTGCTCGAACTGCTCAGTTAAATCAGTTGGCGGCGGCCGATCTGAGGTTTCCATCGCATGACTTCACCACGTTGCTGAGATTTGATCACAGTCTCGGTAAACGAATTAAGCGAGACGTAACGCGCGAAGAATTGTTCGATTACCGTTCCAAGAATGAAAATTCCGAATCCTTCAAAGGCGCTCTCGTCAAAAAGCAGCGAAACCTCCAGACCCCGCGCGAAGGCAATGGGCCCCGGCACCTCAACCCGCCGAACGATCGGCCGGCTTTTAACCGAGCGAATGCCTTCGATTTGTTTGCGCATGATGGCATCTGCATTGTCGACGTATAATTTGAGCAGCTGTCGAAGTGCGGACGCTCCTTCGGTCGTTGGATCATCGAGCAGGGAAAGGTAATTGAGGGAGAGGTGGCTGACGATTCTCCAGCTGAGTTCTCCATCAGCATGTGCAGGACGCGGCGCTGTCGGCGTCGTGATGCAACCAATCGAGGTAACAGGTGCGGCCAGCTCCATTGTAAAATCGCCACCGGCCTGTCCGTGCAACATTTGAATCGGCAGATGCCGGTTGGTGCAGAGTGCAGTTACCCCCAGCTGTTGCAGCTCGGTCCGGTACGGTGCTGCATTGGAATCAACGAGCGAAAGATAAACTTCGGAGCCCGCATAAACACTCTTTTGGCCAAACTTTTTCTCTTTCTCACTCAATACTCGTGGCACGCGATGCACGGTAAAAAATCCTGCTGTCTGCACATCGGTATCTTTCGCAAGATAAAATGGTCGGAATTCCTGCACCTCATCGGCGCGAACGCCATAGCCAGAGACAGACCCCACGTCGAAAACTTCGAAATCCAGCGGGCGGGTTTTATCGGCAACGACATGGAATTCCGAGAAACGATCCGAAATCAAAATGCGGTCGGCGCGCTTCGGGAAAAGATTGATGACCGGAGTGCAGTAGAGTTCGAAGAATGAGGCGTCGATCCGGCGTTCTTCGAGCCTTACTTCCTGATCACTTAGTACGATAATCAGATCGACCTGGTTCCCTTCAAGGTTTCCGAACGCCTCTGCCAGGCCAATCAGTTCAATGAAAAGGAAGCGCTGCGGAAACGCGAAATATTCGCGCAGCAACCGATAACCCGTGAAGCCCCTCGGGCTGGGTGGTAGAAGAGCTTCTTCTTCGCGAAAACCGACGCGGCGAATGGAAGCTGCCGGCAGGATCGTGCGTGGTTTTTTACGTTCCTCAGTCACCGCCTGCACCACGACCGCTGTTCCGCGCGAGAAAATCTGCTCATAGATGGCTCCGGGCGTTTCATCCGCTCCGCGAAGAAAGAACGGCAGCCGATCCAGCTTCAGTGTCTTTAGCGGAATGTCTGCGGCAGTCTGCAACCGGAACCGGAGAGCGGCACGGCCGCGGAGTGAATCTGGCAGCTCAAGCTGGGAAACGTCTCGCGTGTAATAACGCGCTTCCTTGAGTCGCAGTGGCCAGAGTTGAACATCGTGCGCTGTCCGGTATTCACACGCAGTTCTCTCATCCCCCCGCAAAACGCTTCGCAAAATAGTTCCCCGCGGAATCAAATAGGAATCGGGCGGAGTAGCTTGCTGATCGGGTTCAAACCGAACGATGCCCATTGAAGGCATCGGACAAAGATATTGCGGATAGACTGTCTCCAGCAGCGATTGAGTAAGCCGCGGAAACTCGGCATCGAGTTTGACCTGAACGCGCGCGGTGAGGAACGCGAAGCCTTCGAGCAACCGCTCCACGAATGGATCGGGGCACATCTCTTTCGCCTCGCGATCCAAGGCCAGCCGTCCGGCAATTTTTGGAAACTGTTGTGCGAACTCCGCCGCCGTCTGCCGCAGATGCGCCAGCTCGATGTTGTAATGGTTGAGGAGTCGACGATCCATTTGCGGCGCGGTGGTTTCGCTTACCCATCACTCACGGATGGGTCCTATGTTACATCTCACACCGCATACTCGCCGGTATCAAGATCGATTTCGGTGCGGATAAAAAGTTGTTCTGGCACCGGATAGGCCCAGAGATCACCACGGATTTCGATAGCGATTCCATTCGAAAACTTATGCGCACCGGAGACCGCCGTGACCGTGAGCGAACCAGGATTGATCCTCGGCTCGAGGCGACGCAGCGCCTCGGCAATGTCCTGTTCCAATGTTCGCAGATCCATGCTCGAAGAAATCAAGCCGCAAAGATCGCGTGTCCCGAAATTTAAAACCGAGTGCGCTGCCTCGGGAAATTCCTCTAGACCGTCTTCCGCGGAATGCGCCTTCGCGTTCAATAACCAAATCAGATCACGCAGAACACCCTCGCGGTAACGCTTTACAGAAATGACCCGCTCATTCCTGCTTTCCTTTTGCGACTCTGGATTTTCGTCGGTGAGACGATCCAGCAGGCACGGCTGAATTTTTTCCGTAAACGCATCGGCCATACAAGCGAATTGTATTATGCCTGTGTTAGTTCGATCTTGCGCACCTCCGTCAAAGCTGTCTCCCCTTGGTCGGTTGCGAACATGCGTTGACCAACCCCAAAGTAGAGATCATTCCCGTGGTCGGTCCATTCGGTCTTGCGCGCCAGTCGGAACGCACTGTCCATTTCTTTTTCCGTTCCCGGATACCTGGTGGGAATAAACCCTGGGGACTCGCCCGCATTGACCCAGGTAAACTGCGCCGCTGTCCACACCAGGTCGCGCAGATCCTGCGGCGCTCCTGTGCGGATCGAGCTGATCCGAAAAAACGGTACCCAGTAATATTTTCCATCAATGATCGCTTCGAGCATCGGTCCGAAACGCGAATCAGCATCAGCGATCCACTCGAAGGCTTGATCGTTGAGCTTGCCGGCGGTTGCGGGAGCTGCTTCGAAAGCTTTGTCGCGCAATTCGAGCGCCGCAGCGGTCTGTCCCTGCGCCAGGAGCGCATTGGCCTGCACCAGCAGGCCGACCCATTCCATCGGTTCACCGAAGATTAACGGGCTACGTTTGCCAGCAAAGATTTCTGCGCGCAGAGCTTCGCACTGCAAGACCGGTCGAAAGATTTCTGCCAGGACCATGCACTCGGGATCCATATCCCGGAGCACGTTAAGTTGCGTCAGAGCGCGCTCCCATTGTCCAAGCACGCTGAATAATTGGAACAGCAAAATACGCGGACGCGCTTCCGCCGGTTTCTTCCGCACCGTTTCCTGGGCCTGGGCAAGTGCCTCGTCCAATTGGCCGGCTTTGATCTGTTCTTCGACGGTCATATCGGGAATTTGAATATTTGGTGGGGCTCCAACTCAGAGTTTCACCTATGGCTTCAGATTGCCAAGCTTTATTGCTCAACTCACATCATATAGCTAGTGAGCCATTGTAACCAGAGTGCTGACGTTGCCAAAACTACCTGCTTGCCACTCGCTAACGTAAGCGATGCCAGTCTAAGCACCTCTTGCCTGGTTTTTCTGGACATGTGCTCCAAGCGGCACTCGGACGAAAACTCGAACTGGGCTGCTCCCTCTTATACAGGGGCTTCGAGCCATCTTCTGCCTGTCGTCCAAAGCGAGATCTGGCTCGCGGAGGCAAAGTAGTCTTTGCCCGCGCTGGCTTCGTGGCTGAACTTGTCTTGGTACCAGAGATCGAAGTGGCCAGTGGCGTCGCTGAAACCGATCTCGAAAGCGATGACCCCCTCGAAACCTTGGAGGCTGCTACGATCGAATCGGTCACCGGATTTTTTCTGAAAATCGAGACTCGGCTTTCCGAAACGGAACTCCATCCAGGCACGAAAATTTGCCACCCGAATAATATAGAACTGTTTGTTCTTCCCCTTCCGATTGGTAATTTTCTGCCACACCGCGGGAATAGAAACACCAGCTGCATTCATGGCGTGACTTAACCGGATGGTACAGGTGTTAGTGATATCCGGATCATTCGCCTCCCCACCGATCATCTTCCTCAGGGCATCAGGCCGTGGATACTTCCAATAGTCAGGATAAGCGTGCGACAACACATCGAACTCGGGAATGTCCACACGCGCCAGTCGTCGATGTTCTCAGCCGCCACTAACGCTTCTCAAATCAACAGTGCTGAAGACAGCGCCGCCCAACTGCCCGCTTTCAAGCTGTTCCTGATACAGAATTTCAATCTTCCCGAAGTTCAACGAGATCTGCTCTTTGGGGATAGTGTTCGCACCTGCTTGTCCGTCGGTTTGATAAGACGAAATCATCACATCGGTTAGCGTCACCTTCATGTACTCCTGTTGCTCCTTCCCTGCTTTTCTAATCGTCAGTACTGCCTTGGGAATTGGCCTACCGAACGCGCAATCTTGCATAAGCTTGGGACTCGCCTTGCTCGCCGCCATGGTGAAATGGAAGTCTGCCATAGCTACTTTGCCGCTTTTGCGCTGGCCGAGTTCGCCGCGCTGGGTAGCCCCCCAGGAAAACGACTCGACGTCGATCTCCTTCGGGTGTTTTTCATCTTTCGATTCTCCGTCGATGCCGTCAAGCTTTAGAAAATAATCAGTGGCTGCCATAATGTCTTTTTGAAGTCTGTACCACTTCCGTCTCTATTAACAAGAAGTTCTGCAGTTGCGACCTAATCTCACGAGCCTCACAAACTTCCTACTTTGGCAACGATTGACGCAGTGAGGCGAAACAGTGGCATCGGTCTATCTTCTTTGCCTTTTCTTGGAACGATCATTTTTCCCGTCCCATCTGGCACAAGTGGAAAAACAGAACGCACCGCCATCGGTCGCTTGGTCCTTATCCTTTAGCCCGCAAGCATGAATCAATTCGTGAACAGCGATTACCTTTAAGCATGAAGTCAATTACGAATAGCCGAGGGCAATTTCTTCGCACCTGGAACAATCGCGCGCAAGTGGTGATTAGTTCCGAGGCACCCGTTTGCACGTTGCACCGAGGCAAAATTGCGATTAGCCGATGAGATCTTCTAGTGTGTCCGATGGAATGACAGTGTTGTTCAATTGAATAACCGGATGCATTAGAAAGGTCTCGTTCTTCGGCGCAGTGATGTGCACAAGGCCAGGAGAATGTCCTATTTCATGACTGGGAAGCGTTAGGCTGCTCGCATTGAGGAATCGCAGCGTTGGCTTGCCGGCGCAAGCTTGGTCAGTCCCGCAGCTGTGATCTGTTCTGGTGTTAACTCGATGGCGTCCGGCCTTGATGTTAACGCTTCGAGTTGGGCTGCGGTAAGCACCGCCGTGTGCCAGAGCACAGAGTTTTTTTGGATTCGGACGTGTCGTTGACCCCAACTTGGGCTAGACGACCACCAGTTTGTCGCGGAAGCCGTCCTCGAGCGGCGTATACCAGGAGTCCTCGTTGTTATCCCATAGCAGCTGCAGGATGAACGATTGCGAATTCGCGCCGCCGGGCGCCTGGCGCCAGGTTCGCAAAAGCTTCTCGCCCCAGAAGCTCGCCTTGCCGGGTTCCTTTAAGAATGACTCGGAATCGAGCCGCGTATGCCCGTCGATATCCCGCACGTCGATCACCAGCGAGCCTACATCTGAGTTCTCCGGCCAGGTGAAAAGCCTGCGTCTTGTCTTCGGTTTTTTCGGACGTCGCTCGCCCAGTTCGTCTACGGTCACTCCGCTGGGCGGCTTCGTCGTATTGATCCCGGAATAGATGTTGCGACAGTTGGGTGCCGTGATGCCCGCCAAACCCCAGGCCCGCTTGTAGCTGGTCAGCAAGTCCCGGTTTGCGCCGAGGTTGCAACCCCGTATGTGCACCATACGCTTCTTTGCCCGCAGCTGGATCATCTTCGTGATCAGCCCCATCGCGGCCACCGGCTTGATGCCCATCTGCGCCGCTACATTCGTCACCCGGTTTCCACTCTCGTCAAGCGTCCCGCTTTGCGACGCATCCGCCAGGTCGGCCAGCACGTCGATCACCAAACCGGTTGCGTCATGTGGCGATCCCTTGGTGAACTTCATCAGCAGCCCGTGTTCGGGATGCCCGTGGCTCACCACAATAAACGCCGGCAAGTCCCTGGCGATCAGGACGTCCAGCAGATCCTCGAGGGTCGTGTAGTCCACAATCCCGCCGGTCGGCACGCGCGCCGGTCCCAGCGTCTCCTCGCCACAGCGCTGATAGAAGGTGCGGATAATATCGTTGCCCTTGAAATTTCCGAGCAAAACCGGTGGATTTGCCATCTCACTCTCCTTGCAGCTTTGTTTCGAGTCTACTCACCCCGCCGTCAGCCGCCATCATATTCTCCGCGCGCTCGATCCCGTCGCGCGGCACGAATGGCGATCGTCAAAACGCACTGGACTGTGGCTCTCGACCGAAATGATTAGTCTCGCCCCGCCTGGCGCGTTGCCGCGAAGCGTGACGCTCCGGGCGGCTGGTCGCATACTGAGCAAAGCGCCTCCCCATTCATATTGCCACTAGTCTTGGACGCGGCTACAACTGCAAGCCGCCAACGCAACAAAGAGTGCGCGTGTGCTGCGACGACGAGCGTAATCGTCCTGCTCGCTGGCACCAAAGTCCTAGCCGCCCTTAACCTTCTTTACATCAAACCACTTCTTGACCGCGCCGGCCAGTTTTCCGCTAGCGTCTTGCTCTTTGTATTCAATTTCGATTTTCGCGAAGTTGAGTGAGATCTGGTCTGTCGGGACGACATCGCCTCCTCCATGTCCACCGGTCTGGAAGGAGGAGACCAGGATATCGCTCATCGTGACCTTCATGAACTCCTGCTGTTCTTTACCAGCCTTTCGACACGTTAGTACCGCATTTTTGATGTGGTCGCCTTGTGCACAGGAGAGAAAGAGCGCCGGGCTCGCTTTGTTTACCGGCATGGTAAAATGGAAATCCTGCATTGAGACTTTGCCGGCTCCGCCGCCGCCGCCGAGGGCGAAGGTGCCGCTCTGCGTCGCCCCCCAGGAGAATGAATCGATGTCGATTTCGTTCGGGTGCTTATCGGCCTTCGATTCCCCCTGTATGCCATCGATCTTCAGGAAATAATCTACTGCTGCCATAGTCTTTTACTTTCTAAGCATGTGCCTTGTTAGTTGCATCAACTTTCAACCCACCTCCGGTGCCGGCACAGTTCACCGGGTTCAGGTTGAGAGATTTTCGTTAGCTTCCTGCCTTAACGGAGGGCAGTTTTGTTACCAAACGCAATGAAACTGTCAAGCCTTCAAGTTGGAAGTGTGGACGAAGGAAAAATTTGGAAGTGTAATAACCAGGATTGCCGGCGACCTCCTCGACTGTGACTTTGGCATCGGCGAGCGGGTACTCCGACTTTACCTCCTCGGACGCGTTCGGATCTGCCGTTACGTAATGCATGATCCAGTCATTTAGCCAGCGCTCCATGTCGCTGCGCTCCTTGAACGATCCAATCTTATCGCGCACGATACATTTGAGATAATGCGCAAATCGGCAGGTTGCGAAAAGATAAGGCAGGCGGGAGGCGAGGTTGGCATTGGCCGTCGCATCGGGATCATCGTACACCTGCGGCTTCTGCAACGATTGCGCGCCGACAAAAACCGCATAGTCCGTGTTTTTCCAATGCGACAGAGGCATTAGCCCAGCCTTGGCCAGCTCGGCTTCACGACGATCGGTAATGGCAATCTCAGTGGGGCATTTCATGTCCACTCCACCATCATCTGTCGGGAACGTATGCACCGGCAGTTCCTCCACCATGCCGCCGCTCTCGGTCCCGCGAATTCGCGCGCACCAGCCGTGAAGTTTGAAAGCACGGTTAATATTTGCGCCCATCGCGTAAGCGGCGTTGGACCATACGTATTTGGAGTGGTCCGCTCCTTCTGTGTCTTCTTCGAAATCAAAATCCTCGACCGGATTTGTCTTGGCGCCATAAGGCAGGCGAGACAGCGTCTTCGGCATGGTCAGGCCGACGTAGCGCGAGTCCTCAGAATTACGCAACGATCGCCATGCGGCGTACTCGGGCGTTTGAAAGATCTTGGTGAGGTCGCGTGGATCCATCAATTCCTGCCACGTATCCATGTTCATCAAAGTCGGCGCCGCGGCAGCTATGAAGGGCGTGTGTGAGGCCGAACAGATCTGCGCCATGCTCATGACCATCTCGACATCTGGCGGTGAGTGATCGAATGAATAATCTCCAATGAGACAGCCGTAGGGCGCGCCACCGGGCGTGCCATACTCCTCCTCGTAGATCTTCTTGAAGAGCGGGCTCTGGTCCCATGCTGTCCCTTTAAATTTTCTCAAAGTGCGCGCGGCATCTTTCTTCGAGATGTTCATCACTCGAATCTTGAGCTTTTCGTCGGTCTCCGTGTTCGTCACGAGATAATGAAGGCCGCGCCACGTTCCTTCGAGGGCTTTGAAGTCCTCATGATGCATGATCAGGTTGATCTGCTCGGAGAGCTTCCGATCGATCTCTGCGACGATTGCTTCGATGGAGGCGACCGCGTCCTTCGTGATCAGACTGGTGCTGGCAAGCGCCTGCTCGGCCAGGGTCTTTACCGCGGCCTGGACAGCTTCCTTTGCAGTATCGGTCTTGGGCTTGAACTGTTTGTTGAGAAGATTTTCGAATTCGTTGATCTCCGCCGGCGCTGCAGCAGGCGCAGCAACTTGAGTTTGTGGATTACGCGCAGCCATGCTTTACTCCTCGCTTTTTGCTTTCTCCTCTATTTGCGGTTTTGGCGCCGAAGCTAACGTCTTCAATAATGCCGGATCATGGAGAAGTTTGGAAACCAACTCTTCTGCTCCGCTCTTGCCATCCATGTACGTGACCAGGTTGGACAGCTGGTTACGCGCGGTAAGAAGCTGATTCAGTGCATCTACTTTCCGCGCAATTGCACCGGGTGAAAAGTCATCCATGCTTTCGAAGGACAGATCCACACTTAGATTGCCTTCGCCAGTCAGGGTATTCGGTACGTGAAAAGCAACTCTGGGCTTGGTTCCCTTTAAGCGATCATCAAAATTGTCGACATCGATTTCCAAGAACTTCCGCTGATCAACCGACGGCAAGGACTCTTCCGGTTTGCCCGAGAGATCTGCCATCACTCCCATGATGAAAGGCAATTCCACTTTCTTCTCGGCTCCGTAGATCTCGACATCGTATTCGATCTGAACTCGCGGTGCCCGGTTTCGAGCAATGAACTTCTGGCTGCTTGCTTTTGGCATAGGTTATCCTCCCGAAATTGCGCACCCCAGGCTCAGAATTGCTGCGGAAGCACCGGGGGCTTTCATAAGGGACATCGTTGGGCTTTTACCGCCATATAGCAAACACTTTTTTACGCTAATGACTGGCGTTTGAGTTCCGTTCTGCGACGTCTTCGGCACCTATACGCCGCGAAAAGAATCGCGAAGCTTGGGCTGGACGCAGCGGTGCGCGTTCAAAAATAGTAAACACGCCAAACCTTTCTCCGCTATGCGTGATCTTCCCATACGTTACAGCTGCAGAGCAAGGTCGCGGTTAAATGCAGACTAACCGGGTTTAACTTGGCGGAGTCTCTGTTTCCCCGGCGGGCTTTACCCCGACGATTGGTTCAAGCTGCGAGCGCATTGCGGGCGTCAATTCGTCGACTATTTGTAGAAAATCCATCTCGGCCATTCGTTGCGCGCGCCGCAATAAAAGAGGCACCGGGCTTGACGGTTCGGTCCGCTCATAATATTCGCAAATTCGCTCGAGGATTCGGACGACATCCTGTCTCGATTGGAGAGCGCCGTCACCAGTAAGTCTTCCCGGCGTAGAATCGCTCTCAATGTTTTGCCCTTCTGCTTGCAGCTGACCTGGTATACTTGACATAAAAGGCGCGAGACTCTTCTGAATTTCAGTTAGGATACCCATTAGCGCTCCCATATCCGGAGCCCGGGCTGATCCGACGGTTTCCATCAACCACTGATCGATTTCCTTCGCCAGCACAATGGAATCTGAGATGGCCCGGCCGCAGCCCTCGAGCTCGTCGGGCTTCGTATCACGAAAAGCCGCTTTGATTTGTCCTGCCGAAGCGCGCGGCTTTTCCTGGCCGTTAGGCAAAATGATTTTGTCACCGACGATGTCTGCGAGGCAGAACCATCCCATCTGCGGTGAGTTGGCCAAGGGTATTTCACGCACCCGCTGCAGGAAACGCAACGGATCCCCAAACGTCGCCAGAGGGGTCGAGAGCGAGGAAATAATGTTTACACGCTCGGTCGGATCGTTGTTCTCTTCGGGATCCAGTTTGGGATAAAGATCGGGCCAGTAATGTTCGAGCATTCCCTTGAGCAGTGCCAAACCGTCCCTGAGACCGACCGCACCCTCCAGTTTTATCAGCGCCAGGGAAAGCGGAACCGCCACTCGCAGGTCCTTCGACTGATTGAACAACACCAGGCAGGCATCGCGCACTGCCTTCCAATCCGGCTCCTCCGCAGCAGAGAACTGTGTTTCAGGCTTGCCCGCTATCAGTCCGTCGAGCGCGAGAAAGCCGGGATCGTAAGATAAATTTTTCCCGCAAGGCTCTTCCGCTGAAATAGGTTTTAATAATTGTTCGACCTCGACCATAAAAGCCGCCAGACTGAACGTCGGATCGTAGTGAGACTGTTGCGCGTTGGCAAGCTCACACTTTCTGAATCGTTATCCGTAACCAGGCATTCGTGAGCGATCAATCACTCACCGCGTACGATGATGTGCTTTATCCCAGCTTGGCTCACGTTCAAACCCACCCGGATCGGCTAGCTACGATTGCTGCGCTGTTTGGATTGGAGACCGCTCCGGTAGAGAAGTGCCGTGTGCTGGAACTCGGTTGTGGCGATGGCACCAATCTCGTCTCCATGGCCTACGGGCTTCCGAACAGCGAGTTTATCGGAATCGATGCGGCCGGTCGCGCTATCGCCGCAGGCAGCGAAATGATCAGGGATCTCTCACTGCACAATGTTCGATTGCGGCAGCTGAATCTGATGGAATTCGAGGCGGACGGTGAGCGGTTCGACTACATCATTGCCCACGGGGTGTATTCCTGGGTACCCGATCCGGTGCGCGACCGCATTCTCGCCATCTGTTCTGAATCGCTTTCCCCCAACGGTGTCGCCTACGTTAGCTATAATACTTATCCCGGCGGCCATATCCGCGACATGGTTCGCGAGATGATGCTCTTCCATGTGCGGAGCGCTCCCGACGTGAAACAGAAAGTCGCGCAGGGTCGGGCCCTGCTAAAGTTTCTCGCAGATTCGAAAAAGGAACCCGATTTGTACCGGCGCGTTCTGCAAAAGGAACTCGAGCACGCTGTTGAATACAGTGATGCGGCCTTTTATCACGACGATCTCAACCCGCTGACCCGGCCCATTTACTTTCATCACTTTGTCAAACATGCCGCAGCCCACGGTTTGCAATTTCTTGGCGATGCCGTGTTCAATGAAATGCAGCCGGACGATTATGAGCCGGCGGTAATGACGGCTCTGCGTGAGCTGGAGGGTGATGTTCTTGCGCGCGAGCAATACCTCGACTTCCTCATCTGCCGGCGTTTTCGTCGTACCCTTCTTTGCCGGCGTGAAATTTCGTTGGATCATAAAATTCAGCCCCGGGTAATCGCGAATTTTTACGTCGCTTCTGAAGCCGAACCGAAATCTTCAAAGCTCAATGTCTTGTCTAGTGAAATTGAAGAGTTCCGAACTCCGAAGGGCGCATCGATTAAAGCCAGCCGCCCGCTGGTCAAAGCTGCCCTCCTCCATCTGCATCAGCGCTGGCCTCAATCAATTCATTTCGCCAAATTGCTGGGAGCGGCGAGCCGGCTCGTATCCGAGGAAACCGACGAAAATGAAAACGTCACCGTGCTCTGTGAAGTTTTGTTACGCTCGTTCGCCGCTGGGGTGACCGAATTACATGTTTGGACTCCTAGCTTTGTGACTGATGTCAGCGAACGTCCGCTCGCCAGTGCCGTGGCGCGGTATCAAAACCGGCGCGGAAAGAGGCTCGCCACGCTCCGACACACCGGCCTCGAACTCAATGACGCACTCAGCTGCAAACTTCTTGGCCTTCTCGACGGCACACATGATTTCGCAGGGCTGGTAGAAGCTCTCTCAGTATTCGTGCAAAGGGGCGAAGCGACTCTCGAGGCGGAAGGAGAGCGTGTAAGCGAGCCTACACAAATTCGAAAGTTAATCGCCGCGGGACTCCCCCAGACGCTCAACAAGCTGGCGCGCACCGCCATTCTTCTCCGCTAATAGCGCGTTATTCCACTGCTAGGGACCGGTGCACATTAGCTGTCAAACAAGCGGAAGCTCGCGGCGCGCGGGACGCCCGAAATCTTCCGCTCTTTTTTGCCTGACATCGTCAAACTCGCGCAAAGTGTGAATGCGAGTATCGCGAGAAATCTTTGGCGTACGATGCTATGATGCGGAAATGGCGGCCTCAACAGGCGATCCCAAGTGCAGCGATGTATACCGGCAGATAGCGAATCGCCTCGAAAATTTCCGGCCTGCTTTTAAACTCGACCGGTACATAAAAAGCGAACTCTCGGCAGGAACAAACGTTCTCCAAGGCATCACCTTCGTCCCGTCAAACTGGTACGATATTTTGATCGCTCTGCACGCCACGAAAACTCTCGATGGGAAGGATGCTTTTGCCGAAGGCGGAAGTCCGGAAAAGCCGGCGAACTGGGCGCTCGACGCGTCCATGGGCGCTACCATCGGCAAGGGTTTCCGAGAAATATGGTGGCCCAAGCTTGCTGAGCGGCCGCTCAGCCTTGACGATTTGCCTGACCGGCGCCGGCCTAAATGGAACGCGGGCTCTAGCGCCCGATTCGGTGAAAATCCCTCGGATTCCCTGGACATGTCATCGCTTCACTTCGCGGTCGCGCCCGACCGATGCAATATTCACATCGATCAGATCGGCTTTGTCATCGGAGCGACTGCCGCCGAGGTCACCGTCGATCCGGATTTTGCGCAACACCTTGTCAACGAACTTCTATGGAAGAGCCTGGCGACGAAAGTATTTCCCGACTCATTGGTCGACCGCGTTTCCATTATGCTGCCTAGCAGCGCAAATGAATACTCTCGCGCCGGGATCACTGCCGACTTGAGCAGGCGAGAGAACTATCGGGTCACTTTAACTGGTTCATGCTCGACACGAGGTGATTTTGAGTGTTCGGCGACTGTTGGGGTTAGTGGCAAGTTTTAGTCGGTCTCCGTAACGCAGATCGCGTTTGGATATTTCGGAGAATCGGGCCATTCTGCAGAGCAACTTCCAATCGCGCTTAACGGTCCGAGAGCTACGCGTGCGTTCAGTTAGGGAGCGGGGGATTTTACCGACAGGAACCCGGCGCGCAGCAGGCTGCGAACGAGTGGCAAACCGGCCGCGGCGGCGGTTGCGAAATCGATACCATCGCGTTGTGAAACATCCGAAATTAATTCGCGCACCGTGCGAGTGCCGTCGCACCGGGGTAAAAACATCAGAACACGCGTGTCGATCGCAGCACGATGCTCGATTCCATCGGTCGGCCTCAGAACCAACGACTGACTTATCCATCCATCTTCTCCCGCCACCAGGTTCTGCTCGAGCACGTGAGCAGGATGGATGGTTACTCGAGCATTGAGCAGTTCGGCTTTGTCGCTCAAATTCGCCAGAAAATCCTCGGCCGCGAATACTCGCTGAATCTGTTCGCCCGCATCGCTCCGCACGACCGCTCCAGACATATCTTCGCAATGAATCCAATTCTTAGGTGAGGCACGCTT
>Ga0193750_1000107_pt1 | contig 27332 bp, 24 predicted proteins | sample L1c1metaG_FD_160569 | JGI IMG/M metagenome (GOLD analysis project Ga0193750, IMG submission 160569) | Soil microbial communities from a riparian zone of the East river system, Colorado, United States - L1c1 | ecosystem: Environmental > Terrestrial > Soil > Riparian zone | place: USA: East River... | reverse complement strand
GACCAAAAGCGTCGAACCGAACACAGTCGTCGCAGGAAATCCGGCGGTGATCGTGAAACATTTCCAAGGGTGATTCGTTCTAACGTCCAACTCCCAACTTCCTAGTGAAACGCAAGCGCATCGTGGTGATGGGATTCATGGGATCGATGCCGATCGCGGGCGTTGTCTGGCAACACATCCATTACGTCGTGGGATTGCAACGGCTCGGGCACGACGTCTATTTCATCGAAGATTCGGCGCGTCTTCCGTACAACCCCGAAACATTCGAAGTCACCGACGAGTTCGATTACGCGGCAAAAGTTCTCGACCGCCTAGCCCGGGACTTCGATTTCAAAAACCGCTGGGCGTATTGCGCACGTTACTTGCCAGGTAATCCAACCGCCGGCTTCTCGTTAGAAAAAATTCGGCAACTCTATCGCGACGCCGATGCAATCCTGAATGTCTGCGGTACGCAGGAGTTCAATGACGATTTACTCGTTTCTGATCGCATTCTTTACATCGAGAGTGATCCCGGCGTGGAGCAAATCAAGATCGATAACGGCGTGAAGACGACAGTCGAATATCTGCGGCGGCATCGCGCACTGTTTACCTTCGGCGAAAACATTGGTACGAAAGATTTTCCCGTGCCGCTGCATGGGTTCAAATGGCTGTCCACACGGCAACCAGTCGTGACAGATCTTTGGAAAACCGCGCGGTCCCCGTCTCGCGCGGCGGTGTTCACAACAATCGCGAACTGGTCCACAAGCGGTTTGAAAGACATTACTTGGCGCGGCAAAAAATATCTATGGAGCAAATCGCGCGAATTTCTCCGGTTCGTCTCCGCGCCGAAAGAAGCTGGCGAAACATTCGAGATGGCGACCAACATCGCGGACCCAAGAACTCGCAGAAAATTTGAGCAAAAAGGCTGGCGCCTGACTTCGCCGCTACAAATGAGCGTCGATTACTGGCTCTACCGCGATTACATCCAGCGCTCCAAAGGCGAGTTCACCGTCGCGAAGGATCAATACGTCCGACTCGACACCGGCTGGTTCAGCGATCGCAGCGCGTGTTATCTCGCAGCCGGCCGCCCGGTCATCACGCAGGAAACCGGCTTCACTAAAAATTATGGCGGCAAAGACGGACTGTTATCTTTCCGCACGGTGGATGAAATCGCCGATGCCGTGAAAAGAATCAACGCCGATTACTCAAAACATTCCCGCGCCGCTCGCGCTCTGGGCCGCGAAGTCTTCGAAGCGGAAACGGTGCTGAAATCGGTTCTCAATCGAGCTGGGATCTAAACAATGCTTTCTGTTGCGGTCCCGCCTAACGAAATTTCAAGATTGGAATTTCCAATCAACCAAGTCACGATGCGGTAATGAAAGTTGCCACGATTATTGCTCGCATTCTTCTCGGACTCGTTTTTGTCGTCTTCGGTTCGAACATCTTCTTGCACTTCATTCCGATGCCACCGCCACCGCCGGGAGTGCTTGGAGACTTCAGCAAGGCGCTTTTTCTGAGCCACTATCTTCACATCGTCGCCTTGTTCCAAATACTCGGCGGCTTGCTCCTGCTTATCGGACGTTTCGTCCCTCTCGGTTTGGTTTTGCTCGCTCCCGTCATTGTAAACATCGATCTCGTTCACATCTTGATGGACCCCAGCGGGCTGCCAATGGCGGCCGTCGTTTCGATTTTATTGGTCTTTCTCATTTGGCGATACCGCGACGCTTTCAAAGGAATTTTGAGCCCCTGATGCAAGCCATGGCTACGGAAACCGACAAACAGACAGTTCACGTTGTTGTGCGCGGCGGCGCCGGCAATTTTCAGCAGGAAGTCGTTGCGGGTAAACATCACCTCGTAGCCGACGAGCCGGTGAGCGTCGGCGGCGGCGATGCCGGACCGGATCCATACGATTATTTGCTCACGGCACTTGGCGTGTGCACTTCAATGACAATCGGATTCTACGCGCGGCGAAATCGGCTGCCTCTGGAAAACATTACGGTTTCGCTCTCACACTCGCGAATCTATGCAGCGGACTGCGAGGAATGCGAAACCAAGGAAGGCATGCTCGACAGAATCGATGTCGAAGTGGAACTGACTGGGTCGTTGACCGCAGAACAGCACGCGAAACTGATGCAGGTCGCAGCCAAATGTCCCGTTCATCGGACGCTCACGTCCGAGATCAACATCAGATTGCGAGCTGCGGAGAAATCGTCACCGTAGGTTAGAAGTTGTAGCCACCGGCCTGTGGCCGGTCATCGTCTAACACGTTTGCCAGAAGACGGCCCACAGGGCCGTGGCTACAGCGCCTTTTCAGATCCGTTGTTCTTCGAGATCGTACACGTCGAACCAGTGATACACTACGCGATTACGCGGGACGTATCGTCGGATGTAATTCTCCATGTATTCCTGAAGCTCGTGCGGCAGATCGCTCAGACGCAGGTCACGTTCCTTGTTGTTCCAGGCAACGATCTCGGCACGCGGACGTTTCTTCGCATTTTTCTCAATCCACTCCGCGATCTCATCGTCAGTTGCGCCGGTGGCGACCAGCGAACGGAAATCTCCGTAACCAATCTCGGCAAAATTCAGCCAGCGCTGATCCAGCGGGCAATTGGAATGGTATTCGCCTTGCCAGTCCACAAGCACGGCGCGGCATTTGTCGACCGCACGCGCCGCTAGCACGTAGCCGGCCAGTGTAGCGCGCGGGCTACGCGGGAATTCTTTTCCATCCCGCAAATCATGTGCGAGCAGTTTCACTTTTTCGAGGTTCTCATGCATCCGTTTCTTCCTTTCGTGGTTGTTTGATTTACGCAGCTACGCGCCCGTGATTTCTACGCCGCAACCTTTCGGAGTTTCGCCGACGAAGCGGCGACAAGGCGCGGCTTTTTCTGACATTCGGTCTTTCGATAGACCGCGCCAATCTTTGCCAGTAGCTTGCTACCAGTTCTTCCACTGTCGGAACCCTCCTCATTCTCTGCCCTCCGCTTTTTCCAGCAGCCCCTTTGAAGTTGCCCAGATATTCTTCGACTCTCCGCGACAGATTAGCCGGATCGAAGATCGAACGGATCTTCAGTATCACTTCTGTTTCCCGTTCAGAACGAGGCTCGAAGGAGACCACGCCCGACATGAAGCCGTTTGACATGGTCCGCCACGCGATTCTGCGGCCATCAATTTGAAGCACGATCTGAAAGATCCCTGGTTTGTCCTCGCCGTTCGGATGCCAGACGTAAGAAAAATGCATGTCATCAATTCTTCGCACTCCTCGCAGCGGAGGAATAAATTTCGGCAAGTCTTCGAAACGCGACCATTGCTCATAGACTCGCTCGAGCGGTGCCTTCACAACAACGAACTGTTGGGCGGCGTTCATTCCTGGCTGAGCCGAGTCCATCGATTTTATGAACTCGTTAGACTGAGAAGCGCGCGTACTGCTCCCTAAAAAACGCGCGATTCCATCCGTCTGTGAAGTTAAAGAGGGTCATGTTCAGCACGAGCATCGGATCGTGACGCCGCGAGGAACGCCGGAAAATTCTCCACGGCGCCCGCGTGGAATTTCTTTGAGATTGTTTGGTTTTCATTTCTGATAATTTTGTTTCCGGAAACCTAGCCAGCTTCGCGCTGCGTCACCACGAGGCGGTCGGAGGATTTTTGGATGCTTCGCAGGAGAGAGCGGACAACACCTCTTTGGAGGGATACGAAACGAACGTCTCGCGGCTATTCGACAGTGCTATCGGGTGAAGCCGTTGATGTTCTGGCCCACAGCGCCACCACAGTCAGAGCAACGATGATTCCGACCGTAACTTCAATGAATCTGTGCAGCGCGACGCGCATACGGCCGCGGAATTAAACGATGATAGTTAGCGTGATGCTCGCATAGCGATATGCGGTTTTCTCCAAACGAAACGCGAACGACAGCAATCCGACGAGAAAAATCGCAACAGCGTACGCGATTAAGTTTGATCTAAAATAATTCGCCTCCAGCGCTCCGACCGATGCCCCGCCGCCGTGGCGACAATCCGCTCGACCGAGAGCGTCAGCGGCGCACCGAGAGCAGATTGCATCACAACCAAGGTCGCGATCCCAAGTAGACTTCGGGCATTTGCCCGAGCCGCGGGATGACTGAGGCAGCCGCAGCAACGGATGTGCGAATCGCGCGTGTGATCGAAGGAAGATTCTTCTCGTCCCGGGGCCATAGTTTCATGGAAGAAATCATCTTTGCTGCCGGTTTGTCTTGGCACGGTCACAATCTTTTATCTCCAAAGAGGTAGCCGACACCAACTCCTACGCGGCACCGAAAAATCTCACTCATGCGTAATAGCGGTGGGTTCACGTTCGCGAATAGGTTTCAGGCATGAATGAAAGCGATACCGGAGTTAACACATACTTGCGAGAGATCGGGCGCTTTTCCCTTTTGACGCCGCAACAGGAGATCGAGCTCGCAGGGAAGATTAAAAAGGGCGATCGCGAAGCGCGCGAGCAGATGATCAACGCGAATTTGCGGTTGGTTGTAACCATCGCGCACGATTACGTCAATTTCGGGCTGCCGTTGCTCGACCTGATCTCCGAAGGAAATATTGGCCTAACGAAAGCGGTCGAGCGGTTCGATTCCACGAAAGGCGCGAAGCTCAGCACGTATGCGATGTGGTGGATCAAACAAGCGATCAAGCGCGCGCTCGCCGACCAAGGCAAAACGATCCGGGTGCCAGTGCATCTCGGAGAAAAACTAGCGAAAATGCGTCGCGTGACGTTGCAAATGAGCGACGAGCTCGGCCGCGAACCCACAGATGAGGAACTTGGAGAAGAACTCGGCATTCCCGCCAAGAAAGTGTCACAATTAAAAAGTGTGGGAATCCGGCCCGCTTCGCTCGACGCTTCGATTGGAGACGATGATTCGACGGAGCTCGGCGAGTTGATCGGCGACGAGGAGACGCAAACTCCGTTTGAATTGTTGCGCGATAAGAACCTGCGCAGTGAATTGGACGGGCTGATCGAGGTGCTCGATGCCCGGGAAAAGAAAATCATTTCTCAGCGTTTCGGTCTCGACGGCGGAAGGCCAAAGACTTTGGAAAACGTCGCAAGAAATTTTGGCATTACGCGGGAACGCATTCGCCAATTACAGAACATCGCACTAGCCAAGCTCCGCCGCGCGCTCAGTAAGAAAGAGGACCTCCCGGAAAAAGAGTTCCTCATCGCAGCTTAAGAAAATGGATAACTCGTGAAAACACACGAACCTTTAACCGCCATCGCAGCTTTCTGGTTTGCTATCCTTAGCCCGCTAATCGGGATAATTATCGGACTCTTAGGCGCGTGGCTTGTCAGCCAGCCGAGCTTTTAAAAACGCGTGAAAGCACTCTAATTTGTTGCAACGTCAATGGGAACAAACAATCGTGTTCAATCCCGTTTACCGACGACATTGTCGCATCGTCGCGATCCCGCTGCTTCACCTGGGTGCGCCGTGAGCGCTTGATCGAGTTTTTCGTAATCCGCAGCAGTGTCGATGTCTATCTCTCCGCTGGGAAAATCAAAAGATGCGACATCGTGTGGCTGCGCGAGAATAATTCCTTTGGCTCCGCTGTCTCCTTTGAGTCGCAACAGATCGGGAAAACAAGATCGATCAAAGAGAGCAGGAATCCCGATGGTCTCGGCATAGGCGGACGCGATGATCGGTTTGTCAGTTGTTAGGCGAAATTGCATGAGTTGCGTAAGCACGGCCGCATTTACGAACGGTTGATCGCACGTGAGGAGAACCGCGGCATCAAGATCGGGAGCGAGATTCATCGCATGGCGGATACCGACAACGATTGAGGACCCCAAACCGCTTTGCCAATGGCGATTTACCGCGATTGAAACAGTAAGCCCGCTCAGCTCCAAGCCGATAGGGACTGAATCCTTTCCGGTAACGACCACGACTGGGGCGCAGCGGGCCTGGATCGCTGCTACAACAATGCGCCTAATGAATGTTTCGCCTTGAAAGACGGCGAACTGCTTCGGTTTTTTGAAACGAGCAGAACCTCCAGCAGCAAGAACGACTGCGGCCACTCTCATCGATCACTATGCAGCCTCTGCGCCTGCAGCCTTTGTGATTGTATGGGAGTCAGTCCTGCGTTCACGTAGGAAACCGCCCGTCCGATTGGATAATACCGCCGCGACCTCGGAGACGATCGCGAGCGCGATTTCCTCCGGTGCTTCGCTACCGATATCGAGGCCAGCCGGCGCGAACAGATTTCCCAATGCGAAATCGACTGGTCGATATTCGCTCAACCGACCCAGCAACTCGGCGTGACGTTTTTTTGGACCGAGCAAGCCAACATATCGGAGTCGGAGCGGCAAGATGCGATCGAGCGCGAGCAGATCGCGACCGAAATGATGCGTCATGACTAGCGCAGCGGTTTGCGCGTCGGGCCGAAAGTCTTCGGGCAGTAGAGACGGATGGGCGAAATGCTCAATCACCCAGCCAAGATTCACGGCAAATTGAGTAATCGATTCGATCTCGGGCCCTGCGCCAAACAGTAACAATCGGACAGGGAGCACCACTGCATCTATCAAAATGCCGCGCCAGGCAGGCAGAAGAACATCGCTTGGCAGCAGATCGGAGCCAAGCGTGTTGCCTTCAAAACGTGTGCGAACGCGGCAAGTCTGCCGGTTCTTGAGCAATCGGCCAATTTCAGTGATGAGATTTCCCTGCTGTCCCACGGCGGGAAGCGGTTCGACAAGGATCTTCAACTGACCAACACATCCGTAAAGGCGCCGTGTATCAAACGACAGCAGGACCGGAGACCCAGTGGTAATAACCTTTTTCCCGTAGCGACCGATTTCCTCTTCCAAACAGCCGCCGCTCAGAACTCCTAATGTTTTGCCATTCCTTTCGACCAAAAGGCGAGCACCCGGCTTGCGATACGTAGAACCTTCCGTTTGAACCAACGTCGCAAGAGCCCACGCCTGCGACGGATTTTCTGCGACGCGCCTGATGATCTGCTGGAGTGCTTTCATTTGTTAGGTTAAAATTGACGATGTTAGCAGGTCCTCGATTTTTATCGGCAGTTCGCGCACGCGTACGCCTGTGGCATGATAGGTGGCCGCAGTAATGGCAGCCGCGATACCGGCTAGCCCTATCTCGCCGATGCCGCGAGCGCCTACGGCGTTGAGCTCTAAATCAGGGTAATCGAGGAAGTGCACCTCCAGCTGTGGCACATCGGCGTTTACAGCCACGATGTAGTCGGCCAGGTTGCTGTTTATTGGTGCGCCGTTTTGCGGGTCGTAGGTCGTGTGCTCTAACAATGCCATGCCGATTCCCATCACTACCGCGCCTTCGATTTGATTGCGGCCGGCGAGTGGATTGATGATGCGGCCGCCATCGATGACCGTAACAACGCGACTAACGCGAAGTCGCGCGATCTCAGGTTGCCACGTTACTTCGGCAAAGTGACAACCGTATGAGTGCATCGAGAACTTCGGCTTCTCTTTGCTGCCGAAAATCCCTTCGGATCTGCCGCTGCCCGTGACAAGACGGAGGTCGGCGCGTTTAAGCAGATCGGCGAACGGAACGCCTCCGCCAGGTCCATCGGCTTTGACGAAGACTCGTCCCCCTTGGAACGCCAAGTCAGCCGGCTTGCGATTTTGGAATGGCGATCCCGGCGTTCCGGTCGCGACCGCCAATAACGAATTGATCGCGTTATCCGCTGCGGCAAAGACGGCCGGAACGACAGATGCAGTCGCCCACGAACCGCCCGAGACCGGGCCGAGCGGAAGATCTGTATCGCCGAGCACCACCTCGACTTTCTCGACTGCAACACCGGTTTTCTCCGAAGTAAGCAGGGCAAGAACTGTGTAGGTGCCAGTGCCGATGTCCTGCGCGCCGCAAGCGATGCGGGCTGTGCCGTCATCGCGCAATTCCACATTCGCGGCGGCGGAATCTCGCGTGGCGATCCATGCCGCGCCACCGACTCCCCAGCCAAGCGTAAGGCCGTCGCGTTTCATCGAACCAACTTCTGCGTTCCGCTTTGACCAGCCGAACCTCTCCGCGCCAAGCTGAAGGCACTCGAGATAATGCCGCGATGAAAATGGAATCCCTTCGCCCTCATCGATCTTTGGCTCGTTCAGGATTCGGAGCTGAACGGGATCCAACTTGAGCCGATCGGCCAGCTCATTCATGGCCGACTCAGTTGCGTAGAGTCCGGGCACCGCGCCCGGGCCGCGCATATCCGACGGCGAGCCGACGTTGCGCCGAGCCCATCCGAAATGCACCCGCAGATTCGGCGTGCTGTAATGGAACGCCGTCGCTTCACCGCAATTTTCCTGGTAACCCTCGAGCATCGAGCGCTGACAGACGTAGTCGTGTTCTAGCGATACGAGCTTGCCTTCCGGTGTCGCGCCTAGCCGGACGCGCTGTTGAGTGCGGGCGCGATGACCGGCACTCTGGAACGTCATCCTTCGACTGAGGACAAGCTTTACCGGCTTGCCTAACTGCCGCGCCGCCGCTACTGCGAGCGCGCAGTGCGTCCACGGCCAAAGTTTGCTGCCGAAACCTGAGCCGACAAACTTGGTGATGACGCGCACATTCTCTTTAGGTAAACCAAACATTTGCGCGAGTACGCCGCGCATGTTGAAGACGGCCTGCGATTCCTCGTAGATCGTCAGCTTGTCGCTGTCCCACATCGCCGTTGTTCCCTGCAGCTCAATGGGAACGTGCGTCTCGACCGGTGTCACGTAAGTCTGGTCGAGCTTGACCGGCGCTGTGGCAAAGGCTCCGGCAGCGTCGCCGCGCTCGCTTTGCACGCGCTTCGCCGGCCCGTAGGTGGTCATGACCTCGTTGGGATCATCATCGGCGGTGAGCTTGTCTTCGACGTTCGGTTTCTCTTTCGCGTAGTTAACCACAACCGCGTCAGCCGCAGCTTTGGCGCTCTCGAAAGTGTCCGCCACCGCGAGCGCGACGTATTGGCCGTAGTAGCGAATGACATCATCCTGAAACGCTGGCCGTCGTTCGATGCATATGCCGCTCATTCCTTCCCCGGGAGTCGAACGGAAAATCTTCCCGACGTTTTGACGATGCAGAATCGCGCGGACGCCGGGCATCTTCTCTGCGGTCGCAGTATCGAGCTTCGTAATCTTGCCCTTGGCGATCGTGGCCTCAACCGGAACGCCGTATAACAACCCGGGAAAGTGGAAGTCGGAGGCGTAATGCGCGGTGCCGCTGACTTTCAACGGGCCATCGATGCGCGGAGTATCGCGACCGATCGGTGAACTCGTTGGAACTTCTTGTGCAGTCGGCATGTTCGTCTACTCGTCAGGCTTTTTCCGCGACGCGCTCCGTTATGTGTGGCAACGCTGTCATTCGTTAGGCCAAAATCGAAGACGTGAGCAGGTCCTCGATGCTGATTGGCAGTTCGCGCACGCGCACGCCTGTGGCATGATACGTAGCGGCTGCGATCGCAGCCGCTACACCGGCCAGCCCAATTTCTCCGATTCCGCGAGCGCCCAGCGGGTTCACGTCTGTGTCGGGATAATCGAGAAAATGCACTTCCATGAATGGCGCGTCGGCATTTACCGACATGAGATAGTCAGCGAGATTCGAATTGATCGGCGCACCGTTTTGCGGGTCATAGATTGTGTGCTCCAAGAGCGCCATGCCGACCCCCATCACAACTGCACCTTCGATTTGGTTGCGTGCGGCCAGCGGATTGATGATTCGCCCGCCGTCAATGACCGTGACGACACGGTTCACACGCAAGCGAGCCGTCGCAGGCTGCCATGTTACTTCGACAAAGTGGCAGCCGTACGAGTGCATCGAAACCTTTGGCTTCTTCTCATCGAGTGTCCCTTCGGATTTACCGCTGCCTGTGACAAGGCGCATGTTGGTGCGGCGAAGCAAATCTGAAAAGGGTACGCCCTTCGCCGGACCATCGGCCTTGGCGAAAACCCGTCCGGATTCGAAAGCGAGATCGTCACGCGTGCGGTTTCCGAATACCGACCCCGGTTCCGTTGTAGCCACGGTCAGCAGTGAAGTGATCGCGTTGTCAGCCGCCTCGAAGACAGCGGGAACCACCGATCCCGTCACCAACGATCCGCCTGAGACCGGTCCAGGCGGAAGCGATGTGTCGCCCAGCACGACTTCGATTTTGTTAAGCGGCACACCGGTTTTGTCGGAGACAAGCTGGGCGAGGATCGTGTACGTGCCAGTGCCGATGTCCTGCGTGCCGCACGCAACACGGGCGCTCCCATCATCGCGGAGCTCCACGCTAGCCTCCGCCGGGAATCGTCCCGAGATCCATGCGGCGCCTGACATGCCCCACCCAAGAATCAGGCCGTCGCGTTTCATCGAGCCGACCTCGGAATTTCGATTTGCCCAGCCGAACCTTTCTCCGCCGAGCTGGAGACATTCGAGATAATGCCGCGACGAAAACGGAATGCCTTTGCCCTCGTCGATCTTCGGTTCGTTCAGTTCGCGTAAGCGCACCGGATCGATCTTGAGTTGATCGGCCAGTTCGTTCATCGCCGACTCGGTCGCGAACAGGCCGGGCACGGCGCCGGGTCCGCGCATCGGAGTTGGCGAGCCGATGTTTCGGCGGGTGCGGCCCCAGTGAACTCGAAGATTTGGAACGCTGTAGAAGTACGACGTCGACTCACCGCAGTTTTCGTGATAACCGCCGAGGATATCCAGGTCGTTGAGATAGTCCTGCATGAGCGACACGAGTTTTCCTTCGTTCGTTGCGCCGAGTCGCACGCGTTGTTGAGTGCGAGGACGATGACCGACTGATTGGAACATCATTCTGCGGCTGAGGACGAGCTTGACCGGTCTACCAAGCTGCCGCGCCGCTGCGCAAGCCAGTGCACAATGTGTCCATGGCCAAAGTTTGCTGCCGAATCCTGAGCCGACGAATTTCGTAATCACGCGCACGTTTTCTTTCGGCAGTCCAAACATCTGTGCGAGAACGCTGCGGAGATTGAAAACGGCTTGCGATTCTTCATAGATCGTCAGCATCTGGCCGTCCCACGTTGCGATGGTTCCCTGCAACTCGATGGGGTTGTGCGTTTCAGCCGGCGTGACATATGTCTGGTCGACTTTCACCTGAGCACTCGCAAAAGCCTTGTCGGGATCCCCGCGTTCACTCTGCAAGCGCTTGAGGCGACCGTGCGTGGTTTCAACGGTTTCGGGCTCGTTTTCCGGCTGAAGATCGAGATTGACGTTGGGTTTATCCTTCGAGTAGGTCGCGCGCACGGCGTCGGCGGCAGCCTTGGCGACCTCAAATGTATCAGCGACTGCAACCGCGATGTATTGGCCGTAGTACCGAATCACATCGTCCGCCAGCGGGGGACGCCGTTCATCAGCGATGCCGCTGCTGGGCGGTTGCAGTACCGAACGGAAAATCCTCCCGATGTTTGCGCGATGAAAAATTGCGCGCACGCCCGGCATTTTCTCAGCCTCACTCGTATCGAGTTTTTGCAGCTTTCCGTTCGCGATCGTCGCTTCGACCGGAACGGCATACAACAAACCGGGAAAGTTAAAATCCGACGCATACATCGCGGTGCCGCTCACCTTAAATGGACCATCGATGCGCGGCGTTTGTCGGCCGATCGGCGATGTAGTCGAGGTTTCGGTGATCGTTGGCATTTACCACATTCGTCAGGCAGTCTGCGTCACCAGTTTCAGAGCGTGTACCAGACAGCGTTTCGCCAGTTCCACTTTAAATCCGTTTTGGCTCTGCGGTTTCGCGTCGCGCAGCGCTGCCTCCGCCGCTTTTTGAAAAACAGCTTGCGTCGCCGACTGTCCGGTTAGTTCTGCTTCCGCTTCGGGCGACCGCCACGGCTTCGTGCCTATGCCACCTAGCGCTACGCGAGCGCGCGTGATCTTTCCGCCATCGGCTGCGATGACGACTGCAGCAGAGGCGAGCGCGAATTCGAATGAAGCGCGGTCGCGCAGTTTCAAATAAAGCGAGCGATTACCGGGCGAGGGCGGCGGAAGGGTGACGTGAGTAATGAGGTCGCCAGGTTCCAAAACCGTCTCACGGTTCGGCGTGTTTCCGGGTAGCAGATGAAAGTCCCCGATTGTTACGCTGCGTTCGCCTTTCGGTCCGCTAATGTGAATCGTCGCTTCAAGCGCGGCCAGGGCCACGTTCATGTCGGAAGGATTACTGGCGATGCAATGTTCGCTCGTGCCGAGAATAGCGAGGCTACGATTCACGCCCGAGATTGCGGCGCAGCCCGAGCCTGGTTCGCGCTTGTTACACGGCATGGCCGTGTCGCGGAAATACATGCACCGAGTTCGTTGGAGCAGATTGCCTGCGGTCGTCGCCATGTTGCGAAGTTGAGGTGACGCGCCGCTCAGAAGCGCTTCAGAAAGAACGGCGTAATTTTTCCGGACGGTTGGATTGTTGGCCAGATCGGTATTGCGAACTGTTGCGCCGATCTTCAGGCCGCCATCGGGAAGATCTTCTATCTTGTCGAACGACAGATGATTTACGTCCACAAGTTTCCGCGGCGTTTCGACATTCAGCTTCATGTAGTCGACGAGATTCGTTCCCCCCGCGATGAAGCGAATATCAGCGCCCTGTTGTGCTGTGTTCGCTTTCTCGGCGGCAGAGATGGCTTGCCGCGGATCGTCAGCGCGTGTGAGTTCGAAAGGTTTCATCCTGCCTTCTGCCTGTTCGTGCTTTGCCGCACACTCTGAATTGCCGCGACGATGTTTTGATACGCGCCACATCGGCAAATGTTGCCGCTCATGAATTCCTTCACCTCGGCATCTTCAGCTCCAACCGGCTCCGTCAGCAACGCCACCGCCGACATGATCTGGCCGCACGTGCAGTAACCACATTGATAGGCATCGTGAGCAACAAACGCTTCCTGTATCGGATGCAGGTTTCCCGGTTGCCCAACACCTTCAATGGTGGTGATCTCGTCGCCTTGATACATGGCCGCCAGGCACAAACATGAATTCATCCGCCGGCCATTGACATGCACAGTGCACGCCCCGCACTGGCCATGATCGCATCCCTTCTTCGAACCGGTCAGATGCAAATGTTCACGGAGACAATCGAGCAGCGTCGTGCGCGGATCGATTTGCAGATCATATTTCTTGCCATTCACGCGCAGGGTCACGGGAATCGCGCCCTCTACTGCGGCCATTGCTTCCTTCGTTTCCGGTATCGCCGCCGCTTCATCGCGCGAGCGTTCCCCGAGCACAGGACCCGCTGAAGCCAGCAAGCTCGCCATTCCCAAACGAGAGAGAAATCTTCGCCGGGTGGATTTTCCAAACTGCGAGCCGCTTTGCGTCGTTTCGTTTGGTTGGCGTTGTGCGGCCATGGGAATCTCACACGTTCAATCCTAACAATAATCGTTTTATAATCGCTTTCGGCTGCGTGCAGCAGCTACTGCGCATCGGAGAGATTTATCACTGCTACTTCTGAGTGGCCGCGCGCTACCTCTTTCGAAGGATAGAGTAGCTGATGCTTTCTTTCATTAGGTTGCAAAATGACTCTGCTCCGAACCAGTCACTCGAATGAGGGAGCACGAATCGCCTCACGAGTGACATTTCAAAATCCCACGCTCGCGTCGTAGCGGCGGGTCGCCTTCAGCGAATAGCTTGTGATGCTCGAATGATGAAAACTCACGACAGAATATCGCTCGTCACCGACGCAGGAGAAAATAGCTATGACTAATTTCGTGTCGACACTTTGCCTGCTCCTGCTGTGCAGTGCGATCTTTCTCGGCTCAAGCACACTAGCTGCAGCACGGGAGTCCGGCCTGGATGGAACCTACGTCCTAGACGAAACCGACAGCGACAATATGAATGAGGTGATCGAGGACGCGGTGGGGAAGCTGAACTTCCTGACGCGAGATATCGCTCGGGAACGCCTCAAAAAACTGAACCCCGCTTACCACCAGGTAGCTATCACTTCTTCTCCGAGTGAAATCAGCGTCACTGTGGATAATCAACCCCCGTTACGGACACGGGCGAAGGGGGCACCTGTGGCTTGGGTTGGTCCTGACGGACAAAAGGTGAACGCTAGCATGCAGTTGGCAGGCCGGCGTTTGGCGCAGACATTCACGTCAGCAGACGGGCGCAGAGTTAATGATTACACTCTAAGCCCTGATGGGCGGACGCTGACTATGCAAGTGACAGAGACGAGCCCCCGACTGTCTCAAACCATCACGTACAAACAAGTTTACAGACGAGTCTCCTGAAAGAGGATGCCGACGGATCTGCTGTCCGAGTAATGGCAAGCGACAAAGTCGCGGCGACTGCTGTGTGAGTCGCATGCGCAATAAGCATCTAAAAAACGTTGTGCTATACTTCGCGAAGCAGCGAAATTGCGGTCAATGAATCGCGTGACCCGTTACGGGGAATTTCCCTTTGAATCTCCAACTCGAAAATAAACTCGCTCTTGTCAGCGGTTCCACGGCAGGGATCGGTTTGGCCATTGCCAAAGCGCTCGCCGCCGACGGCGCTCGCGTGATCGTCAACGGACGCGGCGAGGCGCGCGTGAAAGAAGCCATTGCCTCTATTCGCGCGAATGTCCCAACAGCGAAACTCGAAGGACTGGCGCTTGATTTGTCCAAAGCCGACGCGGCAGCGCAAACTACAAAACGCCATCCCGATGTGGATATTCTCGTGAACAATCTGGGCGTTTATGAAGTCAAGGACTTTGAACAAATCACCGACGCGGAATGGTCGACGATCATTGAAACCAATTTTCTAAGTGGCGTTCGTCTTTCGCGCCACTATCTGCCAAGGATGAAAGCGGCCGGTTGGGGGCGTATCATTTTTATCTCCAGCGAATCCGCTGTGAACATTCCGATAGAAATGATCCATTACGGCGTAACGAAAACCATGCAGATCGCGCTCGCCCGCGGGCTGGCCGAAACCACCGCGGGAACAGGGGTGACCGTCAATTCGGTACTGGCGGGTCCGACTCGCTCGGAAGGCGTGGAAAAATTCATCGACGATTTGGCCAAAGCCAAACACGCGACGTCTGCGGCCGTGGAAAAAGAATTTTTCACGACAGCAAGGCCCACTTCGCTCCTGAGGCGTTTCGCTATTCCGGATGAAGTCGCGGCACTCGTTGCGTTTGTCGCCAGCCCGCTCTCTTCGGCTACGAACGGCGCAGCCCTGCGCGCCGACGGTGGTGTGGTCCGCTCGATTCTTTGAGGTCGAGCTCTGATTCGGAATCCGTTTTCGCCGCGGAACGCCATTAGTCTGAGCACAGCCCGGCGCGCGTGCGCTCTCCCTCCGACGAGGGACTCGCGATCCATTCTTCCGCGGCATCGGAAAATCCCACAGATGCGTCGAAGCAACCGGTTGAAAACATCCATATGTTATTTCCATGATAACGAACAGTTCCGCGCTGATAGCTGTGATTGAACCCGCGGGCGTTCCCGCGCTGCGCGTCGGATTCACTTTGGCCGTGATCATATTTTTGCTTGCAGGCGTCTTCATTTTCCGCAGGCGACACCGGCTCTTCGACGCCGATCCAAACGTCGAGAACGACGAGCCGGTCGCTCGCCACAATCGGGTCGAGGAAGTCGTTTTTGTCTGGAGCGGTCTAATGCTGGTCTTGCTCAGCATTCTCTTCCAAGTCTGGAGTGCATGACGTGAAGAATTTCAACTCAAAAAAACAAACTCAGAAATGTTAGGAGAGTTAATTATGAGTAAGCTAACTCGTCGCAATTTCCTCGGAGCCGCCGCGGTCATGGCGGGCGGACTAACGGGGCTGCAAAAAATAGTCGGCGCGGAATTACACGGGTCGGATCGAAGCAAAAGCGATCCAGGGCCATCTAACCGGGAGCTGGATGGGCAGAACCCAGATTCGATCTGGCCACCTGGCACTGACTCGAAGAGCCTGGTCCAAAACTTCAAGTATCCATTCTCCTTTGCCAACAAGCGCACTTATGAGGGCGGATGGTCACGCGAGGTGACGGTGCGGGAGCTTCCCGTCTCGAAGACCCTGGCCGGTGTTAACATGAGACTGACAGCGGGTGGATTCCGCGAGCTGCATTGGCACACGGCAGGCGAATGGGCCATCATGCTTTACGGAAACGCACGGATTACCGCCATCGATCTGGACGGCAAAAGTTTCGTCGCCGACGTGGGCAAAAATGATCTTTGGTTTTTTCCATCAGGAATTCCTCACTCCATTCAAGGTCTGGATCCCGATGGATGCGAGTTCATGCTCGTCTTCGACGACGGCAATTTTTCAGAGTCAGAAACGGTCCTGTTGAGCGACGCGATAGGACACCTGCCCCCTGAGGTGTTGGCGAAGAATTTCGCTGTCGACCAACAGGCCTTCCAGAATGTGCCGAAACAAGAGTTGTTCATTTTCCAAGCGGATGTTCCGGGCTCAGTGGATGCCGATCAGAAGGCAGCCGCCGGTACACGTGGAAGGTCGCCGCAGAACTTTGCATTTCGCACGATGCAAATGCCGCCGACGTTGAAAACGAAGAGTGGCGAGGTGCGCATTGTTGATACAAGCAATTTCAAAGTGTCGACCACCGCGATGGCACTTGTCACCGTTCATCCGGGTGGGCTGAGGGAATTGCACTGGCATCCAAATGCGGATGAGTGGCAGTACTACATTAACGGCAAGGGGCGAATGACCGTGGTAGACACAGGCAACAAGGCTCGCACGATGGACTTTCAAGAGGGCGATGTCGGATACGTCGAGAAGACCTTGCTCCATTACGTCGAGAACACAGGCGACACAGATCTGGTGTTTCTGGAGATGTTCGGCAAGGTCAATCGTTTTCAGGACCTTTCCTTCTCGGTGTGGCTGGCTCATACACCGCCGGAAGCGGTCATGGCGCACCTGAACATCGACAGGACAACTTACGATGCAATTCCCAAAAACGGCGGCGTAGTAATGCCCCTGTGATAGGAGGAATTTATGCGAACTAATAATCGGTGGGTCATTGCGATCGCCGGAGTGTTTTTGCAGATCGCTCTGGGCGCGGTCTATGCGTGGAGTGTTTTCCGCGTTCCGTTGGCGAAACAATTCGGCTGGAGCATTTCAGAAGTAACGCTGACCTTTACGGTCAGCATTTTTGTCCTGGGCTTTGCCGCATTTTTCGGTGGCTTGTGGCTAAACCGCAAAGGACCGCGCGTTGTCGCGTTGACCGGTGGTGCGCTTTATGGGCTGGGAGTTTTTCTCGCCAGTTTCTCACATGACCTGTGGTGGTTATATCTCAGCTACGGCGTAATCGGTGGGATTGGTCTTGGGCTTGGTTACATCGTTCCCGTAGCTGTGCTAGTGAAATGGTTTCCGGATCGCCGAGGACTCATTACCGGGATTGCGGTTGGCGGGTTTGGCGCCGGCGCGCTTATTACCGCGCCTGTCGCTACGCGACTCATTCAGAGTGTCGGTGTCCTGAGTACGTTCGCTTATCTCGGGATCGCATACCTGATCGTCACAGTTGTAACTGGATTGTTTATGCAGAATCCGCCCGATGGTTGGAAGCCTGTGGGTTGGACGCCGACAACGAACCAAACGTCGCATCGCGCGGGCCGTGATTTCACGTTGAGCGAAGCGCTCAAGACCTGGCAGTGGTATGCGCTCTGGCTGCTTTTGTTTCTCAATACTTGCGCTGGCATTTCGATCATCTCGCAGGAGGCGCCGCTTTTTCAGGAAGAAACCGGAGTGAGTGCAGCGATCGCCGCGAGCATGGTCGGTTTAGCGAGTATTGGCAACGCGGTTGGGAGAGTCTTTTGGGCGTGGGTTTCCGATTTGATCACGAGGAGTGCGACATTTTTCGTGATGTTCGTTGCTCAGATTTTTTTGTTCTGGTTTCTTCCGAACATCGCGACTGCCTGGTTCCTGACGATTGTCACTTTCGTGGTGTTGATGTGTTACGGCGGCGGGTTCGGCACGATGCCGGCGTTTACCGCTGATTACTTTGGGCCGAAGAATGTCGGCCCCATCTATGGTTTAATGCTGACGGCCTGGGGCTTTGCCAGCGTTTTTGGTCCTTTATTCATCGCCCACATGCGCGAAACAGCCGGATCGTATCGTGGCGCCCTTCATGTTATCTCCGGCGTCATGACAATCTCAGCTGTGTTACCGATCCTGGTGCGTCCACCGCGGACTCGCGCCGGGGGAACAACCGAAACAGTTTCGCACCCTTCCACACGCGCCGCAGCAGGAGCGCGATCTTGAACCTTACGTTGGAGAAGAACTCTATGATCAAAGTAAAGCAACTCAGTTATGCACTGTTATTGGGTGCGATCGCCATCACGGCGGCGTATTCGCAGGATACGGCAAGTGAATATGTAGCGCCGCCGGATGCAGGTCCGAAAGGGAAAGCTCCCAGGATGAAGGTTCAATTGCTGAACCCTGGAGAGTCGACGAAACAATATGCGGTTATCTTCTACGAAGGAGACGAGGCGTTTTCCGGACTGCTCGATTTTGCGCAGAAGTATCATGTTACCAGTGCCCATTTCACTGCCATCGGAGCGGTCAATGGAGCAACACTGGGTTGGTTTGATCCCCAGCGCAAAATGTACAAGAAAATTCCCATTCAAGGTCAGCACGAAGTGATTGGGATGAGCGGTGACATCGCGCTCTATCAAGGAAAGCCCGTCGTCCATACGCACATGCTGGTGGGGAATTCAGACGGAACAACGCAGGGAGGTCACGTTCTCGCTGCGTATGTATCCCCGACGCTGGAAGTAATGGTCAGTGTCGATCCGGTAACGATGCAGAAGCGTTTTGATCCGGACACCGACTTAACCCTGATTGATCCAAAACCGGCGAATAACGAAGAGAAATAAGATGCACTTTATACCGACTACGCGATACACCTGACTTTACTCGTATGAAGAGCAGATTTCGAAGTGAAGGCCCGTCGCGCCAGGCGATCAGAAGAGACGAAGCAGAGCGATTGAGGAAACATCTTGTGCAAACGTTTCAAAGAATGGCGCTCGGCATCTCTGGCTGGGTGTGCGTCTATTTGCTTGTCGGCACCGTCCACGGGCAGAACCAATTACTCCCCGAACTGCCGCAGGCACACTCATCGGTGACGCTGGTGGCGGCATCGGATCCAGTTACCGGCAAATCCGAGTTTCGCTACCAAGGCAATAACATACCGCCAGTTATTCGAGTGCAGCCAGGAAGTGTTTTAAACATCGAATACAAAAACGAGCTTGTCGCAGAATCGAAAGAAGAATGCGTCGGTCATCCGTGCATGCAGATGACCAATCTTCATTTCCATGGGCTGCACGTCTCACCAAATGCGCCACAGGACGACGCCCTGAGTATGATGGCCTCACCCGGACAGACATTGCACTACTCGGTGGAAGTGCCACCGCAGCAACCTCCGGGACTCTACTGGTATCACACTCACCCGCACGGCGAGAGCTACGTTCAGGATCTCGATGGAATGTCAGGAGCTATCGTCGTTGAAGGGATCGAGCGCTACGTGCCCGAAGTGCTAGACATGCGCGAGCGGATCTTGGTGCTGCGCGACCTTGTCCTACCCACTGACAGCGCTGAGCGAAAACGCGTGATGAAGTCCGTTTCCATGCAAACCACGCAATGCGGCACCGCGCCGGAGAAGCCGGAACGAGCATTTACTGTGAACGGAGGTCTCCGTCCGCAGATCGATCTTGCGCCGGGAGAACGACAATTTTGGCGGATCGTGAACGCAAGTCCGGATCGTTACGTCGACTTGGAATTGGACGCGGCATCATTCGACGTAGTGGCTCTCGATGGCATGCCTTTCGCCTACCACGATCCTTCGATCCGCAAGCGATCAATGAGGCACGTGTTAGTTCCACCGGCCGGCAGAGTAGAAGCAATCGTCACCGGGCCACCACCGGATTCGCATGCTGTGTTGCGCACACGTTGCTTCGATACCGGCCCGGATGGCGATTCCAATCCTGCAATGATTTTAGCCGACATCGTTTCGGCGCAGCCATCAAGTCTCAAAACCCGTACTGCGCCAGGCGGGGGACCAGTCTACGTAACGTTTCCGCCGAAAACTCTGAAACACGTCGAGGCCAGCGAACCGCAGTTCGTTGTCAACTTCACTGAAGACAAACAGGGCTTCTACATCAATGGTCAGAAATTCGAAATGAATGCAGGTCCAATGCTGACGGTGGATGTCGGTTCATTGCAGCATTGGCGCGTGCTGAATCCAACCAGAGAAGTGCATCCATTTCACATTCATCAAGTCCACTTCCTGACATATGCCGTCGATAATAAACCGGTGAAAAATCCAGTATGGGTGGATACCGTGAATGTCACCTATGGCGGTTCGGTCGATCTCGTGATGGATTTCACTGATCCCATCATTCGCGGCATGTCGCTCTTCCACTGTCATCTCCTGAGTCATGAAGATAAGGGAATGATGGCAAAAATACTCTTCCGATAGTCCTGACGCGACCGAGGTCCTTACGTAAATACGAATAAGGAGTAGTTGAAACATGAGAAAAAATCCGCTGACCAAAGGTATCATAATGATTGAAGCTCGTGCGCGCGAGTTAGCCGTCATTAATGGTCATGGTTCTTCCGGACCGACCAAGGCTGACTATCAACAGGCCAAACGTGAGCTCACCAAAAGAGAGGAAATCGACCCACAGGAAGAGAACATCGAATCCCTACCCGAATCGGAAGGTTGGGACCCTGTGCCGGGCTCGACAGGCCGTCAGGCAGCGGGATTCTCCTGGTGAAGATGAAGATGCCGAAGGACGGAGCGAGAGCGCTCAGATGTTTGAAGAAGGCATCAATGAAGCAGAGCACGATCAAATGCGTCGGTCAGTGGAAGAGGAGCAGAAGAGCGACGAGCTAGAATCGTGAGTCTCCATGTGTGCAAGGCCCTCGAAACTGCCGCGGGCGTCGAAGTGAGTAACCATCGTTCTCTCAGCTTGAGGTTTGGAAATCTTGGCTGGTTGCTCAATTCGAATCGGCGGTTGCATTTGGCTTCGGAAAAGAAAACGCCTCAGCCGTCATCAAGGAGCTCGAAAAAGAGGCGGGGGTCAAAGTGCAAGGCACTTAACCGATGATTCTAACCCACAAGAAACGAAAGAAAGGTGCTCAATATGGCAAGCACCAATAAGCACGGAATCGAATTACTTCGCGATCCCATCTCTCGAGCCAGATCCTGAGTCGTCAGAGGTAACTACGCGAGTTGTACGCCGCGGAGTCTCGCTCGCGGCGGCAGACTTGTTCTCATAGGGAGCATGACTGTGCCCGTGCCAATTTCCTATGTCGAAATGATGTTCAACAGCTGGGAGATCGTTGGTCAATTCATGTATCTGAGAGAAGCGTACCAACGCCTACTTGATCTCATACGGAGTGGACAGCTCGATATGAAAAAGATCCGTCCGCTCGTTTATCCATTGGCTCGACTTCGCGAGGCGATGGAGACAGCGGCTAAGTCTGGCAACTTCGAATGCGTTGTCATTCAACACAGGGAGTGAATTTTATGCGCATCTTCAACCAATCTTTTCGGCTTTAGGTTGAATCACGCAGTCTCCCCGGATGCCGCCATCACTTTCGATTGCGCGATCTCCACCACCACATGCTTCATCAAAGGTTGATCGCTTTGCGGACTGTAGTCCCCGATGGGACAAAGAACGTTCAGCTCCGGCATATAGCCCATGGCACATCCGGTCGGAATGTTGTAGGGGAGAGCCCGATAGCCAAACACCTGGCGAGTTGAGCCGTCCTTCGCGAAACTTTTTAGGTCGACAAGATCGTATTTTTTGAGCCCGCGTTCCCGCATGTCGTCCGCGTTCATGAACACCAGCGTGCGAAGGTTCTTCACCCCACGATAGCGGTCATCGTCGGAATAAATTGTCGTGTTCCATTGATCGTGGGATCGCACGGTTCCGAGAAGCAAGCGACCTGGCTTCGGTGCGACATCGGCCAGACCAACGGAGGAGAAATTAGCGCGAGCGGTATCGGTCTGGAAAACCAATTCACGAGCCGGCTGCTTCAAGCGGAACCCAAGCGGCTGTCTCACGCGACGATTGAAACATTCAAATCCCGCGATCGCGTCAGCCATTTTATCCCGGATCTGGTTGTAGTCCCCCGCATATTCCGCCCAAGGCGTGGAAGTATTCGGTAAAGACGCCTGCGCAATCCCGGCGATGATCGCCGGCTCCGAGCGCAAATTCGGCGAGCAAGGATTTTTTATCCCATACGACAGATGAACCATGCTCATGGAATCCTCGACCGTCATCCCCTGGAGACCTTTGCTGCCGTGATCTTTTTCGGTTCGACCGAGACAGGGAAGAATCAACGCGTCACGCCCATGGATAAGATGACTGCGGTTGAGCTTCGTGCTGACCTGAATAGTCAAATCGCAATTCTGAACCGCGGGAAAGGTGTAAGCGGGGTCAGGGACAGCCCGGACGAAATTTCCTCCCATCCCGACGAAGACCTTAATGTCGCCCCGCATCATGGCTGGAATCACTCGAACCGTATCGAGCCCATGCTCCCGCGGCGACTTGATCCCGCACGCCTTATCCAAACGAGCCAACCACTCTTCTTTCGGGCGATGATCAATTCCGCAGGTGCGGTTGCCTTGGACATTCGAGTGGCCACGAATCGGGCACGGACCGGCGCCTTCGCGGCCAATATTGCCGCGCATCAGCAGCACGTTCATGATCTCCCGAATCGTGTCAACGGCGTGCTCCTGCTGAGTGACTCCCAGGCACCATGCAATGATCACCGATCCGGATTTGCGATAGACTTCACCCAAGGCGTGTATTTGCGCCAGTTCCACGCCTGATTGCCGCACCAATTCCTCCCATGAAGTTTTCTCGAGCGTTGCTTGATAGGATTCGAATCCGGCCGCGTAACGTTCGATGAATCGCCAGTCAATCGCGTTCGGATCCGTCTCCGCAGTCTCCAGGAGATGCTTTGCCACTCCGCGCATCAGCGCCATATCGCCAGCGATTCTGGGTTGGATGTTAAGTGTTCCAATCCGGGTCGGATGGAAGAACATCATGCTGGGTATCTCATGCGGAACGATGGTGTTTCTAGAGGCCGCCTCGACGAACGGGTTGATGTGCACAATCTGGGCACCGCGACGGTAAGCCTCAGCGAGAGACGTAAGCATCCGCGGGGCGTTCGACGCCGCGTTGACCCCCAGGATGATGAGACACTCCGTCTTTTCCCAACCCACCAAATCCACGGTGCCCTTTCCGGTGCCGATGGCCGCGGTGAGCGCGCGCCCGCTCGCCTCATGGCACATGTTCGAGCAATCCGGCAGATTGTTCGTTCCCAACTCACGAGCGAAAAGCTGGTAAAGAAATGTCGCTTCGTTGCCGAGACGGCCCGAGGTGTAGAAGGCGGCCTCGTTGGGATTGCCAAGATTGCGGATGTGCCGGCCGGCGAGCGCGAAGGCTTCATCCCATGTGATCGGTACATACTTGTCCGAAGCGGCATCATAACCCATCGGTTCCGTAAGCCGGCCAGCGTCTTCGAGGGCGAAATCGGTCCATCCCATCAATTCGGTTACGGTGTGCGCCGCAAAAAAATCCCGATTAACACGCCTCGGAGACATCTCCCAAGTCGCGTGTTTGATACCGTTTTCACAAATATCAAGACGCAGTCCCTTGCGGTCATCCGGCCAGGCGCATCCCGGACAATCGTATCCACCGTTCTCGTGATTCATCTTGAAGATCACGCGCGTGCCGTCGAGCAGCTCGTGCTGCTTTATCAGGACCTTTGTGACACTAATGGCCGCTCCCCAGCCGGCCGCGGGATGATGGTAGTCCTCCTGTGAGAACGCACCGCCCGCATTGGGGCCAAAACCCGCCGCTGGCTTCCTTTCGTCGGAGCCGTGGGTGGAGGGATGCGCAGGCATGGGACTCTCCGATCAGCGGGCTCGCGCCTTGTCTATGAAAACTTTGCCGTTAAGGAACCTTCTCATGGTTAGGGTAGATTAGGGCCCTCCTATTCCAAACGTAGTATCGGGGAGGACGCCACATTGCAAGCATGGAAAATGAGCCTGACAAAAGGCGACCGCACGGGCGTGTCCCGCTGCAGCTTCCCTCAAAACATTCACACACTGATCAGCCGCTTCGGCTAGATTTGGATGGGCAGGGTTTCCGGCTCCGATCCGGAAGCAGTATTCGCTTCACAGCGGTAGGTCTTAGCTGCCTTTTCCTTTGAAGATGCGGAACAAGAAAAAAAGCGAAGGAAACAGTACGACCGCGCCCGCAGCGAGCGCGTAAGTAAGCAGCCGGAGCGTGATTTCCGGGGCGGCGTCGTTAAAGATAGTAATGTCGGGCGTAACCAGGTTTGGATATTGCGACAGACTCCAACCGCCAAGGATCAGCGTCACTTCTGCCATCGCCGCGATTCGTGCGAGAGCAAATCGGCGCAGCCATAGACTGGTCAGGGCTGCGATTGCGAAGCAGAGGGTCGTGCCGATGAGCAGTGGCGCCCACCATTGCGTCAATCCGTGGTACATCGCGGGCGCGCCCTCCTTCGAGGTGATGAAAACCATGAAGGCGATGGGCGCAAGCGCGGAGCCGGACCAGATCGCGCGTAAACGGAAATCATTTTGCACGTCGCGCTCGGTATTGGGATCGGCGGTAAGATAAGTTGCAGCGAGAAAGGCAAAGAGCGCGAGCGCAAAAAGGCCGCAGGCGAGCGCAAATGGCGTGAGCCAGCCGGCGAAGAAGCCGGTCGCGAGCCGGCCATCGACGATGCGGATCTGGCCGGTGCTAAGCGCACCGAGCGCCACACCCTGGATGAAGGGCGTAAAAAAACTGGCCGCGCCGAACAAAGTGCTCCAGCGGTGCTGCACCTTCTGCGACTTGACGTCGTACTTCCGGAAGGTAAACGCCGAGCCGCGAAGAACGATTCCGATCAGCATCAGGGTGAATGGAATATTGAGCGCGGTCATCATGGCCGCGAACGCGCGCGGAAAGCCGGTGAACAAAATGACTATTACGAGAATGAGCCAGACGTGATTCGCCTCCCAGATCGGCGCGATGGCCTTGTCGATAGCGTTCCTCTGCGCGTCGGCGCGCGGTCCGGTCGCGAGCAAATCCCACATGCCTCCACCGAAGTCCGCCCCGCCGGTGACGGCATAGAAGATCAGCGCCACGAACATGAAACCGGCGACGATGAGCTCAAGCATCGGTCTTAAGGAGTTCCGAGACTGGTTTTTCGCTTTGCATAAACTGACGGCGCAACAGGTAGATCACAACCACCGAGAGAAACAGATAGAGGATCGTGAAAACCACGAAGGGAATAGCAATCTTGCCCATAGGCGTGACCGCTTCTTGCGTCCGCATCACGCCGTAAATGATCCAGGGCTGACGGCCAAGCTCGGTCACGACCCAGCCCGCCTCGATCGCAAGGAATCCGAGCGGCCCCGCTGCGACCAGCGCGCGAAGGAGCCATTTGCCGTCGGGAACACCGCGCTCTTTCCAGGCAAACCAGCCAACCGCGATCGATAACATGAACAACGCCGTTCCCGAGCCGACCATCAGGTCAAACGCCCAATGCACCAGGCGCACATTTGGCCAGTCGTTGCGTGGAAATTGTTCCAACCCGATGACCTTACCGTTGGGATCATGAGTAGCGAGAAGGCTCAGGCCGCGCGGAATGGTCAAGGCGTAACGAGTGGTTCGGGATTCGTCGTCAGGTATTCCACCGGTCTGCAAGGGCGCGCCGGTTTGCGTGTAATAAACGGCTTCCATGGCCGCGAGTTTGGCCGGCTGAAGCTTGGCGACGGAGCGGGCGCTGAAATCACCGCTGATCATTAGCAACGGAGCACTGATGCAGCCGAGAGTGAGCGCGATACCCAGCGCGTTGCGATGAAAAACATTTGCGCGGTCGCGTAAAAGGAAAAAGGCATGAATTGCGGCAACGGCAAAGCCGGTCGCGACAAATGCAGCCAGCGTCATGTGCACGACCTCATGAGGGGCAGCGGGGTTTAACATTGCTGCGATCGGATCGATATCGGTGATCTTGCCATCGACGATCTTGAAACCGGCGGGTGAATTCATCCATGAATTCGCTATCACAACGAAGATGCCGGAAAGAATCCCGCTTACCGCCACGACCACACCACATAGCCAGTGAACGAACGGCGGGAGACGATTCCACCCCACCAGATACAATCCGAGGAAAATCGCCTCGGTGAAAAACGCGAAGCCTTCCAGGGAAAACGGCATCCCAATGATCGCGCCGGCTTTTTCCATAAAACCTGGCCAGAGGAGACCGAGCTCAAACGAAAGCACCGTCCCCGACACAGCACCCACTGCGAAGAGAATGGCAGCCCCGCGCGACCATCTCTTGCTCAATTCCAAGAACACCGACCGACCGGTGCGAAGATAAAGCCCTTCGGAAATCGCCATCAGTACCGGCAAGGTTATGCCCAGCGCGGCAAACACGATGTGGAAGGCGAGAGACATGCCCATCTGGGAGCGGGCATAAAGAAAATCACTCACGGAAAGTTGGAGTTCTAGCGAGAGTAATCCCACGTGCGGTGCGCAGTCAATGCCAGTCCGTGGACCCGCCACCGGTAAAACGGCAACCCATGGATTTGCACTTAGCCCGAAAGAGGGAGTCGCAACGAGGCCTTAAGAGCGAGGAATAAATCCTTCGCATGCGCCATGGCAATTCCTTCATGGCAGAGCGTAAATTCAGAGGATGAAAACGAAGTGCTTCCTCGCTCGCCTCGGGGATGGTATATTGGATGCGTCTGCGTAGCCACATCGGAAGAATGTTATGTGGATCGTCCGGTTAGCTCTTAGTCGCCCCTACACGTTTGTCGTAGCAGCCTTGCTGCTACTGCTGATGACTCCTTTTGTCCTGACCAAGACGCCAACCGATATTTTTCCCGCTATCAATATCCCGGTGGTCAGCGTGATTTGGAGCTACACCGGATTGCCAGCCGACCAGATCGCGCAACGGCTGGTTTACAGTGAGGAACGCGCGCTCACGACCACGGTCGACAATATCGAGCACATCGAGTCAACCTCTTATGACAGCTTTGGCGTAATCAAAGTCTTTTTTCAGCAGGGCACGAACCCGTCGACCGCGGTGGCCCAATTGACGGCGGTTTCACAAACCATTTTGAGACAACTGCCAACAGGGACCACGCCGCCACTTATCATCCAATACAGCGCTTCGACCGTTTCAATTCTGCAGTTCGGAATTAGCAGCCCCAAGCTTTCCGAGCAGCAAGTCTTCGACATCGCTTTGAACCAGATTCGCGTCGGACTGATCAGTGTGCCCGGAGTCAGCATTCCCTACCCATATGGCGGGAAGCAAAGGGTGGTTTCGGTCGATCTCAACCTCAAGGCGTTGGAAGCCAACAACCTCGTCGAATCCGATGTCGTCACTGCCATCAGCAATGGCTCTCTTACCTATCCAAGCGGCACGGCCAAGATCGGCGGAAAAGAG
>Ga0193750_1000106_pt1 | contig 27556 bp, 26 predicted proteins | sample L1c1metaG_FD_160569 | JGI IMG/M metagenome (GOLD analysis project Ga0193750, IMG submission 160569) | Soil microbial communities from a riparian zone of the East river system, Colorado, United States - L1c1 | ecosystem: Environmental > Terrestrial > Soil > Riparian zone | place: USA: East River... | reverse complement strand
CCGGCCGCGAATACGACCGCGCCTAAACCGGGAACGAGTGGTTCCCCGGCCGCACCCGCAATTTCTCCCGCGCCGCCGGGAGGTTCTCCTCCAGCCCCGCCCGCCGCTGCTGCGAATCCATCACCGGCCGCTTCGGCTTCACCGAATCCAAACGGTCTGCCACCGGCTTACTCCGAGGCCTGGCATCATCGGCATCTTTATTCGCCGCGCAGCATGAGCGCGGACAACCGGGATTCGACCATGCCGGCTTACAGATTTCTTTACGAGAAACATCCGATCAGCGGCGAGCGCTCGGCCGACGCGTTGCACCTGGAAGGCTCCGACGCGCCGCCGCCGGGCTGGGAAATTGTTCCAACCTACGAGGCCAAATGTCTCGTTGCTTATTTGATGTCGCTCGATCAATCGCATCCACTCAAGGAAGTTAAGACAGCACCGGGCGCGGCGCCGCCAGCGGGTTCGCCTCCAGCCGCGCCCGCAGGATCAGCAGCACCCGCGGGATCACCGCCGCCTGCGCCACCGAAGAAATGAACGACCGAACTCCAGATCCATCATCGCTCACCCGCCAGGGAATGGATTACGGCGAAACGTCCGACGTTCAGGAAGTGCACGCTGCGATTCAGCGCGAGAAACGCGAGCCGCGTGTTGGTCTCGAGCCGCTTTCGATCTGGTTGATCGCCGTTTATGGAATCGCGATTTTTACCGGTGGCGCGTACCTCGGTCGTTACTCTGGAAGTTTTTCCGGTGACGGACTTGATCCAATGGGCGGCCCGCCTCCCGCGAAAAAAGGCGGCGGATCGCAAGGACAACAACAGCAGGCCGAGCTTTCACCGCATGATCGCGGCAAAAAGATTTTCGCGGCCAACTGTCAAACCTGTCATCAAGCCAACGGTCTTGGTGTTCCCGGTCAATACCCGCCGCTGGCCGGCTCGGAATTCACCACTGGGGGGTCGAAGCGACCGGCCATGATCGTTCTCAAAGGTTTGCAGGGCCCGGTCACGGTCAAAGGCCAAAAATTCGGCAGCGCGGTTATGCAACCGTGGGACAAGACGTTAGCCGACCAAAAAATCGCTGACGTCTTAACCTACGAGCGAAGCGAGTGGGGGAACAACGCCAGTCCCGTGACCGCGGAAGAAATCGCAGCGTTGCGCAAAGAATTGGCCAATCATCCGGATTCGTTCACCGAACCCGATGTGTTAGCGGTCCCGGCGGATTCCGAACTTCCCGGTGGTGCACCAGCAGGAGCTGCTCCGCCAAAACCAGGCGAAGCGGCAAAACCGGGCGGCAGCCCACCTCCACCACCGCCGAAATCATAACGCCGGTCATCCCGAACGGCGCAGGGATCTCATCTATGAAGTTTGGATCGCGCTTCGGTCCTTTGCGTGATCAATCAGTTTTTGCGAGATCCTTCTCCCGCCACTGCGGGATCAGGATGACAGATCACGCGAGCGCGTCCGCGACCAGTTCGGCCATGTGCTTTGGCCAGACGCTGCTCAGATCGACAATTTGGTGCCGGCAACTTGTGCCGGACGCAATAACAACGTCGGCTTGTTGATTGTCGATCTTGCGCAGTAAATCGGCCGCCACCTGGCGCGACAGTTCGTATTTTTCGGCGAGCGCGCCGAACGCGCCGGCCATTCCGCAGCATCCGGTATCGAGCAAAGTTGCTTTGTGTCCCGGCAATCGTTCGACGAGCCGCGCCATGAAAGCAGGATTCATGATCGACTTGGCGTGACAATGGGCATGGATCGCGGCGTTCGTTTCACGATGTTTAAACGAAAGCGCGTCTGGATTTTGCTCGAGCAAATCGTCCACGAATTTCTCGAAGAGGAAGCAGCGTTCCGCGATCTTCTCGGCGTTGTCGATCTTCAGTTCGCGATAATCTTCCACGAACATCGACCAACACGATGGTTCGAGAAAAATAATCGGCGCAGCCGATTGTTGAGACGTTGAGGTCCGAGGTGCGAGCCGCACTGGCGTTGGACTGGCATTGTTGAGAAGTTGAGAGGTGAGAAGATCGACATTGTGGCGGCCGGCTTCGGCCGCGGCGTCGAGATTTCCCTGACTAAACGCCGGCCGGCCGCAACATCTTCGATTTTGCAGGAGTTCAACCTCGAATCCGAGCGCGTGGAGGACTTTTACCGCTGCGATTCCAATGTTCGGCTCGTGGTAACGAACAAAGGTATCGTCCCAGAGAATCACTTTGCCTCTGGAGGGACGCGCTCCGTCGCGTCCTGGCCCTGACGGAGCAGGGCCCTCCATTTTTCGTCGTTTAAACCAGCGATCGAATCGTTCACTTGCGTAACGCGGCAACGAACGCTTCGCTGAAATTCCAAGCGTTTTCTCCATCAAGCCGCGCATCGGCGCAAGATCGACAATTGCATTCGCCAGCCACGGCATTGTGCAACCGATCCGGCCTAACAAATCGACGTTGCTGAAGAAACGCTCGCGCAATGGCAGGCCGTCGCGTTGGTGGCGCGCGTAGAGCATTTCCGCTTTGAGCAACGCAAGATTGACGTTCGATGGGCATTCCGGCGTGCAACCTTTGCAAGAGAGGCAGTTGCTCAGCGCAGCGTCGAGTTCAGCCGATTTCAACGGGTCATCTCGATTGCCGCGTAATTCGAGCGAGCGCCGGATGATGTTGGCGCGACCGCGCGTCGACATGACTTCATCGCCAGTAGCAATAAATGTCGGACACATGATCGGCGCGTCTTTTCGACAACCGCCACAGCCGTTGCATTGCTCCAGATTGCCGATGAACGAGCGGTCCTTGAACGCGAAGGCGAGTCGCGGCTCGAACGGCAGCTCAATCGGTTTCGTGAAGTTGTTGCGCAAATGATTGTCGATCTGGTAGGCGAACCCGAAGATTTTTCCGGGATTGAAAATGTTTTTTGGGTCGAACGTGCGCTTGATTTCGCGCATGACGTTGAGGAGCGCGTCGCCCAGTTGGTCGCGCATGTACTCGGCGCGGGCGATGCCGACTCCGTGCTCGGCTGAGAGCGAACCCTTGAATTGCCGGACGAGCGCCGAAGTTTGATCGGCGACGAGCCGGAATTTTCGCAAATCGTCCGGGTTGTGGAGATCGAGGACCGGCCGGACGTGGAGCAGGCCGCTGGCGGCATGGCCGTAGTAACTCGCTTCGAGTCCGAGCGATTTGATGATCGATTGCAAGCCGCGAACGTAATCGGGCAATTGTGCCGGACGCACCGCGACGTCTTCAATAAATGCGACCGGTTTCGCTGGACCGACGCAGCCGGTCAAAAGTGAAAGGCCGGCTTTGCGCACTGACCAAATGAGATTCATCTCATTCGCGTCGCGACAAATTCTCGTGCGCAAACCGAGATAGCGCGACTGCAAAATCGACAATCGCTCGGCCACGTCGTCGTAGAATTCGACGATCAAGATTGCTTCGCACGGTTGTGCGTCGAGCTCGAGCAGGTCGCGCGCGGCCTGGAAATGGAGCTGCCCTTTTGTTTGATCGAGCAGAGGGCGATCGATGTGTTCGATTGCCGCCGGCTTGAGATCGATCAGGGCGACGCTTGCTTGCATCGCTTCCGCAACCGATGCGAAGAAGATCAGACCGAGACCTTTTTCGCGCGGGAGCGGAGAGATCTTTAGCTCGGCCGAAAAAATCGCGGCCAGCGTTCCTTCGCTTCCGGCGAGGATTTCGTTGAGGTTGTTCGGCGTGTGTGAGAAACGCTCGATGCCGTAACCCGGCCAGCGTTTGAGCAAACCAGGCGGCCAGCGCTCGGCCATTTCCGCTGCATGCGCGCGAACCAGATTGTCGATCTTGCCTTGTTCCTCGCCTAAAGCTTCACTCGCCGGGCCGACGGTGACGATCCGGCCATCGGCCAAAACGATTTCGGTCGAAAGAACGTGATCGGCAGTGGTGCCGTAAATCGGAACGCGCGCGCCGGAGGAGTTGTTAGCGATCATGCCCCCGATCGTCGCGCGCGAGCTGGTCGCGACATCTGGTCCGAAACAAAATCCGTGCGGCTTGAGAAACGCGTTCAGCTGGTCGAGCACGACGCCGGCGCCGACGCGGACGCTGCACTGGTCGATGTTGAGATTGTCGATCTTTCTATTGTGGCGCGAGAAATCGACGATCAAGCCCTCGCCGACCGCGTTTCCGACCAGACTGGTGCCGGCGCCGCGCGGCGTGACCGAAATATTTTCATCAGCCGCGGCTTTGATTACGGCGCTCGCTTCCTGGGCGCTGGTTGGAAAGGCGGCTCCAAGAGGCTCGATTTGGTAAATCGAAGCATCGGTGGCGTAAAGCTGGCGCGTCAAACTGTCGAAACACACGTCACAGCCTGAGGCGCGGATCTTTTGTTGAGCGGCGGTACTGGTCACTGAGCGGCTAATTTACCACAGGAACGACGGGCTGAGAGGGCGATGGCAAATGAAATGCTTTGATTTCCGCACGGCAGTGAGCATTACGCTGAAAGGTAAGATTCGCTACAACGGGCAGGAATATTCCAGCCCGGCCGAATTACCTCCCGACGTCCGCATGGCTTACGAAGAAGCGTTGCACGACGGGGCGATGAAGAAAAAATTCGTGTTCAACGGTGAGCAGTTCGCGAATGAAGAGGCGATGCCGGCGGATGTCCGCAAGCTGTGCGACGACATCATGGGCGTGATCGAGAACAATGGCGAGGTCACACTTCCGAACGGAAAATCCGAACCGCTGTTGACCAAACGAGAGCTCGCAGTTGTCGCGCTTCTTGCCGGTGGAATTGTCGCGCTCGTCCTGGCGCGATTAGTCATCGGTTAGTCGGCGTCTCGGAAAACAGCGGCATTTGCATTTCCTCGGGTGCGCTTTCGGCAAAACGCACCCCCACTCCGATCAAACGCACCTTCTTGCCGGTGCGGGCAAAAGCCTCCGCCAGTAAACTCCGGAATGCGGAAAGTGAAGGCTCCAAACCGGCGCGTTCAGCAGTAGTCCGGGTAAAATCGGCGAATTTAAGCTTCACAAAAATCTTGGTAACGCGACGATTGTTTTCTTTCTGGGCCAAGTCCGCCATGAGCTCTTGGAAAAGCTCGCCCAGGCGTTCTTCGCACTGTTCCAGTGTCTCCAAATCGCTCGGAAAAGTCTCTTCGGTGCTGAGCGACTTGCGTGGTCGGTCCGGCTCGACCGGCCGATCGTCGATTCCTCGGCAGAGATCGAAGAGTTCGCTGCCGAATTTTCCGAAAAGATCGACAAGTTCTGGACGCGGGAACCGTTGAAGGTCGCTGCAAGTTTTGACTCCGAGCTCCTGCAATCTTCTTTCGGTCTTTTCGCCGATTCCCCAAATCTCCCGGACGGGTAAGTCTTTCATGAATCCCGGAACTTCGGCCGCGGTCACTTCCAATTGCCCATTCGGCTTTCGCATCGCGCTGGCGATTTTCGCGATCAACTTGTTCGGCCCAATGCCGGCGGAAGAAGTCAGTTTCGTCTTTTGAAAAATTAAATCTCGAATCACCTGCGCGAGCGGCCCGGGCGCGCCGGGGTGCGCCGTCACGTCGAGATACGCTTCATCGAGCGAAAGCGGTTCCACTAATGGACTGAAGCGATGCAAGATTTCGCGGACAACGGCGGCTTCGCGTCGGTAAACATCAAATCGCGTCGGTAGGACGATCAGGTTCGGACAACGCTGCAGCGCCATGAACGTCGGCATGGCGGAGTGAACGCCGAACGCGCGTGCTTCGTAATTACACGTGGTCAGCACGCCCCGGCGATCCCGCGCGCCACCGACACCAACCGGTTTCCCGCGCAGAGCGGGCCGATCCCGCACCTCGATCGCCGCGTAAAAGCAATCCATGTCGAGATGAATGATTGCCCGTGGTGTTGCATCGCTTGTCACTCGCCAATGTAGCTTCAAAAGATGACGAGCTCATGCGGAGCCGCGAGTGATGTTTGAGTTGACTAGAAAAACTGGAATTGATAAAAGATTTGGCTCCCAACCGCAGGCAATGTCTCTTATCCCCAGCGAATCGTACAGCTTCCCCGATCATTTCACGCGCACGGTCACTCCTTCGCGGCGGCCGAAGAACGCGGAGCCTGAGGCGGCGCCGGTCGAGATGCGACGGAAAAACCCTTCGATTGTAGCGTTGCCCAGTCGAAAGCCGCAGCCGGCACCGGTAAGTGGTCCGGAAAATTCCGAAGCAGTGCGCAGCAAACGGACTGTTCCGGTCCCGAATCCACCGCTGCGTTGGGCGAGCGCGCCGCCGCCCCGGATTCCAGAAGCAACAGTCAGAAAGATTGCGCTTCCGCCCACTTTGAAACCAAAAGTCCGTTGGAACATGCGCGCACCGGCCGTGGATTCTGCCCCAATCGCTAACAACGGGGCAGAGCAACTTTCTAACGGAGCGGCGGCGCCTGCGCAAAATGTAATTCAAATGAAGGCCGTCCGGCACATGCGGCCGCCGCGCGTGATGCCTCGGCCCAAAAGTACGGTCCCGCAGAATGCGGTTCCATTCAGGCCAAAACCAACCGCCATCGCCAGGCCAACCCGACCAGCTCCGGGGCAGAGTGCTGAAACTCCATGCCCGGGCGCGGTCTCCAACCCCCAAGGCGAGCTTTTTGAAATGTTCGCGACTCTGTCGAAACGGCTTGGCAAAGCGAAGATGCGTCGATTCATTGCCTGCGAAAGCGCGGCATTGGCCGTCTTGTTGCCGCTCGTGATCCTAGGGCTGTCGCGGCAGCCGGATAATGTCGCGCTGGTTTGGATCATGGACATTTCAACGATCGCGTCCGCCCTTGCGGCCGCCTTAATTCCAATAATTTTCTTTGCCTTCGCGCCTACGTTGCCCGAAATCGAGCGCTAAGATCGATTTGGCGCGGCAAGGTCGACATCTCACCAGCAGGATTGCGTTTTCGCGGAATTTGCGCGATGACGGTCAACGATTATGAAGCCGGCAGTAACGCGAGTCTTCATGGTGCGGCACGGCGCTACGGTATTGAGCGCTGAAGATCGCTTTGCCGGCGCGACCGACGTCGCTCTTTCAGATGAAGGCCGCCAACAAACGCGGCGCCTGGCCGATCGCCTGAGTCACGAGAAAATTACGGCCGTCTACGCGTCGCCTTTGGGTCGCACGGTTGAAACGGCGCAAATTTTAGCCGCACCGCACAAACTTGAGGTTCAAACGCGCGACGGCTTTCGTGAAATTAACCATGGCCGCTGGGAACAGATGACGCGGCGTGAGGTTGAAGAAAAATTTCCGGAAGAGGCCGCCGAATGGGAAAAAGATCCGTACACGTTTGCGCCGCTGGGGGGCGAAAGCGGATTGGCAGTGACTGCGCGCGCGTTGCCGGCATTGATTGAGCTTGTTCGAGAACACGCCGGCCAAAATATTCTGGTCGTTTCGCACAAAGCGACCATTCGACTTCTGCTCAGCTCCCTCCTTGGCTTCGATCCGCGGCGTTATCGCGACAATCTCGACCAAAAACCCGCCGCGCTAAACGTTGTCGATTTTCGCGACGCCACCCGGGCGCGTCTCACTTTGTTCAACGACACTTCGCATTACGACAAAGCCGGCAGTGCGATTCCCGAAATTCCGGAATCGCGTCTGTCGAAATGGTGGAACACGCGCGGCACGTAACGCGTTCGACCGGAGCTCACAGGTCCTGAGTTTGCGCGCGTCGATCGAGAAGCTTGCTCTTAAGTTCGGCGATTAAACGTTCGTGTTCTTTCCGGCCAATCAGGTCTTCCATTTCGTGAGGATCTTTTTTGACATCGAACAACCGATAAGGTTCGCTGTCCCGATTCAGCATCAGCTTCCAATCGCGATCGAGATACATCAATTCGAGCGCGAATTCTGAAATCGCAAACTGCCGCTGCTCAGTGTTTGGATCTTGAAGAATGGGAGCCAATGAACGCGCGAAGCGAGCGTAATTGATTTTTGCTTCGGCGAAGTCGCTCAAGGTCGGGCCGGCATCAAACAATTCGACCGGACTATCGATGATTTTGCCGGCGAGAGAAGATCCCTTCATTTCGGGCGCGCTCACAATCAACGGAATGCGCACGGCTGGGTTCAAGAAATTGGATTTATGAATCAAATCGTAGTCGCCGTTCATTTCGCCGTGATCGGAAGTGAATAGAATAATGGTCCGGTCCGATTCTCCCCGGGTTTCGATTTCCTTGAGGATCTCTCCGATCTGATCGTCGATCAGCGTAACTTTTCCCGCGTAACTGGCCCGCAGTTCTCGCGCATTGTCGATCCTGCCTGGCGATTCAGCGAACTTTTGATCCAGTTCTCCTTTCGGGCCGTGATCTCGAACCCGAGGGCGCTTAATCGGTTCCGGCATGTCGTCCGCTCGATACATGCTGGCATAAGGCTCCGGTGTGTCCCACGGTTCGTGTGGTCCGGCAAAACTGACCCAGCAAAACCACGGCCCCGGCCGTTTGTAATTGCGAAGGTAATTTTTGGCACGTTGCCCGACGTAAACATCGTAATATTCCGCCAAAGGAAGCGGCGACGGTCGAACGAGTGTTTTATTCTTTCCAACTCGTTCCTGAATATCTTTTCGAAAAGCCTTCAGCAGGCCTAACGAGTCCCAACGCGCTGTCATATGGCAAATGGTGTCGACGCTGGCGCGCGGTCCTCTGATTTCATCGACATCGTCCAGGCCGTAAGATTTCAAAACGTGCTCGACCTTGCGCAGGTCTGGTCCCCGCCGGTGCAGCGCCGTTTTTCCGAACAAGCTCGTTCGATAGCCGGCAGCGCGAATCGCAGCCATCCAGGTGGGAGTTCCTTCGGGCAATTCGTAGGGGCAATTGTCCCAAACGCCGGTGTTGTGCGGATAACGCCCGGTCGCCATTGAAACCCGTGCCGGAATACAGACCGGAGAGTTGGTCACGCAATTCGAAAACCGAACGCCATCGCTCGCGATCCGGTCGACGTTCGGGGTTTTGACCCAATTTCCGGTGCAGCCAAGCGCGTCGGCGCGAAGCTGGTCGCACATGATGAACAAGATATTGGGTTTCATGAACAATCAGCGCTTGAAAAGCGCCTTGAAACGGTGGCGGCGATTGCGCCGAGTGTAAATAGCGTCCGCCAGCTCCCGATAGCGTGCGTACGGCTCTGACGCGTAAAATTCCTTTAGGTCGCAGTACGAATCTGAAGCTGAACCTGCGTCCAATTGCAGCAGCGTTGAATCATTGTTTCGTCCCAACGCCGACATCAGGCGATGATTGGACGCTTCGAATCGGTTGCGCAATCGCTCCAGCTCAGCATCGCTCAGGAGACTGCGGGTTTGATGAAGACCGAGACGCCGGGAAGCTTTTTCGCTGGCCGACTGGCGACGAAGAAATTCGGGATAATCGGGAGTTTTCAAATCGAGAAGGTAGGCCATTTCGTAAATATTGAGCGACACCTGCGCGCGATCGATGTCGATCAAATCCGGCACCGGTTCAAGCCCGGCTGCAGTGATAAACGCGTCGAACACATTCGACGCGACCTCGTCATAAAAGACGACTTTGCAGTCTCCAAAAGCGTCCCGCCACGCTTCATAATTTGCGAACCAATCAGGACGGCAAAAACGCTCGCCGTCGGTGTCGCAAAGCCGCGCCACAAATGTGCTGATGTCGTCGACGGTCTCGTTAACCTTCACCATTTGATTGAAGTAGGAATCGATCCAACGGTCCTGCCGGCGCACAAAAAGGACCACGACGCAGGGCACAGTTGTCGGAAGCAGCTCGCGTAATCGCCGGGCATGATGCGGTCGAAAGTTCTCAGCCGAGAGCACGACTGACTCCGAATCCGCTCGCCAATCCTGGAGGAGTTCGGCGACGAGCCGTGCCGGATTAAGCGCGCTCGCGTCGATTTCGGGAAACGCGCGCTGGAAAGTCAGCGACGAGCGTTGGCTCAGCGCGGTCGCCAAAAGTTTTGCATTGCCCGCCATTTCGGCAACCGCGGGAAGCACGGGAACGTAAATCCCGTGTTGACGCAAATGGCTCGGATCCGCGCGCAACCGCCGTTGCAGATACGTCGACGCGGTCTTTGGAGCGCCGACGTGTAGAACGATGCGCGGACTGCCCGCCGCGATCACAGTGGAACTTTCACCGCCTTCACCAGTTTGCCTTTTTCGTATCGATGAAGGTAACCTTTTTCGAGTGAAGCGGCATTCGGTGGTAATGGTTCGTAGGAATGCCAGATGCGAATTGATCCGCTGATCAACTCGCCGAACCCTCGATAGTTGAAACTCGGTGAGAGCGTGTAGGGATTAAAATTCAGCAGCTCCATCGCCAGCGACAGATAAGTCTGATCGCTCCACACTTTGTCCCGGTATTTTTTCGCCAAGGCGAATGTCCGATCGAATAGCGCGCGCACCTCCGGCCGGTGCGGCTGACAAAACATCACGCCCGAGTTGTAAATGATTTGCCCAAGTGGCATGACTCCCTCCTTAAGCATCACCTGACGGAAATCGCGAAAATCGCCCAGCGAGTAATGGGGCGCTGGAACAATGGCGATCCCGTGTTGTTCCGCCTTTTCGAACCCGAGCGATATGTCGCCGATCACGCGCGTGTCGGCATCGAGCAAGAGCGCGGTCTCGATCTGTTCCGGCAAACAATTGAAAAACTCGGTTTTTCTCGCCTTGCCGGAAAGCTGGCAATCGCGCCGGATCACCTCAATGCCCGCAGGTAAACCACCGACATCCGTCGCCGCGTCGGTCATCATAAAAATCGGATACGGCGGAAGCTGGCTTTCGCGAATACAACTCGCGACCCGATCCATCCATTCCGCGCCCCAGGCGGGAAAGACAATCGCGCGGTTGAGCTTCTTCATCGACATTCGGAAAATTGCGGCAGCGCAGGATATTGCTCATCAGGCTTCGCCGTGGCAAGTGTCGGCGTGACCCATTTGGCTCCATTAGTCATCGGCGCGACCGGCGGCTCCGGCACGCGAGTGATTGCGCGCATCGCCAAACACGCCGGCTACAACCTCGGGAAGAGGTTGAATTCATCCGAGGACGCGCTCGAATTCTATTCGTTTCACGATGCGTGGATCAATCCCTTCGTTTCCGCGCAATACCGGGGCCAGGCAATGACGCCCTGGCAATCGGCGCGGATGAAAGAGGGTTTTCACGCTGCCCTGGCGCGTCACATCCCGGAAGCGGAGCGACGCGGAACACGTTGGGGCTGGAAGGCGCCGCGCAGCATTTACCTGCTCTCGTTCTTCTCCGCGCAATTCCCGCAATTGAAATTCATTCACGTGTTGCGCGATGGTCGCGACATGGCGCTTTCACAAAACCAGAACCAGCTGGGCAAACATGGATGCGCCGTGATCGGCTGGCGCGAGCGTCTCTTTCATTCAACCCCGGAACGTGCCGCGCTCTTGTGGGAGAAGGTGAATCTGCGCGCGGCCGATTATGGCGAGTCGGCGCTTCGCGAAAATTATTTACGGATCCGCTTTGAAGATCTTTGCGCCGAACCGCTGGAAACAACGGCCCGGATTGTAAACTTTCTGGCGGCGCCGATTGATCCGGCCCCGATCGCGCAGGCGGAAATAACGGCGCCAAAAACGCTTGGTCGGTGGCGTGATTGCTCGCCGCGAATCATTTCCAGGCTCGAGACCGTGGCGGCGACGTCACTTCGAAGATTTGGATATTTGAATTAAGGGGAGCACCCAGAAATTGTATGCTCTACGGCCGATCTCAGATCGATAATCGATCAAATTCGGACTTTGCAATGAGACTTTCCATTTCAATATTGAGAGGGTAACTTTTTCCCGAATGGACGCTTCCAGTTCTCTCGAAACCCATCACGACCCTCACGCCCACGCCGGAGAGCACGAGCACCACGAGCTCGGTTGGTGGCGCAAATACATTTTCTCGACCGACCACAAGGTCATCGGGATTCAGTACGGACTTTGCGGCCTCGTTTTTCTCTTCTTCGGTTTTTCTTTGATGATGATCATGCGCTGGCAGTTAGCCTATCCCGGACAGGCCCTGCCGGTAATTGGAAAGTGGCTGCCGTATTTCTTCGGGGCCAACACCATGCCGGACGGCAAAATGACGCCGGAGTTTTACAACTCGCTCGGCGCGATGCACGGCACGATCATGATCTTTTTAGGCGTAGTGCCGGTGGCGTTCGCCGCGTTCGGCAACTTTGTCGTGCCCCTCCAAATCGGCGCGCCGGACATGACTTTTCCAAAAGTGAACGCCGCCAGTTTCTGGGCGTTCGGCGTGGGCGGAGTGATCATGTTGACCAGCTTTTTTGTTCCCGGCGGCGCGGCCAAGGGCGGCTGGACTTCCTATACACCGTTGTCCGATATCTCTGACAAGGGGCCGGGGTTCCATCCGTTTCTCAACGGACAAACGTTGTGGCTCCTCGGATTCATTTTCCTGATCACGTCGTCGTTGCTCGGCGCCGTCAATTTCATTACCACCATCATTCAACTGCGCGCCAAAGGGCTGACCTGGATGCGCCTGCCATTTTTCGTCTGGGCGCAATTTGTCACTGCGTTCTTGTTGCTGCTCGCGTTTCCGCCGCTCGAAGCCGCGATTGTCATGCAACTGATGGATCGGACGGCGGCGACGAGCTTTTTCCTGCCGGCTGGAATGATCGTGAACGGCGCGCCGTTGCACATCAGCGGCGGCGGCAGCCCGCTCTTATGGCAACACTTGTTTTGGTTCCTCGGGCATCCGGAAGTCTATGTTCTGATCTTGCCCGCGTTCGGTATTGTCGCTGAAATTCTGGCCAACAATTCGCGCAAGCCGCTTTGGGGTTACAAGTCGCTTGTCTTCTCCGTGCTGGTGATCGGATTCTTGTCGTTCATCGTCTGGGCGCATCACATGTGGCTCACCGGAATGGGCTCCACCGTCAGTGCGTTTTTCCAAACGACTACGCTGCTGATTTCGATTCCGTCGGTGATCATCCTCAGCGCGTTTTTCATTTCGCTTTGGGGCGGATCGATCCGGTTCACGGTCCCGATGTTATGGGCAACCGCCTTCCTGCCCATGTTCGGCATTGGCGGACTGACGGGCATACCGCTGGCGTTTAATTCAGCCGATCTCTACCTGCACGATACTTATTATATCATTGCGCATTTCCATTACATCGTGGCACCCGGCACCATCTTCGGACTCTTCGCCGGCGTTTATTATTGGTTCCCGAAAGCGACCGGCCGGACGATGAACGACTTCTGGGGCAAAGTGCATTTCTGGCCGTCGCTCGTCTGCATGAACGTAATTTTCCTCCCCATGTTTTTGCAGGGAATGCTCGGTATGCATCGCCGCTGGTACGACGGCGGTTCGGGCTGGACGCTTTCCGGCGAACACGTCTGGGGTCTGACCGGTTTTCAATGGAACACGCCGATCTCGTGGGCGGCGTGGATCATGGGACTGGCGCAAATTCCGTTCATCATCAATTTCTTTTGGAGCATTAAGCACGGTAAAAAAGTGAACGACAATCCGTGGGAAGCGACCACGCTGGAGTGGACCGCGCCTTCACCGCCGCCGCACGGAAACTTCATCACAACTCCGGTTGCTTATCGCGGCCCGTACGAATACAGCCTGCCCGGTAGCGAAAAAGATTTCACCATGCAAAACGAACCGGTCGAGCCGGCTGAGCGATCCCGGCGAGCCGCCGAACCGGTCTTGGTGCATTAACGAATGGAAATCCCGTACACAATCTCCACTCGGCCGGATACCGGCCTGTGGAATGCGAAGATCGGCATCTGGTTGTTTCTCGCGTCCGAAGTGATGCTCTTCGGCGGACTTTTCTCCGCTTACGTCTTTTTGCGGCTCGACGCTCAACCGGGCGAGTGGCCGCACGGTCTTCTCAACGTTCCAGTCGGGACGATGAACACCGCGATCCTGATCATGTCCTCGGTCACGGTGGTTCTTGCCTGGGCCGCGCTAAAAATGCGCCACTATCGCGCCTACTGGTGGTACATGCTCGCGACCATCATGTGCGGCATCATCTTTTTAGTCGTTAAGCTTTATTACGAATGGCCCCAAAAGTTTGAGCACTACGGTATTTTCATCAAACCGGCTGCGCTCGAAAAATACGAGCAGTATCTCGGCAACAATCGCCGGACCGAGAAGGGGATGGAGCCACGGATCGAGATCAGTGGCCACTTGCACAACCCTGAAGCGCTGAAGGATCCGAACATCAAGGAATACGAAATCGGTCTCGATCCGGTTTACGTGGATCCCAACAATCCGACGAACGATCGTCCACACTTTCTTTACGCTCCGCCAACCGACCACATCGCGAAGATTGAGAAGGAAGACGTGGAGCGAATCGATTCATTCGGGCCGTGGCACAGCGCCTATTTCGCGAGTTACTTTACCATTACCGGTTTGCATGGAGCGCACGTGCTCGCCGGCGTCCTCGTTTTTATTTACATGTGGCTGCCGGTCAGCAAAAAACTTTACCAGCGCAACCCGGAACACCTGGCCAATCGGGTCGAGGTCTGCGGACTCTTCTGGCACTTTGTCGATCTTGTCTGGATTTTTGTCTTCCCGCTTTTTTATTTACTCTGAGCCATGAACAACCCGCCTGATGTTACCCAAGATCCAAAGGAGTATGAGGAGTACGCCCACGGCGTGCATCAACATGTCAAGCGCTACGTTATGGTCGGAATCGCGCTGCTCGCTTTTACCGGACTCACAGTCGCGCTTTCCTATGTTGATTTTGGTACCCGCAAAGCCAACATCGGTGTCGCAATGCTCGTCGCCACGCTCAAAGCCGGCCTGGTCGCCGCCATTTTCATGCACCTGGCCGCGGAAAAGCGTTTGATCTATCGCGTGCTGATTTTTACCGGCTTTTTTGTGCTCGGACTTTTTTGGCTTACATTTTTGGCCTGGTACAACCCCATCGTCCGTTAAATGTCGCTCAAGGCGTTCCATATCGTCTTCGTAATTTTTTCGACGCTCCTCGCGTTGGGCGTTGGCGGCTGGTGTATTTGGGTGAATCTGGTCGAGGGCGCGCCGGTCTATCTCGCGGGCGCAGTCGCTTCGTTCGCTTGCGCGCTCGCGCTCGTCCTCTACGGCGTCTGGTTTTATCGGAAAATGAAAAGACTGCGCATCATCACATGAAGAGGTTTTGGGCGATTTTGTCAGTTGCCCGTCGCGCCGTAGCCCTCGGCGTAGGCGGATCGATCTTGCTCGTCGCGGAGCAGGCGAGTGCGTGTCCGTTTTGTTACGGCGCCAAGGATGGCAAATCGACTCAGCACATGGCGGTGGCGATCTGGTTTCTTTTCGGCGCGGTCATGTCGGTCATCGGTGGAATCGGTGCCTTTAGTTTTAAGATTTGGCGACACGGCCAAATGCCGCTCGAACCGCATCAGGAAATCAACGAAGAGGATTTGGACAAATTCGATGACTAGCCTCGCCCTGATTAACGAATTTCTTGGCCAGCCACCGAACGCTTCCGAACACGGCTACCAGATCGATCATATCATCGAGTTCTCTCACTGGTTTATGGGCGCACTTTTTTTCGGATGGTCGGCCTTTTTCGTTTTTGTCCTGATCCGTTTTCGCCGGAGCCGCCATCCGAAAGCCGATCATGCCGGTGTTCGCAGCGGAATTTCCACGCACCTCGAGTTTTCGGTCGTGTTGATCGAGACCGTTTTGCTCATTGGGTTTGCCATTCCGCTTTGGGCGAAACGCGTGAACGAATTTCCCCCGACCCAGGACGCGATTCTTGTCCACGTGGTTGGTCAGCAGTTCAACTGGACTTTTCACATGCCGGGACCGGACGGCCAGTTTGGCCGGCGCGATATCGGTTTAGTGACCAATTCGAATCCGCTCGGCATCGATCCGAACGATCCCGCCGGGAAAGACGACATCGTTGTGCTTGGCGAATTGCATGTGCCGGTCAATCGTCCCGTTATCATCGAGCTCTCTTCAAAAGATGTGATCCACAATTTTTGTTTGCCGCACATGCGCATCGCGGCCGACGCGATTCCTGGCTCGCTCATTCCGATGTGGTTCAAGCCGATCAAAGCTGGCACCTACGAAGTGGTTTGCGGTCAGCTCTGCGGCCTTGGCCATTACGGAATGAAAGGAACACTGGTGGTCGACGAACCGGCTGAGTATCAAACTTGGTTGAAAGAACGCGCTGAATTGGCCGGGACCCAAAACGCGCCGCCGGCAACGCAGCAACCGCCGGGCGCACCGCCAGTCGGCCCCGCACCGGGCACAGTTCCGCCGCCGGGCGCGCCAAAAAACGAAAATCCCGCCGCAAAACCGGAACAGAAACCGGCCCAGCCCGCGCCAACTCCCAGCGGCCAATAGTCGAAGCGCACAAACGTGGCGCAAAGATCGACATCGTCGGCGCGCTGGCTCAATCGATTCATTTGGTTCACCGCCGTCGCGACCCTCCTCCTGATTTGCAGCGGCGGAATGGTCACGAGCAAGGGCGTCGGTCTCGCAGTGCCCGATTGGCCGACGACTTTCGGTTATAACATGTTTCTGTTTCCGGTCTCGAAGTGGATCGGTGGCGTTTTGTTCGAGCATACCCACCGTCTCATCGCGTCGATAGTCGGATTTCTCACCATCATTCTCGCGATCTGGCTTTGGCGATCCGAAGATCGACAATCGGTCAAGACGCTGGGCCTGATCGCAGTTGCCGGTGTGATCTCGCAGGGAATTCTCGGCGGCCTGCGCGTGACGATGCTCAAGGATCAAATTGGAATCTTTCACGCCTGTCTGGCGCAAGCGTTTCTCGGCTTACTCGTCCTGATCGCAATTGTAACTACCAATTTCTGGCGGTCATTCCCGCTGGTCGATGTCGATCTTAAAAATTTTCCGCGAATCAAAATGATTGCGGTTGCGACGACGATCGCGATCTACGCGCAGCTCGCGCTCGGAGCGACGATGCGGCATCAGCACAAAGACTTGGCGATCCTCGATTTTCCAACCGCGAACGGCGCCTGGATTCCGGACACGAGCGCGACGGCGCTGGCAAAAATTAACGCTTGGCGCGATGCGCAGGCCCTTTCGGACGTGGATCCATTTCAAATCTGGTTGCAGATGGCGCACCGTTTTCTGGCAGTTTTGATCGGGATCGCCGTGATCGCGTTTTGCGTTCGAGTCTGGAAAGACGCGCATGCGATCGCCGCGCTCAGGCGGTTATCGATCTTGTGGGTCGTGTTGTTTTTCCTTCAGTTCACTCTCGGTGCCTGGACGATTTGGAGTAATAAAGCGGCCGACGTCGCGACCGCGCATGTCGCTGTTGGCGCGATCATGTTATCGTTTGGCGTGAGCGCGTGGGCTATTTGCGGGCGAGTTTTACAGACAAGGAATTCATGAAAACCGCGGCAATCGAGTCGACTCAGACCGAAACTCGCAGCGCGCGGTCCGGGTTCATTCGCGATTTGGTCGAGCTGGTCAAGGCGCGGCTCACGCTGCTCGTTTTACTCACGACGGCCGTCGGTTTTTATCTCGGCGCCGAAGGTCCGATCAGCTTCGCGGCACTGTTGCACACGGTTTTGGGAACAGCGGCGGCCGCCGCGGGCGCAGCCGCGCTCAATCAGTGGTGGGAACACAAACTGGACGCCTTGATGCAACGGACCCGATCGCGCCCGGTCCCGGCCGGCCGAATGCGGCCACGGGACGCGGTTGTTCTGGGCGCCGCATTGTCGATCTTCGGCGTTACCTATCTCGCCTTCGTCTGCAACGCGCTCAGCGCGGCTCTCGCCGCGATCACGATCATCATCTACGTCTTCGCTTACACGCCGTTGAAGCGCGTTACCACTTTCAACACGGCACTCGGCGCGGTGCCCGGTGCCTTGCCGCCGATGATTGGTTGGGCGGCGGCGCGTGGAACGCTCAACGCCGGGGCGTGGATGCTTTTCGCGATTCTGTTCTTCTGGCAATTGCCGCATTTTTTCGCGATTGCGTGGATGTATCGTGACGATTATGCCCGCGCCGGCTTTCAAATGGTCTCAAGCGATGATCGCAGCGGTGAACGGAGCGCCAGCCAAAGTGTCTTTTTCTGCATGATCCTTTTCGTCGTTGCCGGGTTGCCCGCATTTCTCGGTATTGCCACGGTCTTCTATCTTTTGGCGGAGCTGATTCTCGGCGCCGTCTTTATCGCCGTTGCGATGCGTTTTTTGAAAACGCGCGCGCGATCGGATGCGCGACGATTGTTTATTACATCGATTATCTACCTGCCGCTGCTACTCGGTGCGCTGGTGTTGAGTAAAGCATGAACGCAACCACGACCGCAATCGATCAGGCGTCGGCAACGACGACGAGACTTTGGAAAGCGACATTGATTGGAATTCCGATCGTCACGCTCGCGCTCTTGCTTTGGCTGAGACAGCTCGAAGTAAATGCGCTTCGGCAGCGAACGGTTTCATCTTACGGAACGGTTCCCGAATTTGTCCTGGTGAACCAGGACGGACAAAACTTCGGCTCGGCCCAATTGCGCGGAAAAATCTGGATCGCCGATTTCATTTACACGACCTGCCCCGGACCATGTCCGATGATCAGCAGCCGAATGAGTGAATTACAGAAGCCGCTCGAAAAAACGGGCGTGCATCTGGTCTCGTTCAGCGTCGATCCGGCAAAGGACACACCGCAGGTGTTGCGCGGTTATGCGGAGAGACTGCAAGCCGAGCCCGGCCGCTGGGATTTTTTGACCGGCCCGCAATCGACGATTTACAATTTATCGCGCAACGGATTTAAGCTCGCGATCTCGGACGGGAGCGATGCGAAAGGAATTCCGGTCCACAGCACGCGGATAATTTTGGTGGATCGACATGGCGCCATTCGCGGGTATTACGATGCCGCCGAACCTGACGCAGTCACGAAACTCGTGGCCGATACGACCCATCTTCTGCGCGAGCAACCGAAGTAAAATTAGCCGACTGGTTCGGGACCAGCAGTCGGACCTTCGTCGCAAACCATTCGCAAGTACTCGCGGTAATCGCCGCTCGGCAGTTGATCGATGATTTTCGCGAGATTCGATTGGGTAATGAATCTCATTCGCAACGCGACTTCTTCCAGGCACGCAACCTTGAGTCCCTGTCGATGTTCGATCGTCGCGATATAATTGCCGGCTTCGAGCAAACTGGTTTGCGTTCCGGTGTCGAGCCAGGCCATGCCGCGACTGAGCAGCTTCACGTGCAGTTGGTTTTTCTTGAGATAGAGCAAGTTTAAATCGGTGATCTCCAGTTCGCCGCGCGCGGACGGGCGCAACGTTTTACAAAGATCGACCACTTGATCGTCGTAAACGTAAAGGCCAGGCACAGCAAAATGGCTTTTGGGTTTCTTCGGTTTTTCTTCGAGGCTGATTGCTTTGCCACTCTTGTCGAATTCCACGACTCCGTAGCGTTGAGGATCGCGCACTTGATAACCGAAGATGCAGGCGCCTTTCTTGATGGCGAGCGCTTCCCGGAAAAAATCGAGTTTTCCGTAAAAGATGTTGTCACCCAGGATCAGGCATGCTCTCGCGTCGCCGATGAATTTTGCGCCGATCAAAAACGCTTCCGCGATGCCGTTCGGCTTAGGTTGCTCCGCATATTGGACCTTGATTCCCAACTGCGCGCCGTCGCCCAAAAAATCCCGCAGCATCGGCAAATCCTTTGGCGTGGAAATGATCAGGACCTCGCGCAACCCGCCGAGCATAAGCGTGGCCAGCGGGTAACAGATCATCGGTTTGTCATAAACCGGAAGCAGTTGCTTGCAGACGATCTTCGTGATCGGAAAGAGCCGGCTGCCGGCGCCGCCCGCAAGAATAATGGCCTTCTTTGTCATGTTTCTGTCAGGTCGAGCCAAGTCGAGACATCTCTAGATATTTCCGGCCTCAGAAATGGTGACAGATTCCTCGACTACGTTCGGAATGACAAAGAAAAACTAGGAAAATCGGACGTCTTTACCGGGATCCATTTCGAAATCCAGGCTGAGCGAATCGGCCGTGTTCGGTTTGATGATTTCCTCCATGAACTTCACAAAAATGGAGTCCTCCCGGAAAATGGCGAACTTGTCCATCGATTCGAAATCGATCGCGATGAAAAACGGCCACGGCAACTCCGGGTCGACGCGCTTGCCGCATTTGATGTTGAGCACCTCCGGAATTTTCAACAGCTGCATACGCGTGTTCATCATCATCTCCTCGACGCGAGCGGGAGTGACCTCGGGCTTGAGTTTGTAAAGGACGATGTGGTGAATCATGGAAGGCTAAAGCTATTAGGCGCTCTCGGCAGGCCGCGCAAGTCGGAATCCGGCGACCGCAGAAGCAGTTGATTGATGAAAGTAAAACCAACAATATCGATGGACGATTCGGGCTCAACTGAGACTAGAATGGCGACGGTGAACGCCACGGCGAAAGATCGAGATGTTTGGGTGGCCAGCGCGCTCGCGCTGCTCGCGTTGTTTGCTTTTTATTTTTCGATCAAGGCGACGCAGCAACACTTCGATTACACCTCGCGAATCGCTTCCGCCCTTTTGCAAGGCGATTTGGGTCTTCGAAACCCGGCCCCGTCGTGGCTGAACGAAATGGTTCCCGCAAACGGCAGATATTACTCGGTTTTCCCGTTGGGGGCGGTGGTGAGCATGATGCCGGTCGCTGTCCTACAAAAAATAAAGCTAATCAAAGATTTTCCGGGACACGCGTTGGCGGCGTTAATCGCGGCCCTGTCCGTTTGGTTCCTATTTCGTTTGTCAGTCATCGGTACCAAATCGATTCCGAAACGCGCTCTTCTTTCATTCGTCCTGATCTTTGGAACCTGGACCTGGTGCAATCTCGGATTTGGCGGCGCCTGGCAAATCGCGCTCGGCCTTGCCCTTCTCGGTCAGGTCGCGGCTTTGTATTTTGTTCTCGTCGATCTTCGTCCGCTTTTGGCGGGAGCGTTTTTCGCTCTCGCGATTGGCAATCGCACCGAGCTGGCCGTTTGCCTCCCCGTCTTGATTTATTTTTTGGTGAGGCGAATCACGCCAGACGCCGGGGGCTTAAAAACGCTTGCGCGACAGTCCCGCGAAAAATTGCGCGTTTTCATTTACTTTTTGGTTGTTCCGGTCGCTCTCGGGCTCCTCACAGCGCTCTACAATTACGCGCGCTTCCACTCGATCTTTGATTTTGGCTATTCGCACATTCCGAATGTCTTGCAAGAACCGTGGTACCAGCACGGACTCTTTTCGCTGCACGCCATTCCCTGGAACATTCACAAAATGTTGTTCGAAGGTTTTCGGGATGCGCCCGATTTTCCGTTCATTAGCTTTTATCCGTTCGGCTGTTCTATCTTTTTAGCCAGTCCTTTTCTCTTTCTCCTTTTCCGTGAGGGCGGACCGCACAAAGTCCCGGCTTGGATCGCGATCGGTCTGATTACGTTTGCGCTCTGGACGCATGGCAATCCCGGCGGCTGGCAGTTCTCCTATCGTTACGCAATGGTGCTTCTGCCCTGGATGTTTCTCTTACTGCTCGGCAACGGCCCGCCAAAAATTTCCGCAATCGAAGTGTCGCTCTTTGTTGTTTCGGTAACAATCAACGGTCTCGCCACTTATCAATTTCTTTGGACGAACCAGATCCGTCCGTGAGCAGCTCGACTAAATGACCGAAGAAGGAACATCGAAAGGATCGATCCGCCGCGGGACGGATTCGCCGTGGCGAACAATTGGAGAGCGGTGGGCACGCATCATCGCTTTATTGCCGCGTGAGGATTGGTTGGTCCTCGGCTGGGTCCTGGCGATTCGAGTTTTGCTCTTCATTTTTGGTACCAAGAGTTACCAGATTCTTGAAAACAAACGGACCGTCGGCTGGTTTGGTTGGGTCGATCTTTGGAATCGCTGGGACGCGGACCAGTATCTGAAGCTGGCGAAATTTGGCTATGCCAACGCCAGCGTTTGGAAAGCCTGGTTCTATCCATTTTACCCGTGGTGCGTCCGAATCGTTGCGTTTTTGAACGGAAACTACCTCGTCTCCGCCCTCATCGTCTCAGCGCTGGCCTTACTCATTGCTGCGCTTGTTTTACGAAGGCTGGTGCAAATTGATTTTTCGCCTGAGGTCGCGCTCCGTTCGGTTTGGTTCTTCCTAATTTTTCCGACCGCATACTTTTTGCATGCGCCCTACACCGAAAGTCTTTTTCTTGCTCTGGTTATCGGCAGCGTCTTCGCCTCGAGAAAAGAACGATGGGGGCTGGCGGGAACACTCGGTGCGCTCGCTTGGATGACGCGCGCGAACGGAATCGTTTTGATTCCAGCGCTCGTCGTCGAAGCGGCCTGTCAATTCTGGAAAACGAAACGCTGGAATTGGCGCTGGCTTTGGATCGCTCTCCTACCCGTTGGATTTGGCGTCTACCTCTTCCTTAACTGGCGTGTCACCGGCGATCCGTTTGCGGCTTTCCGGATGCGGAAGGCAATGTCGTCAACGTCTGTGGCTTGGCCGTGGGTCGGAATGCGCGGCGCGCTCGGGATCATGATGGATTGGAAACCGGACCAGGCGGAAATGGTTGGAACGCAGGAATTCATTTTCGCCCTGCTCGGCTTGATTGGGGTGGTCGTCAGCTGGATAAAATTGCGGCCAATTTACGCGGTCTGGATGACCGGCAATTGGTTGCTCTTCGCCAGCGTCACGTTTTTGGAAAGCATGCCGCGTTACACGCTGACGATGTTTCCGATTTTTATTCTCTTCGGTCTGTTAGCTGCCAATCGTTTTTGGAGCGTTGTCATCACCGTCTGGTCGTTGCTGTTTCTGGCCCTCTTCACCAGTCTGTTCATGCGCGGCTGGTGGGCTTTCTAAGATCGAGAACCATCGTGAAGACGATGTTATTGCGCGTCGCCGGTTGGTTGCCGCGCGACGATTGGCTCGTCATCGGTTGGGCTCTGGCGATCAAGGTCCTGCTTTTGGCGCTTGGTGCAGCCAGCTATCAGGCTTTTGAAGAAGAAGATGTTCCGTTCGGTCGGCCATGGCTGGAAATCTGGAACCAATGGGACACGATCCACTTTCTTCGGTTAGCTGAGTTCGGATACAGTGCCGCCGATAAATTTAAAGCCTGGTTTTATCCATTTTACCCATGGTGCGTCCGTTTTTTTTCCTACCTCAGCGGCGATTTTTTGATCGCTTCATTCGCCGTCTCGGGGATCGCCTTGTTATTTGCCGTCGTCATTCTGCGGCGTCTCGCGGCTGCTGAGTGGGACGCGGCCATTGCTCGCCGCACCGTTTATTTTTTTCTGATTTTCCCCACCGCTTACGTCCTGCACATCGGCTACACCGAAAGTCTCTTTCTCGCGTTGGTGATCGGCTCGATTTTCGCGGCGCGGAATGAGAAATGGTGGCTGGCCGGAGTTCTGGGCGCCCTTTCATGGATGACTCGGGCAAATGGGATCATTTTGTTGCCGACGCTTGCGATCGAAGCCGGCCATCAATGGCTCACCATAAAACGCTGGCGCTGGCGATGGCTCTGGATCGCAATCGTTCCGGCCGGCTTCGCCGTTTATTTGGTCCTTAACTCGCGCATCTCGGGCGACCCCTTCGCCTTCTTGAAAATGCGCAGCCAGCTCTTCCATATGTCGTTTTCATGGCCATGGGTAGGAATCGCGGACGCGTTTCGTAATGTCCGGCGGATGCCAAATCAGGCCGAAATTGTCGGGACGCAGGAAGCGCTCTTTACCGTCCTCGGCTTTGTATGTGTGATCGCGAGCTGGTTCAAACTGCGACCAGTTTACGCGACCTGGGTTACCGGAAACTGGATCCTGCTCGCCAGCGTCACATTCATCGAAAGCATGCCGCGATATGTCCTGACGATGTTTCCGATCTTCTTTCTGTTCGCTTTCGTTGGTCAAAACCGTTTCTGGAATGCGGTCATCACCATTTGGTCGCTGCTCTCGCTCGCCCTTTTCAGCGGGCTCTTCGTGCGCGGCTGGTGGGTGTTCTAGGTCCCAGGTCGGAGGTCGGAGGTCGGAGGTCGGAGGTCAGAGGTCGGAGGTCAGAGGTCGGAGGTCAGAAAGAATTACTTTCTGAAATCGAGCGCGCCCTTTTTCACTGCGTAAACGTAGCCCACCATCAGAATCGTGATGAAGCTGAGCATGCTCCAGAAGATCACGCTGCTGTGCACGATCGCCTCTTTGTAAACGACCGCCCAGGGATACATGAACACAATCTCGAGGTCGAATAGGATGAAGAGCATCGCGACCAGATAAAACTTCACACTAAAGCGCGGCTGTGCCTCGCCTTGTGGAATCATCCCGCACTCGTAGGGGGTATCCTTGGCTGGCGTGCGTTGCCCCGTTTTCCCGAGCAACACGCTGACCAAGAGCGCGGACGCGGCGAATCCGATTGCAACAATGATCTGCAGGAGGACCGGCAGATATTCTTGAATCATTCGCGGCCTCGAAGGCTACGACCGGGTTCCGTTACCGTTACTTTACCGCGGCCAATCGCGGGCCCGGAATATGTCCGTTTTGAGGCGCGATCGCCTTGGCCAACGATGAAGGCAGGCCTTTGTATTTCTTGCCATTCTTCTTCACCGCACCGCGCGCGACCAGGTTCTGGAGTTTTTCATAGGCACGCAACCGGAGCATTTCCTCGCCTCCGCTCGCGGCGTTTCGCGCGCGAAGATTCTCGTGCACAATATCAAAGAGTTCCTTAAACTCGTAAGAGGCGCGACGAGAGAGCACTGCCACTAGTTCCTCAGTCACTAAATCAGGAACTCGACGAGAAAATGCGTTTTTCTTGAGAATAGCCATAGGGCGCAAACGCTAACACGTTTTCGCCAAACTAACAGCACAATCTGACCCTCCTCCCTAACTTAGACTATGCTAGACAAATAGCGCCGAAATGGCGCACTTGGCCACCGCTCTAGTTTCTCTAAAGCGTTCTCTAAACTACTGGCTATGCTGACGATTTAGCGCCCAGAGTACCGCCGGCAACCCCAGACCGATATCCAACGTTATCGGCCCGGTCGATTCCGTCACGTAACCGTCGCCCTCGTATCTCTGAGATGAAACGATCGGGCTGAGGTGTTTTGTCACGATTTCTGGCTCCGGCAGCTTGCCCACATCGACATAATCCGAAATGGCGGGCATGAACGCCGCGCTCATCAACAACATTGGGCGGAGCGCTGCATCCAACCGCGAATAAAGCAGGGTCGTATCGATGTAGACAAACGCCTCCGTCGGCGCCGGCACCGCGCGAGCGGCTGATTTATAAGCGGGCGAACTCGCCAGGCCCGCCGGCGACTTCGCGCTCCGGCTCATGGCCGATTCCACCGAAACCGAATCGAGCCCTACAACCAGGACCTGGTTCGACAAGGCGATTGTCGGCGTGATCGCGAACAGCGCCGCCGGCGACTGCATGTAAAAATAAAGAACACCGTCTTTTTCTGATTTTTTCCACGGCGCGTCTTCATCGATCGCATGAGTCAACGCATCCACGATCTTATTTGCGCGTGTTGGATCTTTCACCCGCAACGTGGTGATGATGGACGGCCAGCGCGCACTTTGCGGCCAATCGGCCAACGATCCCAATTCCAGATCAAAGGCCGTTTTCCAGTCGTCTACGGTCACGCCCGCCCGCGCGGCCGCGTCGAAAACTTTCTGCAACCAACTTCCGAGCGGCAGCCCACCTTGATTGATTCCAGCGAGTCTGTCTGGGTTGAGCAATGTCGCGAGATACAAAAATGTTTCCGGCGTCCCTAGCGAGAGCGACGACCGGATGAGCTTTTGTTCGGACTGCGCCTTTGGCATCCCGACAAACAAGACGTTACGGATTTTGCCTTTGTCGAATTGGGTGGCCGCGCAGAGACTGCGAATTTGATCGACCATGTTCGCTTGATCGCCGGAAATACCGAAAGCGTTGCGCAGGGTTACGATCTTTTCGGATAACGTTTTCGGCTGAAGATAAAAAAGTAAGGCGTAACTCGATGGCATGTGTTTCACCGCTCCACGAAATGCGTCGTCGGCTTCGAGTGTCGACTGTCGATCTTTTCCGCCGCCGGAAGGACTCGCCGTGGCAAGGTCGCGGCCGTCAACGCGATCGAGAATCGCTTTCAGTTCGGCCAAATCGTTCGATGCGAAGAACCATTGCCCATCGTAAACCGTCGCGATCTGATTCGGCGCCGCGCCTACGATGTCGATCTTATGCTGCTCGTACTCTACGCTCTCTGTGACTGAAGGGTTGAAAACAATCTTCGATCGCCATTTGCCGATGATTTTTTCTGCCTCGGATTGGCTTCCGCGAAAACGAAATCCACCCGCGAAGCGCGGATTGTTGTTTTCGACCGAAGTGACGGCGAGAAAGGCGTCCTTTAAATCGAGCCGCTCCATTTCGTCCAACGTTTCCGATGTCGCGTCTCGTTGCGGAACTCTCGAGAGCGGCTTGTTTAGAAAATCCTGCACCGCCGGTTCCTGGTAGAGCTTGTAAAGATCGGATTGATGCCATTCGTCGCGCGTTCGACTAAAGTCCGGAAAATGCGCGAGGGCGATCGTCCCGCGCGGGAGAAGCGCCGTCACGGTCGAATGCGGGGTGGTCTGTGCCCGGCGCAGGCCGTAGAGAATGCCGCCTGCCGCCGCCGCCGCGATCAACACCAGAAAAGCCAAACGTTTCATGAGCCGCCTTTCATGAACTCTCAACCCTCAACAATCAACTTCGATTTTGGTTACGCTCGCGGATGAAATTGTCGATGCACCGCTTTCAATCGCTGCTGATCGACGTGCGTATAAACCTGCGTCGTCGAGATGTCGGCATGCCCGAGCATCTCTTGAATGATCCGCAGGTCTGCGCCGTTGCTTAGCAAATGCGTCGCAAAGCTGTGCCGGAGCAAATGCGGATAAATGTTTTTTTCCAATCCGGAGTGCCGTGCTTTTTCCTTCACGATCTGCCAGATTCGCGCGGTCGTTAATTTCGTTCCCCGCTCGGACAGAAAAATCTCGCTGCCGCTGCGGCGCTTTATCAGTTTCGGGCGTTCGGTCGACAAATAACACGCGAGCGCTTCGCACGCTTTGCGTCCGACCGGAACGATCCGCGTTTTGTTTCCTTTGCCGAGCACCCGAATGATTCCTTCCTCCGGATAAAAATTTTCCAGGCGCGCGTTGGCCAGTTCGGAAATGCGCAGCCCGCTCGCATAAAGCAATTCGATCATCGCCCGGTCGCGCAAGCCGAGCGGCGCCTTCGTGTCGATTCCGTTCAGCAATTGCTCGACTTGCAGTTCGTTCAACGTTTCCGGCAAATAACGCTCGATTCGCGGCAGGCTCAGCGCTTCGGTCGGATCGCGCTCGATCTCGCCTTTGCCGGCCAGAAAGCGAAAGAAAATCTTGAGCGCGACCACGATCAGCTTGATCGACGCCGCCGAAAGACCGGCCTTCTTTTTCTCCGCCAGATATTCACTGATCATCGGCAAAGTGACCGCCCGCCACGTCGTCTTCTCACGCTGACCTCTGACCGCCCGCCGGGCCGTGGGCCGCTCTAGGCCAGAGGCTGACCTCGGACCTCTGGCTTTTTCTGCGCACCAGCTCGCGAAATCGGTCAGCGATCGTTGGGTCGAGAGCTGGTAATTATCGGAAAGCCCGCGCTCCACCGCCAGATAGCGGATGAACGACTCGATGGCCTCTTCCACGCGCGGAACATCAAACATCAACCCACAAACATCAAACCGCCGCCCTCCGCCCTCCACCCTCCGATGATCTCTG
>Ga0193750_1000105_pt1 | contig 27768 bp, 19 predicted proteins | sample L1c1metaG_FD_160569 | JGI IMG/M metagenome (GOLD analysis project Ga0193750, IMG submission 160569) | Soil microbial communities from a riparian zone of the East river system, Colorado, United States - L1c1 | ecosystem: Environmental > Terrestrial > Soil > Riparian zone | place: USA: East River... | reverse complement strand
AATTTCGAGTAATCGTTGATCATTACGCAACGGTGAATTAAGCATTCAGGATGAACTAACCGTCTGTCGCTGGGAAGGAGCTTGATTTTAAGGAAGATGTGCATTGTTCTTATTTTCTTATTTTCAATCTATTTGATAGAAAGTATAAATTAACTTTTATATGAGTATTAAAATAATAATTATAAGTACTTAAAATACTTAATTAATTAGTACAAATTTCAATTTTTAATTATTTTTTAAATTGAAGTATTAGTTTAAGATTAGATTTTCCTTAATTGGATAAATAGTACATGCTTATTAACTATTTGAATATATTATTACTCAATAGTAACATATATAATAATATATAATCTGGTCTAATCTAAATTTATAAACGTGATTGTTAAGAAAAAACTGAACCCAACGAATTAAATTGAGTAACATCTCAAAAGTCATAGCAAGGTAGCCGTACTGGAAGGTGCTGCTGAAAAATAAAACGAAAAGTATATAACCCCCCTCCAATTTTGTTTTTTTAATTTTTAATTTTTAATTAAATAAATATATAAATTATATTATATATAACTTAAGAAATAAATTAGGGTTTTATTACATTAATTACTAAAATAATATAAATTTAATATTATAAATTTTAGGAGGTTAGCTGAGTGGTATAGCAGTAAATTTACACTTTACAGACAGAGTTTCAATTACTCTACTTCCTATATTAATAATTAAATATTAAGAAAGTATTTACAATTGTAATTATCTTTAATTAATATTTAATTAATTATACTAGTATTATTTATATAATAATTATATTCTCTCAACAAGTATGCCGTAATCTCAGGTAACCGGGTAAATCTTAGGCATTTATGCTATAAGCACTTAAGAGTTCGATCCTCTTTACTTGTAACTATGGAGAATACACTCATTAGAAGAAAAATTGAACAAAATATAAAATTTTATATTATTTTTTTTTTTTGTGTATCAAAATGATTAGGACCAGTATTAATTATACCTTAGACCTTAAAAAAGGATAAAGGTTATAATTCTTTCCCTTCCAGAGAATAGTTAAGTTGGTTATAACCTCTACCTTCCAAGTAGATCTCATCAGTTCGAATCTGATTACTCGTATAAACCAAATTATATGAAAAACATAAATCTTGAAAATTAATTATTTATATGAAATAACTTTTATCTAATATATAATTTATGTTAGAAGACATCTTTAGCTTAATGGATAAAGCATTTGTCTTCGAAACAAAAGTTTATTGGTTCAAATCCAATAAGATGTTAATACAATAAAAGAATAGGAGTTTTATATTCTTATCAGATTCGAACTGATATTTTCTAGTTAGGAATCCAGACATTTTACCATTAAATTAAAGAATATTATAGAGGAGGGGGTTTAAAATTATTCAATATGATTAACTAATACAAAAGCTTTTGTAGATACTAATTTATTATCTTTATAAATTAAATTTCTTTTGTTTGCTGTAGGTACTAAAGTATATATTTGTGATTTAATTGTAATTGAACCTTTATCAATAAATCTAAACCATTTAGTTTGATTTAATTCTAAAGATTTATTTTCTTCTAATAATGATTTTAAATTATCAAAAGTGATAGAATTTTTAAATCCTTTAACTTTTGTAATAATTTTACCATTATTTAAGATTCCACCGTAAACTTTAGGTGCTAATGCTACAAATTCTACATATTCTTTTTCTAATACCATTTGTCCTAAATGTTTACCTACTAAATAATCATCTAATGGTTTTTCCATTACAGCTGAATCTGTATCAGTATAGAATATTTTATTATCAGGTAAATTTTTGAATTGAGTCATTATAACTCTAGAATATGCAGTTATAGCAGAAGCTACTCCAACTGAGATATCAAAACTTGTATAATCATCAATGAATTTATCATCATCAACATCATGATAACTAACTAAGAATAAATCTTCATCTAATTCAATAGTAGTAATTTTAGTTTTATTGTTAGAATCAATAATTTCATCTAACTTATTGCTATCAATTACAACATGATTAGCTAAATCATCAGTCATACCAAATTTCCCATATAAAGAATTTAATAACAATTTAGCTATTAAATACATAGGATTAGATTTATCAGTAGATTGTTTAATTTGATGTAATACAGATACATAATCTTTGAAGATATTATTTCTTTCGAATAAATATCCTTCTAAGATTTCAAATGTATATCCATATTTTAATGAATTAAATAATTCTTCTGAAAAGAACCAACCAGTAAATGTACCTAAGGGTGATATGGTTCTATCATTATATCTAATTTGTAATATAGGATTATTTAAAAATTCAGGAGAAGTTATTTTACATTTAAAGAATCCAAAAGGGTTATCCATTATATCTAAAATATTACCTGTAAATTGTTTAATATTACCAATAGGCATATCAAATCTAAACATAGATGTTGGATATAAGGAATTAATATCATAATGATATAAATTTTCTCCATATGGGATATACATTTCAGTAGCTCCACCAGTATAAGATTTTCTAATATCATGTAACATTTTACCACCTATTTTAGGAATTTTATAATCATTCATAAATGAACTTCTATAAATAGCAAATGCTAATGAAGGTAATGTAGGATAATTAAAGGCATTTAAAGAGAATTTTGCATATATTAAATCATTAAATTTAATTAATATTTCATATAAAGCTATACAATCAATAATATTATAATTTAATAATTCATTTCTTAAATTCCATTTATTACCTCTTTCATTAACATATGTATTATAATCTTCAATACTAATATCTTTGAAATATTTAATATCTGGTACACACCCAATATAATTCACATTGAAATCTGGATTATTTAATAACCAGTAAATTGGAAATAATATTTTTTTATTATTTACATTAAACGCTTTACTTAATTTATCTAATGATGAAGGTAACATTAACATAGAGTCATGAAAAGTAATTTTTCATCTATTACCAAATTTTAAAGTTAATGCAACCATTTTATCATCTTTAATTATAGGAATTAGTTTAGTATCTTTAATAGTAGCTAATATTTTTAATAAGAATATCCCATCAAATCTTGATAAATTATGAACATATACTTTATAATTATTATACTTTTCATTCATTAAAGATTTAATAACTGTCCTTAATAAATCATCACCAGAGTTATAATCAGATAAATAAAAATAATGTTTATTTATACCATCATAAATACAAGCAGAGATAACATTTAATACTTCTTCATTATTAATATTAGAAGAATATGTTTCTAAATCCAATGTAATTATATTATTAGTAATAGCATTATCTTGTTTAATTTTATCAATAAATTTTATATTTTGTTTATCATTAATTTTAACTACATTTTTATTATCTATAATATGAAATTGAGTATCTTTAATAGTTCTTATAAAATAGTTATCCGATTCAAATTTATCGTTAAATTGAAGTATTAATTTATTACTTTTATTAGAGATTTCTACATATCTTGATGATACAGTTTGATTAATATCATATCTATAATTACCTCTTATAATTAAATATTTAGTAATGCTACCAAAGTTATATTTATTTTCAATGATCCCCCATGATTCAGTATTATACATTAAAGGAATTGAAGTATTATTAACAAAATGAGTTTGGATTTCTTTTTTACTAATTTTAGTTTCTACAATTAAAGATTTATTTTCAGTTTTAGACATATCCAAATATCTATATTTTATGTAAATACTAATAGCCTCCTTAAAAACTTCATTATAATCATCAAAATTATTTTGATGGAATAATAATAAATTACTTTTTAAAGTATCTAAATCATTTTTATTAATTTTATTTAAATAACCTAATGATCTAAAGGTGTTATCAGATAATTTATATACAAGTTGGAATGTAACATATTGAGAGTCTTCTAAAAGATTCATGATATCATTAAAGAATGTATCTAAACAATTAGATATAACAGTATAATCTAATATACCATTATCTAATTTATATTGGAATAAGTGCACTTTTTTAAAATTGATTTTTGTCATTATTTGATAAAATTTAGACTGTGGAATGGCTACCCTTAATATAGGAGGGGATTAAATTAATTTTAATTGTGTAATAAATAATTTCATCATCAATAATATTGTTAGTAATACAGTGATAAAACATATTGCTACATGCTAAAGATCTAAAGAATAAGGGGTCATCAAAAACATCAGAAACAAAAATAAAGTTGTCATATATTTCACTGTTAAAATTATCGTGAAATGTAACTTCAATCATAATATTTTTAATGCTATCTAATACATCGGTGTCTTCAAATAATGTTTGATATAGAATATCATCCATTATTTTAGAGTCTAAAAAGGGTAAATTATAAGTAAACATTTTATAAAAATTTAGACTGTGGAATGGCTACCCTTAATATAAGAAAGAGAATAAAATAGGTAATAATAAGGTTAATATTATAATTGTATAAAACCATAAAATAAATGCAATGAAAAAGGTCATTATTAAGAACATAATTAAATCATGTCTAGAATTAAATTTTACATCACATTCTTTATTAATTTTATAATTAATGTTAAAGGCAATTATAAATAAGAAGAAAAAGTAGATTATTGGAATAATATTAAATTTTTCCATAAGAAGAAATGACCAAACAAAGAAATTTAGTACAGGTTGGGTTAAAAACCAGTAATATATAACATACGGAATTGGTCTAGGGTTAGAAAATAAAGTTTTCAGCAGAAAGTAAAGTGACTATGGAATACCCCATTATTTATCTAAATAGATCTTAATTTCATAGGAAAATACATCTTCTGTGTGTAGATCAAAACATTTACAGAAAAAATATAATTGATGTAAGAATATTGGTATTAAAGTCTCATAAGGGTAATAATTAATTGTAGATCTGAATATTCTATAATCATCATCTAAATCAAAACAAATTTGTATTTGTAATGTTTTAAAAGTTTCTAATGATTTTAAGATATTTTCTAAATCTGGTAATAAATTACCAACATCGGTTGAAAGGTTTGTGTAGATTAATTGCATATTTATAGTTGTTTGACTATGGAATACCCCATTTAAATAAGGAGTGGATTTTAAAAGTATTTAAAATATAATTTCGATATTAATCACGTATAAGGCGATTTTACGGACTTTAAGGTTTTTCTCCTTAAAATTTCTAAAACTACTATATAAATAGTTAAAGAGTCTATATCTAGAGGTACATTTCTTTGTTTTAAAGTAAAAATATGGACTCAATAAATCATTATCTTTATCGTAAAACTTTATTCAAATTTTAATATAATTAATCTCAGATGTATTTACTAATAACTCATCATAGATGGTATCTATAACTTCTGAAATATTAAATGATTGTGTTTTAATTTCTCTTGACATATATACAAAATTTTGACTATGGAATAAAATACCATTATTGATGTTATATGAAATATATTTCATATATCTCTTTTATATAGTATATCCTATTATAATTTCAAAATCAGTGATATTAGGTTTTTTATTTAAAACTCTATTTTTTATAATTACTGATAAAGTATTAAGTAATCTATTAAGTAAGAATTTACAGTACCATTCTCTTTTTGTATCAAACTTGTTAATTTTATCTTTAGTGAAAAAATAGGGATACATAATTGTATTTTCATCATCAAAAAAGAAAATTCATATTTTAACATATTTAACATCAGAATTCATGAATAGTAAATTACCGTAAAGTTTAGTAACAATTGTTTCTATATAAAAAGAATTTAATTCTTTTATATTATGTCTTTCGTGTAAAAAGGTTTTCATTAGTTTTGTTTTAATGTCTGTGGAATTTATACCAATTTAAAATTATTTTAGTTTAGTCTCATTTCGGAGAAAGGGAGAGCTTAGGAATCGAACCTAATAGGATTAATTTTAAGGATAAAACAATAAACCTTAATTTAATAATGAGGAAAGTCATACTAAAATAATTTTAATCACTTCCATGGTCTCTCCAGAGATATTTAAGAATAATATAAATAAAATTATATTATAAAATTGATAATTTATTTTTTATCAACTACTTTTAATAAAAATTTTCGTATTTTAACCAAACTTTTATCATAATAGGAGGGGCTTAAAATATTATTCCCAATCTTCTATTTTAATTTCACTAGAATTTGGAGAATATTGGATAATTTTAATTTTTTTAAATGGATTTTCATTTAAAGGAGGATTACCCGAAGGTAATTTAGATGTGGTTGCTTTAGGAGTGTTTAAGTCTTCTTCTTTCGGGAATAATGTATTATATTCTTCTTTTTCTTCTGCTGTTAAGTTTTCGGTTGGAGAATAGGTGGATGCACCTTTATAATTAGTAATTATTTCTTTAATATTTTTTCTGTCTTCATCACTTAATGAACCATCATCTCCTGTAAAAGGGTTTAATTTATAGCCAGTAACATAACTAATAGATGCAGTAATAAATTTATATATAAATGTTCCTGTAACAAATGTAGTTACATAATCAGAAGATATTTTATCATCAAATTTAGATATAACTGGATTTATAATTTCTTCTAAGTTTATATGAGGATTATAATAATATATAGCTCCATATCCAACAATCATTAAAGGTAATATCCAATATGAATTATTCGTAGGATGTTGAATAGTTTTATCTATAACTTTTATATTTTTTCTATAGCTTAAAAACTCTACTGGTTCAGATATTTCATATTCTTTATTACCAAACCAGTTATTATATAAAGTTTTAATATAATTAATAAAATTATTAATTAAGTCATTTATAGAGTCTATAATATCAAAATTATAATAGAATAAAGAAAAATTAAATAAGGATAAAATAGCCATAATTGCTGAAGCCAATTTGATAAAATATATAATATTATTAAATATAAACTTTAAGGGTTTATATATGATAAAAATAAATTTATATCTAATTAAATATTTATATAATTTGGTATATGTATATTGTGCACCCATTTTAGAAAATATAGAAGCAAGTAATTTAAAGATATATTGTAAACTTTTAAAAAGTATTTTCATTGTAATTTAAATATGACTGCGGAATCGGCCGCTAAAAATATATGTTTTTCTTTTAGCATATATTAGATCATTTCTGATCTCTCTTTTATATTAAATAATATAAAAGTGTATTATGAATATAATTTAATACAATTACAAAAGGGTTAATTCCACAGTCAAAAATAAAAATATGAATACAAATATAAATCAAATATTCCAAAAAGTTTTAAAAAATCTTTCTTTAGCTAGTATAAGCTTAGGAGTATTTAACACTTTAACTAATCAAACAACCGTACAAACTTTAAGAGATAAATTAGAAGTTGAAAAAGATAAAAATTCTAAATTAATTGAAAAAGTTAATAATTTAGTATCTGAAAATGAATCTAATTCTAAAATAGAAAATATAATTAGAAAAAGTTTTGAAAATAATGATAATAAAATTGAATTATTAAATAATAAAGTAAATAAATTGATTGAAAATAAATCTTTTGAAGAAAATAAAATAATTGAAATTAATAATAATATAAAAGATATTAATAATGATTTAGAAGACATAATAACTAAAATAGATGATACATTAAGAAGTGGTATTATAGATTTTGATATCTTTCAGATTTTACACGATATGCAATCATTTTACAGTAGTTTAAATTATTTTCAGTGTCTAGCTTTAACTCATTTAAGTGCAATAGTCTTTATTTTCTTATCCTTAACTTCTTTAATAAGTATACATTTTGGAGATTATTTAACTAATAAATTTAATGTTAAAAATAAATATCCTAGAATATATAAATTTATAGAATTAAGAAGAAAATTCCAATTGTTTTATTTAATTAAAGATTTAATAATAATCTTTATTGTGTTAATAATATTATCTTATATAAATGTAATGTTATTTATAAACTTTACTTTATAGCCCTCCTCCGGATAGTAATAAAATAGACAAATGCTTTATCCATTAAGCTAAAGATGTCTTCTAACATAAATTATATATTAGATAAAAGTTATTTCATATAAATAATTAATTTTCAAGATTTATGTTTTTCATATAATTTGGTTTATACGAGTAATCAGATTCGAACTGATGAGATCTACTTGGAAGGTAGAGGTTATAACCAACTTAACTATTCTCGTTATATTTAAATTTATATCACTCTTTTAATTTTAATTTTTTTATTATTAATTTTATGGAGGGGAGATAAAATTTAAATTAATCAATTAATTAATATTTAATTCTAATTAATATTTAATTAAAATTATGAATATAATAATAAGAAAGCAATCATTAATGAGAATAATCCTGTAGCTTCGGCTAAGGCGAATCCTAAAATTGCGTAACCAAATAATTGTCCTCTTAATTGAGGGTTTCTAGCAGTAGAAGCGATTAAAGAAGCAAAGATTTGTCCGATACCTAATCCGGCACCAATTAAACCTGAGCAAGCTAATCCAGCACCGATGAATTTTGCTGCAGCTAACATAAGTATTATAAATATATAATTTAAAGATAGTGTCTGACGTATATTATAATTTAAATAATATTACTCTTTTAATTAGTATAGTTATTATAATTATTTAGTATATCATATATTTTATTTAGTTAAAATTTATTTAATTTATTACGAGTCCTACCAGATTCGAACTGGTACCTTACTAAGCGACAATTAGAAACTCTACCTATTTAAGCTAAGGACCCCTTTTAAGTTTATTTGCTTAAGTATTTTAACCAAGAACAAGGCGACTCGAACACCTAACAATGATTTTGGAGATCATTATATTACCAATTATACTATGCTCTTTAATTAATTATAATATACTTCTAATATAAAAAGTATATTAATACAAATAATAATTACTATAAAGGAAGTAAAGAGATTCGAACTCTTAACCGTTTCATTAAAAGTGAAACACTCTACCTTTGAGTTATACTTCCAACTTACATACTTTAACTTAAGGAAGATATATATAATAAGATATTAAAAAAATTTTTAATACATTAATAAATTTTTATAAAACTGAATAAGTATAATTCTTATTATTATATATTTATATAAACTTAGTAACTAGAAATAAAACCCAAATTATCAGAATATAACTCTATCTTGAGTTACCCCGATTCGAACGAGGAAATTCTTCGCCAAAGGAAGACGTTTTGCCAATTATACTATAACTCATAAACAAAACATTTATATATTTAATAATTAATTAGTTTTATATTTTCTTCATATACTCTTTTATTTTATTGTATTGTATTAATGTGCCTAAAGGTGGACTTGAACCGCCAACGACTTATTACAAGTAAGCAATTTTACCAATTAAACTATTCAGGCTTTTATATAAATATTAAATATAATTAAACTTAATTAAATAAATAAAATGCCTCGAAATGGAGTCGAACCACTGTCTTTCGATCTTCAGACGAACGCTTTAACCCTTAAGCAACCGAAGCTTATAAATATTTTTATTTATAATATTTTTATGGTTTGGAGAAAGATAGACTCGAACTATCATTACAGTAGTGCAAGTACAGTTGATTACCAATTATCAGATTCCCCCTTAATTCTTATTATATAAATTTAAACTAAAAAATACAAATGAAAATATATAAATTATAAATCTCTTTTAAAATAATAATTAATAATAAAAATTTAAAAATGTATAATATTATATAAATTAAATTAGTTTTATTTTATATAATTATTAATAAATATTTATAATTAATATAATTAATATTTAGTTCATGCTATTAAATAATTATTATTAGTTTTTAATATTACCATTAAAGTATAATATACATAATATTTATAAAAAAATAAATATACCTTATAATATAATATATGTTTTATCATAATTTAATTTTTATAAATTAGACAAATTACAAATTTTCTACTTTATTAAATTAGCTTAATAATTAATTACTAATAGGAGGGGAGCAAATTACTATTATTCTAATTTTATAAGAAAAATAAATCAATAAACTAATTAATTATCATTACATTGAATCTACCCAAGCTAAGTAGTCTTGAACTGAAACTGCTTCTACAGCTATAGGCATAAATCCATGCCATGTACCACAAATTTCTGAACATTGACCATAGAAAGTTCCTGTTCTTTCAGCTAAGATAGAACATTGATTTAATCTACCTGGTGTAGCATCAATTTTTAATCCTAATGATGGTACAGCAAAACTATGGATTACATCTGCACCTGTCACAATTAATCTTATGTGGCAATCTACAGGGATAATCATTTTATTATCCACATCTAATAATCTAAATTGACCTAATTCTAAATCTGATTCAGGGATCATATATGAATCGAATTCAATAGATTGTCCACTTTCTGTTACATAATCACTATATTCATATGACCAATACCATTGATGACCTACTACTTTTATTGTTATAGTTGGTGAAGTTACTTCATCTAATAGATATAATAATCTAAAACTAGGAAAAGCAAGAACTGTTAAAATTAAAGCTGGTGAAATAGTCCAGATTAATTCTATTAAAGTTCCATGGTTAAGATATTTATGAACAATAGGAGAATTATTATAACTATAGAAGTAAACAATAGAACCTAAAGCCCAGAAAACTCCTACACAAATAACAATTAAATAAAAGAAAATAGAATTATGTAAATCAATAATACCTGTAAAGGCTGGTGAAGCAGAATCTTGGAATCCAATTTGCCAAGGTTGAGGTGCATCATTATATAAAGTATTTAAAATTGATATATTTTGTAACATTGTTTGTATTTAAAAAATTTTTAAAATCTATCAGTCTTAGTTTAATTTTATAGTATTATTATTTTATTTGTATTAGATATTATAATAACACTGAGTTTAATACCTTATTCAAATTATGGTTATATAAGTATAATATTATACTTAGATAAATAAATTTATCTTAAAAATTAGGTATACTAAGATTTATCTTAATCAATTCTCTTATTAAAAATTTTATTATATGTTTGTTTTAATAAAATTTTTAATAAAATCGAAGAATAATTGTTTTGTTCCTTTTAATATAAAATATTAAGAATAAATATTTACTTATTTACTTATTACAAATATTATTATTTTTGTTTTTATTTTATTTTGACAACCTAAAACATCAAGTCTATTTTAAAAATTAGTAATGCTAAACTTACGATTTTACAATCAATTCATTTGCATCCTATCTAAGAAATGATCTATTTCTTTATTTATGGATTTTTAATTCTCTTTGTGTATTATTACAATACTTGTAACTCATATTGTTAAATATAAGTAATATACATATAAATATTTAAATACTTTCTATCAATATAGAATAACTATAGTATAAAATTGTAGTATATATATTTTATACCGATTACAAGAAATGATTAAAATTAGGAAAGTAATAATAACCACTCGTGATAGTTAACAAAGATAAATCCATTGATAGTATCTAGGGGATAGATTCGAACTTGATATACTTTCAGTAATTATCTAATATGTTTGTGGCTACCCAACTATGCAAAGTTTTATAATTTGATTAAGTTAATTAATAACTTATTTTACAAATTATTTAATATTACAATTGGTACACTAGAGAAACACAGCCTATTGGTCCTTTCGTACTAGAAGGTCTCCCCCTTTTTACTATTTGTCCCTCAAAAGGATAGGGACCATACTGACTCACGTCGTATTAAACCCAACTCATGTAATTTTTTAATCGGCGAACAGCCGAACCCTTCCAAGGTTTTGCCCCTGGAGGATAAATTAAGTCGACATCGAGGTCCCAAACAGCCAGGACAATGTGTACTCTCGCTGGCTATTAGGCTGTTATCCCCAGCGTAACTTTTATCAATTGATCCCTGTCTATTCCATAATATAGCAAAGGGTCACTATGCCCTACTTACGTATCTGTTCGACTATTAAGTCTTTCAGTTAAGCATGCTTACCGTCATTGCACCATACAGAACCTTTCATGGTTCATTAACCTCCATTTAATGTCTAGCATACCTTATTAATGAAATATAAAAATTGTTTTTAAAGTAATTATTATTAATAATAATTAACAATATAAAATTATTTGTCAGAATATTTCCCATTTAATTAAACAGAAAATATTATCTAAAATTTTAATCTATTTGGATGTACTTTGCTACTCTATTAAAGACGACCGCCCCAGTCAAACTGCCAACTAGTCAGCTATTTCCTCTTAAATTTGATAAATAAGAAGATAAATACCAGTTCCACCTCAGACCTAAGGTTTTCCATAGATGTCTAATCGACTCCCTATTATCTGTATAACCGAGGTTATAGAACTTTTTATATGATAACTAGCTACAGTAAAGCTGCATGGGGTCTTCCCGTCCTCTTTGAGGTAACCCGCATCTGCACGGGTAATTCAATTTCACTGAGCAAGTTGTAGAGACAGTGAAGCCATCGTTAAATTATTGATACCGGACCACATTTAATGGCCAATTTATTTTGCTACCTTAGGATCCTCATAGTTAAGACCGCTATTAACCAATTTTTTGTAAAGAAACAGTTACCCATTATTATTACTTATGAATATGGCATTGGGCAAATCTCACTACCTATACTATTATTTTCATAATTGCAGATAGTTGTGTTTTTAGTAAACAGTCGGGGCTTCCGATTTTGTGCCACCATATAAATAAATTAATAGGAGTTATTAAATTACTAAGATTCATGGTTCCTCTTCTTGTCAAACTTATGAGGATAATTTGCCGAGTTCCTTAACAACTTTTAGCTCTACGCCTTAGTATACTCTACCTACGAACCTGTGTCGGCTTAGGGTACGGTTGTGCTTAGAAACTATACTTAAATAAAACTAGCCTAAATCATTAAATTACTTATTAATCAGCTCTCACTAAATTATATAAATTAATTTAACTTCTACTAATTTAGGATTTTTGCTTATACAAATATAAAAATAAATATTTAATAATAATCAAATGACTAATTTGATCTTATTTAAATACAATTTATATTATTTTTTGATATAAAGGTTTAAAATTATAACTTTAACTTTAAATTTTATAAAATTATAAGACTAAATTAGAATATAGAATCGAAGTTATTCAAAAACATCTTTTTCCTGGCCCCAATTAATATAAAAATCTACTATAATATTTAAATAATAAATATTATAATCATATTAAATATACACTTAATATAATACAAGAACAATTCAATATTAAATCTAATTAAATGTCTTAAATTTAATTAAAGTTAATCTTCTATCCTTATAATTACTTATAAAGAAATTCTATGTGTAAAAAATTATTCTCCATGTGGACTTTCAAAGCTATACTCATCAGTCAAAACGTTGGTTTTGTACCTTAGAGACCGCATTAACATTAGTAGATTTAATCTTTAGCTAATAACCCTTTCGTATTCGGCGAGAAAGTTTAAACTTTCTTTTTACGTTACTCATGTCAGCATTATCTCTTCAGATTCCTATTTTATAAACAATGTAACACTGTCAATTTTAGGTTTGTATTCCTTTCCTAGAGGAATATTTTCTATAAATTATCTGAATGTTCTACTACCTAGATTTTAAAAATAGTAATTTATTATTCTATCTTTAAAATTAACACGATATCGGTTGATTATTTTAGACCCGTTAAATCTTCGGAGCAACAATCTAAGGGTTGATACGTTGATACACGTTCATTATAAGTAGCGACTACCAGGCTCACTTTTCAACTGCATTCAATTTGTAACTTCCTTTATTTCACTTAATAATCATTCGGGACCTTAATCAGTGTTCACGGCTGTTTCCGTCTTGACTATCCAACTTATCATGAATAGTCTGAATATCTACCATCTATTTATGTAATTCCGAGATTTATTTCCATTGGTAAGATTTTTAAGTCCCCGCAAATTAAACTCCTATTAAAATTAATTAATATTCGTATGGAATTACCGTGCTGTACCTCCATAAATATTGTGTAGATGTCATACTAAAATATGTTTCGTAGAAAACCAGCTATCACCAGGTCAGATTGGCATTTCACCGCTTTCCAAAAATCTTCGGAGAATAATGCAACATTCACCCGTTCGATCCTTTAATAATCTGTTCTTGGAAAGATCACCTGGCTTCGGGTCTAATAGCAGTAACTTAACCCATATTGTTATTTGTTTTATTAAATAAAATTTTATTAATATAGTCGCTTTCGCTTAGGCTTTAAACCTTGCTACTTCTATTAACTTGCTGACCCATTATGCAAAAGGTACGCCATTGTCACATTCCAAATTTTCATTTTTTGACTTTGACTGCTTATAGAGTTACTAATTCATGATCTATTTCACTGCGTGTTATTTACATTCGTTCGAACATTGTTCGATAAGAACTAATATTATTTGTATCTTTATTTCTATTTTTACAAGTAATATTATTCTACACTCTTTTCAACTTTTCCCTCACGGTACTTTTCACTATCGCTAAATTTATAAATACTTAGCCTTAGAGGATGGTTCCCCTATATTCCGACAAGTTTTCTCCCATCGTACTTAAATAATAAAATCTAACATATAAAATACAGGTCTCATTATAAATTCACCTTCTTAGTTGTAATCGTAATTACTATGTATAAATTATATAAAAATATAATTAATCATATCTATCTATATCTATCAAGCATTTATTTCTTATAAATAATAAATATTTCATTATTAGTTATAATAATTTAAATTTTAAAATTTACACTATTAGCTAATATTCCTTCATTAAATCTAATTAAATTTATTTGACTAATTCATATAATTTTAACTTAATTTTAATTTTAATTATACAAGCTATAAATTAAATTTATTTATTAAGTTTACTTAATATTATAGTGATAATTTTTTATTATAAGTTAGATTTTGGCTAATCCGATTTCACTCACCATTACTTTCGGAGTCTCGGTTGATTTCCTTTCCTTTCCTTAATGAAATGTTTTACTTCAGGAAGTAAGAATAAAAAGGTTTCCCTTAGGATTGTCTCATCTCGTAATTTTCTTATTTCTAATAAGATTGTATTACTACAATTTTATTAATTATAAGCAATATGTAGACTTTTGGCTGTGGAGCCTCCTTTTATATAAATTTGCTAGTAATCCTTAATAACCCCTTTAAAATACTCATTAATTATTAAATAATTATTTGATGTTGTACAATATTGTCATCGATACTTTTATATTTTTATTAAAAAAAAAAGATTAAAACAAAAATTTTATTAAATAAAAAATAAAAATTAATTAAAAAACATAAAAGAGGTAGGATTAGTTTAATTGGTTAAAATGACGTCTTGTGGCGACGATGTTCAGAGTTCGAGTCTCCGATTCTACCCTCATAAATATATTTATAATACTTAAAAGTACAAATATACAAATTTATAATACTTAAAAGTAAAAATATAAAATAAAATAATAATAATAATAATATTAAAATTAATTAAAATTTTTAATATTTATTGTTTACCGAAAAAAGGAATTGAACCTTTATTTTACCATCATGAAGGGTACGTTCTACCGTTAAACTATTTCAGTTAAAAAGTAAAATATAAAAAGAATAAAATTAATAATAAGTTAGTGATAATGAGTTAGAATAAATATCTATAAGACAGTTTTTGTTAATATAAATTTTTCTGATCGATCTAATATATAATACATTAATAATTATTTTAATATTAATATTAATGTTTATCTCAGGTTAAATAAAGGGTTTTCTATTTTTCAAAATTAGATTATGATTTAAAATAAATTAACAAACTTTAGTGTTAGATTTTATTAAAATTTAATTTTCTGTTTAATCTAATTTAATATTTTCTCTGAGAATTCCACCAAATTACTTTGTATTTTGCACTAAAACTTTATTTATATTAAAATTAATAATCGTTAAAATTATTAATTTATACCTTGAACCTTCCTAAATTTATCATATGTTATTATTAAAAATGTTAGTAATTAATAAAACACAATTATGTTTAAATCCCAGTTTTAGACTTCTAAACTCTCTTTTAATTTTTATTTAATATACTTAATTATTAAAAAATTATATTAATTTATTTAATAAATAGAAATAAAGATATTCGGAGGGGTGAAATAAATAAAATTTAAGATTAATGTAATTCGATAGCATCTTTAATATAAGAACATACTAAAAGAACAAACACATAAGCTTGGATAAATGATACAGCTAATTCTAATCCTGTAATAGCTAAGAATAAAGCAAATGGTAATAAAGTTAATACAAATATTATTAATCCACCTGAGAACATTTTAAATAAGAATGTAGATAAGATTTTTAATAATGTATGACCAGCTACCATATTAGCAAATAATCTTATACCTAATGAGAAAGCTCTAGCTAAATAACTAATTAATTCAATTAAAACTAATAAAGGAACTAAAGCTAAAGGTGTCCCAGAAGGAATAAAGAATGAGAAAAAGTGAATTTTATGAATAGATAAACCTAAAATAGTTACACCTATTAATATAGTAAATGATAAACCTATTGAAACTATTATTGATGTTGTTATAGTAAATGTATAAGGTATATTCCCAACTAAATTAGAACATAAAATAAATAAGAATAAAGAATAGATAAATGGTAAATATACTTCTCTACCAATTTGATCTCTTACTATAGTATTAATACTTGCAAATAAACTTTCTAATAAGATACTTTCTTTATTTGGTATTAATTTCATTTTTTTATTAAAGTTTAAATTAGTTTTATCATTACCACTATTTTGATGTATAAATAAAATAAGAGATAATACTAATACTGTAAATACAACTGAATTTGTAAGAGTAAAAGATGTATTAAAGAATAAAGGTGAATTATAGCTAGCTAAACTAACAACTTCGAATTGTTCTAATGGAGAATTTATAAATAAATTATTTAAGTTATTTAAGAACATTATTTTATATTTAAATTTTTATTAATTGTGTGCTTAGTTTTAATAAAATACTTAACCTATATGAAAAAATTTTAAATTAAGATACTTATACTTTTAGTATTAATTTAAATTTAAGGTAATTTACTTTAAATTTACTATAAAGTTAAATAATAACTCCTATTACTTCTAAATTATATTAAAAATCTTTATAATAACAATAAAGTTAACTAATTTATTCTTATTTATATGAAATATCTTTTATTTTCTTAAAATTTTATATTATTTTGTACCATTTTAATCAACATATTCGTAATTAATTATTTAATAGTATTAAAGATGATACTATGATATTATAACAAATATTGTAATAATGTTATTAATTTTATTTAAGGAGGGGATTTTAATAAAATACAATATAATAGAAATTAATAAAGTAACATTTAGTACTATGCTTTATTGTTTATAAAGTAAATTTTACAAAAGGCATTATCTTTTTTAATTATACTGAAATTTTAATTAATATAAATATTAAATTTTATTAAGATTGTACAGGTAACATATTAAATGCATGGAATGGTATTGGACTAGCTAATGACCATTCTAATGTATTAGCTGATTCAACTTCAGTTTCATATTGTGATAATGATGTGAAGTAAGCAGGGATAGCCCAAGGATTATTATTTACTTCTTTTCCATTAACGAAAATATCATAAATAATATAACCAAATAATACAGTAGCAACTACAGAAATTAAAGAACCAAAACTAGAAATAGCATTCCATCCAGCAAATGCATCAGGATAATCAGGAATTCTTCTAGGCATTCCAGCAAGTCCTAAGAAATGTTGAGGGAAGAAAGTTAAATTAACTCCAACAAATAATGTCCAGAAGTGAACTTTACCTAAGAATTCATTATATGTTCTACCTATTATTTTAGGAGCCCAATAATAGAATCCGGCAAATAAAGCAAATACAGCTCCCATTGATAATACATAATGGAAGTGAGCAACTACGTAATAAGTATCATGTAATGCAATATCTAAACTAGCATTTGATAAGATTACTCCAGTTAATCCTCCTATTGTGAATAAAGCTAAGAAACCTAAAGTAAAGATTAAAGGTGTAGTAAATCTTAAACTACCACCATATAAAGTAGCTAACCAAGAGAAGATTTTAATACCTGTAGGAACGGCAATAACCATTGTAGCAGCAGTAAAGTAAGCTCTAGTATCAACATCTAATCCTACACTAAACATATGATGAGACCAAACTAAGAAACCTAAAATACCAATAGAGAACATAGCATAAACCATACCTAAATAACCGAAGATTGGTTTACCTGAGAAAGTTGAAACAATATGACTAACAATACCAAAACCAGGTATAATTAAAATATAAACTTCAGGATGACCAAAGAACCAGAAAAGATGTTGATATAAAACAGGATCACCACCTCCTGCTGGATCATAGAAACTAGTATTAAAGTTTCTATCTGTTAATAACATAGTAATAGCACCAGCTAATACTGGTAATGATAATAATAATAATATAGCAGTTACAAAAATAGCCCATACAAATAAAGGTAATTTATGTAAGCTCATTCCATTAGTTCTCATATTTAATACTGTAGTTATGAAATTTATTGCACCTAATAATGAAGATATACCAGCTAAATGTAAACTAAAGATAGCTAAATCTACACTACCACCTGAATGTGCTTGAATAGAAGATAATGGAGGATATACTGTCCATCCTGTACCTGCTCCTTGTTCAACTAAAGAACTTAATAATAATAAAATTAATGAAGGAGGTAATAACCAGAAACTAATATTATTTAATCTAGGGAAAGCCATATCTGGAGCCCCACATTGAACAGGTAATAAGTAATTACCAAATCCACCTACTAGACCAGGCATAACCATGAAGAAAATCATTATGAAAGCATGAGCACTAATAATTACATTAAATAATTGATGGTCCCCTGATAAAATTTGTACTCCTGGAGACATTAATTCCATTCTAATAAGAACAGAAAATGCGGTTCCTATCATACCTGCAAATATTGAAAAAATTAAGTAAAGTGTTCCAATTTCTTTAGCATTGGTAGAAAAAAGCCAATTCAAATATAAATTATTTTACTTCTTTTTAGTTTTAAGAATAAAAACAAACTAATTAAGCCCTGTATTTTCTAAAAATAGAATATATATAAAATATTAAATTATATATATAAAAATATATTGATTATTTATCTTTAAATGTTTTATGTTTATGAAATATAAGATTTTTATTCTCTTTTATTTGTAATAAAATCGGAATAGAGGCGATTCGAACACCCAAGAGTTGCCCCAGAACAATTAGCAATTGCCTTACCTTTCCAAATGGTGACTATTCCTCTAATCATAATCAAATGTGAAGGTATAAATTTATTTATTATTTTTAGAGATTAACCTAAATGTAGTATTCTTAATAATCTTTATTATTCTTATTTATAGATTTATTCCGAATTATTAGATTAATTAAAATTTTAGTCTTTACCAGATTCGAACTGGTACTATTATCGTGAAGGGATAATGTACTACCATTATACTAAAAGACCTAGGAAAATGAATAATAATAATAATAATGTGCGAATTTTGGGTTTGAACCAAAACTTACAGTTGATGAGACTGTCGTGCAGACCTTTACACTATATCGCATAGTAAATATATAATTTGTATTATATATTTTTATGTACACTATCATTGAAACATTTATTACAAACAAAGAGACTCGAACTCTTAAGGAATTACTTCCACTCCTGCTTAAGAGGAGATTGTTTACCAAAATTTCAACATGTTTGCAAAGTTATATTATTTAGAAATATATAATTTTTATATTCACTTCTTTTAGTTTAAATATTAGTTATAAATTTTATTTAGTTTTTAGGTGTCAAGAGGAATTGAACCTCTGAATAAGGTATTAACAGTACCCCGCAATAACCACTCTGCCATAACACCATATAGAGATATAAGCATATTTAATAAAAATTTTTATTTAAATATAAGTATAATTTATACTAATTACAATAATTTTAATTATTTTATTAATTAATATGGTAGGCGCGACTCGAACACGCTTCTTCTCCCACCCAAAGGGAGTGATTAATCCAGTTCATCTTCTACCATTTGAAATCTGAAGATTTTTTAAAAAACCTACTTAACTCTTTTAAGTTAATTTTATAAAAATATTATTAATATTTTTATATTAAGGTAATATATTAAAAATTATAAATTTAATTAATGATTTCTAACCTTACTAATCATATAATAATTAAATGTTTAAATATTAAAATCTAAGTTATATCTCTCATAAGTTATAAAAAGGAGGTGGAGTTAAATATTAATTTGTTTTCTTGTTCACACGTGAGATATAATTTATTAAGTTAGGATTAAATATGTATATATATAACAAAAAGAATTTTAATTAAGATAAAGTTAAAGTTAGTTATAACTTTAGGCTCTGTATCAGCCATATCAGACATAATTCTTTAAATTGATTAATAACAATAAATGTTAAAAGCGAACCCTCGTATTAAATATTAATACAAATACATTCACTAATTTAATAATATCTACAAATAATAAATATAAGGGAAAACGTGATCCTGTTAATGGTAATTGTGTTATTCTCGTCATCGGTTTAGTACATATAATTTTCCTTTACTTAGTTATTAGGATTATTAATTATTTATTAGTATTAGCTAATTTTGTGATATATACTCTTATTACTTGTTGTAATGTAAAATAAGGTAAAACAGATTTAGACATTATAAAAATTAAATAAATTATAGCTAATAAAGCAAAAGATAATTGATTTACAAAATAAAATGGGATAAGTTGTGGCATATATAATTTATATCTTTCTTCTCTATTTGGCTCTTTAATGAACTATCTCTACTGTATTTTTATATTATTAATATTTGAAAATAAGTATAAGATAAATAATAATTTATATTTTATTAAATATATAATTTATTTATCGTTAAATGAGATAATTAGGGTTTATTTAATTATAAAACTAATTAAATATCATAAAATAAATTACTTATAATATATACTTTAAAGATCTTTTATTTTTATAAAGAAAATCTTGTAAAAAAACTTTAGTGGCCTTTACTAAATGAAGTCTAACTATAGAAGAGGACTTTAGTTCACCTTAAAATAATAAAATATTCTAAGATTAATTTATTAATAAATTAATAAAATGTAGAGATAATTATTCTCTACACTTTTATCTTTAATTCTTTTAATGATAAATTATTAATTATATCAATTATTAAAGAAAAATGTAAATATAATATAAAAGTAGTTAATTTATTTTTAATAAAATTTATTATTTTAATATAAAAATAAATAATATTATAAGAGTAGACAAATTTTAATTATGGGTTAAGTTTACAGATGGTTCAGTAGTAAACCTGCAAAGTTTAATAATTTAAAGGTTCAATTCCTTCTTAACTCTTTAATAAATTCTAAATTCTCTTAGTTCAATGGTTAGAACATCATTCTTCTAAAGTGTAAATTTTGGTTCGAGTCCAAAAGAGAATATATAAAAATATAAATCTAAATTAGATTTAAATATTGTCACAGTGTAAAAATATTAATTTAAGTATATTATCGATTATTCTAATATTGGGATAATTAATAATACTTATTTATTTAATAAAAATTTTAATAAACTTATATATTAACTTAACTTAATCATGATTTTAGATCATATTGTTTGTAGTATTAATTATAAATACTTATATTACAATTATTCTTATTATTTATATTTTAATAATAAATTAAGGGTAGATTATGATAATATCTTTTATTTAAAAACTTAATGATAAATAATTATTTATTGACTATTATTAATATATTAATTAATTTAATTGATGTATTAATTGTTATATTACCTGTGTTATTATCAGTAGCTTTTATGACAATTGTGGAAAGAAAACAATTAGCTGCACACCAAAGAAGAGTTGGACCTACTGTAGTAGGTTATTATGGTATAGCTCAACCTTTTGCGGATGCTTTAAAATTAATCTTGAAAGAAACTGTTATACCTAGTCAATCTAATAAAGTGTTATTCTATTTAGCTCCTGTTTCTTCTTTTATTTTTAGTTATTTAGGATGGGGTGTAATACCATTTGGACAAGGATTAACTTTATTTGATTTTTCATTAGGAATCTTTTATACATTAGCCTTATCTTCATTAGGAGTATATGGAATTTTATTTGCAGGATGGTCAGCTAATTCAAAATATGCCTTTTTAGGATCTTTAAGATCAACTGCTGCTATGATATCATATGAATTAATTTTAAGTTCTGCTATTTTAATTATTATTTTATTAGCAGGATCATTTAATTATTCAACTATTATTGAAGTACAACAATCAATATGGTTTATAGTTCCATTATTACCAGTATTCATATTTTATTTTATCTCAATTTTAGCTGAAACAAGTAGAACACCATTTGATTTACAAGAAGCTGAATCTGAATTAGTTGCTGGTTTCTTCACTGAACATTCTTCAGTTCCTTTTGTATTTTTCTTCTTAGCTGAATATTCTTCTATTGTGTTATTTAGTTGTTTAACAGCTATATTATTCTTAGGTGGATATAATTTCCCAGAAATAATAGTTAATAATTCAATTATAAATTTACAATCTATTATTTTAGGATTAAAAACTTGTATATTCTGTTTCTTATTTGTTTTATTCAGAGCTACTTTACCTAGATTAAGATATGATCAATTAATTTCTTTATGTTGGATTAACTTATTACCTATAGCTGTAGCCTTTATTATATTAGTACCAAGTATATTAGTAGCATTTGATATAGCACCTTACTAATATAATTCTAATATTAACTTTTCTTAATTATATTAAAGATTCTATAATTATTACAAATTTAACTGATAGTAGATCTTTATTATTTAATATATCCTTAAAATTACTGTGTTAGTATATTATATTATATATTAATTTAATTTTAATTATCCCTCCAATTCCCAATATATAATAATAAGTTAAATTAGGTAATTTTTGTCTTATTAATAACAATAAAATATTAATAAAAATTATTAAAAGAAGTTAATTAAATATCTATATATTGTATGTAAAAATATAAAAAGAATAAATTAATATTAATTACTTAAGTTTATATTATTGCTTTAATAAAGCCTATAATTTAATGGTAGAATGTTATCTTGATGAGATAATCGTAGAAGTTCAAATCTTCTTGGGCTTATATCTAACAATTATTATGTATAATTCATTCTAAAAAAAAATAATAATAAGAAGAATTATTGTTACAGTGAATAAAATTTATATTTTACAAATAAAATTTATAATCCTATATATCTAAAAATTAAAAAAAAATATTGTATTTTAGTCAGTGATTTATAATAACTGCTAATTTAATTATTACTAATATTTTAGATAATTATTAAATTTAATTATATAATTTATATTATAATTATAAATTATTATGAGATTACTTAAAAGTCACTCTTTACTAAGATTAATTAATTCTTATGTAGTAGATTCACCTCAACCTTCAAATATTTCATATTTATGGAATTTTGGATCTTTATTAGCTACTTGTTTAGTAATTCAAATTTTAACAGGTTGTTTTTTAGCTATGCATTATCAACCACATGTAGATTTTGCTTTTAATAGTGTAGAACATATTATGAGAGATGTTAATAATGGTTGGTTAATCAGATATACTCATGCTAATGTTGCTTCTTTCTTCTTTATCTTTGTATATGGACACATAGGAAGAAATATCTATTATGGTTCATATAAATCACCTAGAATATTAGTTTGGTCAATTGGAGTAATTATCTTAATCTTAATGATGGCTATCGCCTTCTTAGGTTATGTATTACCTTATGGACAAATGAGTTTATGGGGTGCTACCGTTATTACTAATTTATTAAGTGCTATTCCAGTTTTTGGTACTGACTTAGTAGAATTAATATGGGGAGGATTCTCAGTATCTAATGCTACATTAAATAGATTCTTTTCATTACATTATATTTTACCATTTTTATTAGCAGCTTTAGCTTTAGCTCACTTAATTGCTCTACATACACATGGTTCAAATAATCCTAATGGTATCTCATCAAATGGTGATAGATATGCAATTCACCCTTATTATATGTTTAAAGATCTTATAACAATATTCTTCTTCTTCTTAGCTTTATCAGTATTGGTTTTCTATTATCCAAATTTATTAGGACATAGTGATAACTATATTGAAGCTAATCCTATGAGCACTCCTGCAAGTATTGTACCAGAATGGTATTTATTACCATTTTATGCTATATTAAGATCAATACCTAATAAATTATTAGGAGTATTAGCTATGTTTGGATCATTATTAATCTTATTAATATTACCTATTGTAGATGTATCAAGACAAAGAGGTAACCAATTTAGACCTGCTATGAAAGTAGCTTTCTGGTTCTTTGTATTTAATTTCTTCATTTTAATGTGGATTGGATCACAACACCCTAATGAACCTTTTGTATTTATTGGACAAGTTTCAACATTCTTCTATTTTGCATGGTTCGTATTAATTGTGCCTGTAATAGGTTTAGTTGAAAATACTTTATTGGATATAGCTACAGAATAATAATTTAATTAAATAAAAACAATTATATTTTCATATATTTATATATTTATATTTTTATAAAATACTCCCTCCTTATTAAATATTAAAACAAAAAATACAAAATAATTATTTTATATTTCATATTTATATATTTAAAAGTAATATATAATATAATTTATTTATATTATTCTTAAGCAATCTACTAAAAACATAAATATGATGTGTTTTATTAAATATAATATTTATTTAATATTTATATATTAACATTTAAATAATTAATTTTATATCAATATGTTAAATATTATTATTAATTAATTTTAGTTTAATAATTTAATTATTTTATAATATTTATTCATGTTTAATTACTACATATATTCGTAGAGTGTTATTTTGTTTCTTTAAATTTATAATTTTGGTCAAAGTTTAATTTATTATGATAAAATCACATAATTTTCAATTTTTCCCTTATCATTTAGTAGAAGTTTCTCCATGGCCTATAGTATTAAGTTTTGCTTTATTAAATTTAACTATTGGAGCTGTAATGTATATGCAAGGTTACTATTCTGGTGATCTTATATTAGAATTAGGATTTATATTAACTTTAGGTGGTATGATTTTCTGGTTTAGAGATGTAGGTAATGAAGCTACTTTAGGTGGATATCATACAAAACAAGTTAAAAAAGGTTTAGAAATTGGATTCTTACTTTTTGTTGTTAGTGAAGTTTTTGCTTTCTTAAGTATTTTCTGGGCTTTCTTCCATGCTAGTTTATCTCCTGCTATTGAAATAGGTGGTGTATGGCCTCCACAAGGAATAACACCTTTAAATCCTTTTGCTATTCCATTATTAAATACAATATTATTAGTATCTTCAGGTGCTTTTGTAACTTATGGTCACCATGCATTAATTAATGGTAATAGAAAAGATACTTTAAGAGGATTAGAATTAACTGTTTTATTTGCTGTTCTATTCACTTTCTTACAATATTTAGAATATGCTAATTCATCTTTCTCAATATCAGATTCAGTATTTGGAAGTGCTTTCTACTGTTCAACAGGTTTACATGGTATTCATGTAATAGTTGGAACTATCTTTATTGTAGTACAATTAATTAGAACTATAAATTATCATTTAACAAATACTCATCACCAAGGGTGTGAATCAGCTATTTTATATTGGCATTTTGTTGATATAGTTTGGTTATTCTTATTTATTGCTGTATATTACTGGGGAGGATTATAATTATAATGTTAATAACAGAAGTATATTAATTACTTTTTATTAATATTAGATTATTTAATCTTTATTTTATCTTCACCTCTGTTTAATTAAACAAAATTAAATATGGCAAAATAGTAACATCTATAATAACTCTAACAAATACTTATTATAAATAAATTAATAATTGAATTATAAATAACACTATTAATTTGTTTTTTTACTGTTTAATTATTAATTAATCCTAATTTAATCCCCATTCTATCGTAATTATAAAATAAGAAAAATTAATAAAACTTATTTTTACTAAAAAGTAAACTATATATTAGATAATAAAATTTAATAATTTACTTTTTCAATTATTTATTAAAGTAATTAGATTATAAAATGTCAAATTATTTATATAATTAATTAGATTTATTAAATGTCCTTAAGGGTAATAAAGCTTTTATTTTACTTATGAATCTATCAATATTATTATTTTTAATCGGTATTTTAGGATTTATCTTAAATAGAAAAAATATAATCTTAATGATTATTGCTATAGAGATTATGCTTCTTGCTGTTACTTTATTAGTTTTAATTAGTTCATTTGGATTTGATGATACTATAGGTCAAACTTTCAGTATATATATTATTTCAATAGCTGGAGCTGAATCAGTGATAGGTTTAAGTATTTTAGTTGCTTTTTATAGATTAAGAGGAAATATTTCTATTAGATCTTAAAATTTGTATGTATTTATCAATTTTAATTTTCCCTTTATTAGCATCTTTTGTATCTGGTTTTATGGGTAGAAAAATAGGTATAACAGGATCTCATATTATTACATGTACTTGTTTATCTATTTCTTCTTTATTAGCGACAATAGCATTCTATGAAGTTGGTATATGTGGTTCTCCTGTTTCAGTTTACTTATTTAATTGGGTAGATTCAGAATTTATGTATATTTCATGGGAATTCTTATTTGATCAATTAACTGTATCTATGTTCATACCTGTATTATATATATCAACATTAATTCATATATATACAACTTCTTATTTAGCTGAAGATCCTCATAATCAAAGATTCTTCTCTTATTTATCTTTATTCACTTTTTTCATGTTATTATTAGTTTCAGGTGCTAATTATTTTGTAATGTTTATAGGTTGGGAAGGTATTGGAGTAGTTTCTTATTTATTAATTAATTTTTATTTTACTAGAATTCAAGCCAATAAAGCAGCTATATTAGCTTTAACTATGAATAGAGTAGGTGATATGGGATTAAGTATAGGATTCTTTGCATTATTTGCCTTATTCGGATCTGTTGATTATTCAACAATTTTTAGTTTAGCACCTTTTATGAATGAAACAGCTATTACTATAATTAGTTTATTATTATTAATGGGAGCTATGGCTAAATCAGCTCAAATTCCTTTACATTCTTGGTTACCTGGTTCAATGGAAGCTCCTACACCAGTTAGTGCTTTATTACATGCTGCTACACTAGTTACAGCTGGTTTATATTTATTAATTAGATCATCTGCTATTTTAGAATTTAGTCCTACTGCATTATTAGTAATTACTTTAATTGGAGCAAGTACAGCTTTCTTTGCAGCTACTTGTGGATTAGTACAAAATGATTTAAAAAGAATAATCGCTTTCAGTACAATTTCTCAATTAGGTTATATGGTTATGGCTGTAGGTTTAAGTCAATATAATGTAGCTTTAATGCATGTAGTTAATCATGCTTTCTTTAAAGCATTATTATTCTTAGGTGCTGGTGCTGTTATTCATAGTTTCGCTGATGAACAAGATATTAGAAAAATGGGAGGTTTAATTAAATTCTTACCATTTACTTATACAACTATGTTAGTAGGTTCTTTATCTTTATTAGCTACTCCTTGGTTATCAGGTTTCTATAGTAAAGATTTAATAATAGAATTAGCTTACGGACAATACAGTTTTTCAGGTATTTATGCTTATATATTAGGAAGTTTAACAGCTGGATTA
>Ga0193750_1000104_pt1 | contig 27860 bp, 20 predicted proteins | sample L1c1metaG_FD_160569 | JGI IMG/M metagenome (GOLD analysis project Ga0193750, IMG submission 160569) | Soil microbial communities from a riparian zone of the East river system, Colorado, United States - L1c1 | ecosystem: Environmental > Terrestrial > Soil > Riparian zone | place: USA: East River... | reverse complement strand
TCCAAAAGGCCGGCAATGGTACGTCGCTATCAAGAAACGGTTCTAGCCAGTTCTCAACCTCTACAATTCAGCGGCCGGGTTTCGAAAGGAACCCGGCCGTTTGCTTTTCGGACTTGAGCGAGCGAGGACCCCAACGTGGGCCAAGCGCTGCATCTATCGGGGAGAGGTTTGGATATCCCGAAGCGGAGACGCGTTTCGGAACAGAGCGATATTTGACTCCAGTGTTCCAATGAGAGCGACATCGTTTTGACTTTCAGCCAAGCGCAGTCCTTTTTCGGCAGCATCAATCGCTGCATCGAATCGGCCAAGCTCCGCGTCTGCGGCTGCGACAAGCCTCCAGATGCGCGCATTTGATTCGCCAGAAAGTCGAAGCGCACGCTGCGCGTGCTCCAGAGCCATCGCACCATTTCGGATCGAGCCCGTGGGCGAGGTGGCCAGGACCCAGGCGAGATTGCAATGAGCATCCAAATTATCAGCGTCAATCGACAGTGTCTTTTCCCATTGCGCGACGGCTTCGTCTATTCGCCCTTTTTGTGATAGAGCGATGGCGAAGTTGTTGTGCGCCTCGGGATAATTCGGCTTCAACTGCAACGCCTTCGCCAAGTGGTCGGCAGCCTCATCGAGTTGTCCTTGTCGGAGAAGAAGAGTGGCAAGGTTGTTATGCGCCTCGGCGAAATTTGGATCTATTTCCAGTTGTTTTCTGTAATGAGCTGTGGCCTGCGCAGTCTCTCCTTTCGCCGCCAGGGCGTTTGCAATGTTGTAATGCAGCCTTGAAAGATCTGGATCTAACGCTAGTGCCTTCCAAAAATGTGCGAGCGCTTCGTTGGGCTGCCCTCTTCGGGCGAGGGCGACGCCAAAATCATTTTCGGCACTCGCATTGTCGGGTTTGAGATTGACGGCCAGCTGAGCTTCCACAATCGCTTCATCTGGCCGGTCCTTGTCCAAAAGTGCACTGGCGAGTCTTTCGCGCGCCAAGTCACTATCGTCCGCAACGGTGAGAGCATGATTCCAAAGAGATTCGCTGTCTCTCCAGAACGACGCTTGAGTCCAGGCGCGCCATGTGAGGAAACCGAGCACTACCGCCGCCGTGGTTCTTAATATCAATTCACGGTTCGCCCATTGCAGCGAGAAATCGGCGATCCCCCAAGTAATCGCCAAATACAAGCCAATTTGCGGTAAATATGTGTAACGGTCAGCATGCGCTTGCGATCCGACCTGGATGATTCCAATTACCGGCGCGAGCATGCCGATGTACCAAAGCCAGCCGGTCAAAAAATAGGGGCGGTCTTTTCGCAGAACGAAAGCTGCAGCGGTAATCGCGATCAGCAACGCACTCGAAATTGCGATCTGCCAAAGTGGAAGTTTGTCGCCGAGATGAGGATAAAAGACCGCGAGATCGAGCGGCCACACCATTTGGCGGATGTAAATTAGCAAGCTGACAAACGCATTTCCGGTCCGCCACGGCAGAGAAAGATTTTCGATGGAATTGATCCCGTGACGCTGAACAGCAACAGTGACTACTGCGACCGGAACTGAGAGGATGAAAAGCGGAATTTTCTCGGCAACTAGTTTTGTGATTGTTGACCGCGCGGCTTTAAATCTCTGCAGTGGCCAATAGTCGAGCAGTAGCAGAACAAATGGAACGGTCACCAGCATGGGCTTGGACATCAGGCCGAGGGCAAAAAGGATCGACAATGTCAGGTAGCGAACAGCCGTAGGCCGGCGCACAAAATGAACGTATCCGCCGACCGTCAGGATAAAAAACACGGCGCTTAACACGTCTTTGCGCTCGGCGACCCAGGCGACCGACTCGACATGGAGTGGATGGATCGCAAAAATCGCTGCCACAAACGCGCTTCGCCATAACGCGCCGGTCATTTGATATGCCACAATCAGAAGAAGAACCGCGGCGACCGTGTGCAGCATCACATTGGTGAAGTGGTGACCCCCCGGTTTCAAATCGAACAGCTGGCTATCGATCATGTGCGAAATCGTCGTCAGCGGGTGCCAGTTGTGCGAGACGATGTGAGTGAACGCCCAGCCAATCGCTGGCCATGTCAGGCCCCGACTAACAACCGGATTGGCATAGACATAAGATTCGTCGTCGAAATTGACGAACTGATGTCCCACTGTTTGGCCAAAAACCAGCCAGACCAGGGCGGCGAGTAAAATACCAAGTCCGGCGACTTTCCCCACAGGTAGGGCGCGGTTGCTCATCGTTGAATCGATAGAATCTTCATCGCTCTCGGTCAAAACAAACGCGATCTGTGAATAGAAAGATTTCGAACGTTCGAAATCTCTGTGGAAGTCTCAACTCACTCAAATAATATCGCACCAATGGTTCATTCTTCTATTAAACCGCGGCTACTCGCATGTCTTGCCGTGCTCGGCCTGTGCCTATTGACGACTCTGATCTACCGGCCGGCATGGCATGGCGCATTCATTTGGGATGACGATCAATACGTCACACATAACCATTTATTGACGGCCCCTGACGGTTTGCGCCGGATCTGGTTCTCCCTCGACGCGCCGTCGCAATATTTTCCGCTCGCCTACACCGTGTTGCGAATCGAACGCTCGCTCTGGGGCTTAAATCCAACCGGATATCACTGGGTAAATATCTTCCTTCATCTCGGCAACGCATTTCTTGTTTGGTGCATTCTTGCACGCTTGACGGTGCCAGGCGCACGGTTGGCCGGGGCAATTTTTGCGTTGCACCCGGTTCAGGTCGAATCGGTCGCTTGGATTTCAGAGCTGAAAAATCTTCTGATGGGATTTTTCTTTTTGCTCACGCTGTTGGGGTGGATCGAATATGTCGATGCCCGGAACAAGCGCCGCCGGGTCCTCTATATTTCCGCGCTCGCACTTTATCTGCTCGCGCTCTTCGCCAAATCCACGGCCTGCACGTTACCGGCCGCATTACTTTTGATTCTTTGGTTGAAGAAGAAACCGATCGGACGCAGAGCGCTTGTGGAAATTATCCCGTTCGTTCTCCTCGCATTCGGTGTCGGCTTGGCGGCGGTTTGGTGGGAAAAATATCACCAGGGGACACGAATGCTTGTTTCCCTCGCGCCAATCGACCGGTTACTGGTCGCGAGTCGCGCGGTTTGGTTTTATCTCAGCAAAATATTTTGGCCTTCGGACCTCACCTTCATTTATCCACAATGGCAGATTGATGCCACAAATCCTGTTGCTTACGTATGGCTGATCGCTGCGCTCGCATTTGCAGTGATGATCTATTACGGGCGGCAGTTTTACGGCCGAAGCGTCGAAGTCGCCGCATTATTTTTTGTCACGACACTGGGCCCGCTGCTTGGCTTTGTCATGCTTTACACGTTTCGCTACACATTCGTGGCGGACCATTACCAGTATCTGGCCTGCATTGGCCCGATCGCCCTGGCTTCTGCTGGCTTGGCGATACTGGGCCGGTCCAGCAGGAACTTCCACTGGCTCGTAACCGCCGGCGGCGGCACTGTTTTGATTTGCCTCAGTCTATTGACCTGGCGCCAAAGCGCGACCTACCGCGATATGGAAACGCTTTGGCGAACAACGATCGCGAGAAATTCCAGTTGTTGGATGGCCTACAACAATCTGGGCGTTGTTCACATGGGGAACGGCGAGATCGACACTGCGATCAGCAAGTATGAACAGTCTTTAGCTTTGCACCCTGATTATCCCGAGGCGCGTTATAATCTCGGCAGCGCCTTGTTGCAGAAAGGAAGAACCGAAGAAGCGATACGGCAGTGCGAGCAAGCCTTGAATCTTCAACCGAATGATCCCGACGCTCACGTTGTTCTCGGAAATGCATTCATGGCTAAACAAGATTTCGATCGAGCTATCAGCCAGTACGAGCGGGCGTTAACCCTGCGTCCAGAAGATCCCAACGCCCATTACAATCTGGGGATTGCGCTTGAAGAAAAAGGGGAAACCGAACGAGCTGCTCGTGAATATGAAAAAGCTCGCGAGTCCGAGCCGCGCGATTAGATCTGAATACACACCCAGAGCGTTAATCCCAGTAGTGGCTTTGATTCGCTCGATAAAACTCCAGTGTTTGTTTCAAGCCATTCTCAAGCGCCACGTGGGGTGACCAACCAAGTACCTTCTCGATCTTGCGAAAGTCAGCGTAGTAATCGCCGATATCGATTGCTTTCCGGTCGTCTGGAAATGGGACCAGCTCGTAGTTCCCGGTGCCGTTGAGCTCCACCAACAACCCCGCCAATTCCTGCAGACTGATATTTTTGGGGCAGCCAAGGTTAAATACCTGACCATTCGCCTCGGGACTGGCGGCCGCACGGAGGAGAGCGTCCACCACATCGGTGACAAAATTGAAATCGCGCCGCTGTTTTCCACTGCCAAAGACCTGGATCGGCTTTTGTTCGAGCAACTGACGAATCCAAATACCGAGGAATGTCTGGCGGGCATCTTTGACCCGCATCCCAGGGCCATAGGTGTTGGTTAACCGCAGCGCGCACGCCCGGATTCCGTAGACGTTGTTGTAAAGCAGGTGATACCATTCGCCGGCAAGCTTGTTGATTCCGTTTACGTCAATCGGATCGATCGGATGTTTTTCATCTACCGGAAGATATTTCGGGCGGCCGTATACTTGCCGGGTGCTGGCGAATATGATCTTCAGCCCGTGGTTATGCAGGCGGCAAGCCTCCAAAATACGGAGCTGCGCAGCCGCGTTAATGTCCAAATCGGTCATCGGATCAGTCATGGAATCGAGATGGCTCGTTTGGCCGGCGAGGTTAAAAAGAAATTGGCGTTTTTTGATAAGTGACGACATCGCAGCAGCGTCGCGAACATCGGTAAGATCGACCGTCACACGATCGCGGATGTCGTGGATATTAAAAAGGTTCCCGCCGTATTCCGGGATCAAACTGTCTATCAGGGTTACCTTGGCGCCGACCTCGACCAGACGCCGGGCCAGGGCCGAGCCGATGAAACCCAGCCCTCCGGTGACAAGAACGTCGGCGCCGGCGAAAATCTTGGGATCCCAAGGCACGGGTGGATTGTAGGTCGCAGGCCAAAAGATTTTCTATAACTTTTCGCGCTTTTTTTGGCAGAATCGGGCAGGCTTTGGCAGCAATCCATCAAACTCCAATGGCGACCGGCCCTGAGTTATCGCTCGTGATTCCCGTTTACAACGGCAGCCGCACCATTGGTCCGCTCGTTGACCACACCGCAAAGATCCTTGGATCGACATCCTTCGAGGTCGTTTTGGTCAATGATGGCTCTGAAGATGAGAGCGAAAAGGTCTGCGCCCAGCTCGCCCAAAAGTTTCCGCAGAACGTGACGTTTGTGCATTTGAGCCGGAATTTTGGTGAGCATAGCGCCGTCCTCGCCGGGTTCACCCAAACCCGCGGTCGTTATGTCGCGGTGCTGGACGACGATGGTCAGAATCCGCCGGAAGAAGTGGTCCGAATGCTGGACGAGTTAAAACGCAAGAACTACGACGTTGTTTATGGCCACTACATCGAGAAAAAACATTCGTGGTTCCGAAATCTCGGCAGTCGATTCAATGACCTCATCGCAACCTTGATGCTCCACAAACCGAAGGACCTTTATCTATCGAGCTTCAAAGTCATGAATCGCTTTTTGGTCAACGAAATCATTAAATATCATGGCCCGTATCCGTATACCGACGGTTTGATCTATCGGGTGACCCGAAACATCGGCCAAATTCCGGTGGAGCATCGCGCCAGCGCAAGCGGACCGTCGCGTTACACATTACGCAGACTGGTGCGGTTGTGGCTCAATATGTTTTTGAATTTTTCGATTAAACCACTGCGCATTTCGGTTTATGTCGGTTTGCTCGCTTCGTGTCTGAGCATCGTCGCGCTTATTGCCATTCTGATCGACAAGCTTTGGATCACTCCAAATCTGACAGTCGGCATTCCCACAGTTCTGGGAAGTGTCGTATTTTTTTCCGGCATTCAACTCATGATTCTCGGTCTGGTCGGCGAATATCTCGGCCGACTTTATCTTGATCAGACCGGTACGCCGCAGTACGTCGTCCGCTACACGATGCAGGGCGGCTCGAGCGAACAATCCCGCTAGCCATTTCATTCCACGCTAATGCGCCGAGAGGAATACACGACGATGTTTCGCGTCGAAGAAACGCATTGGTGGTATCGGGCGTTGCATCGGCTAATTTTTCAAGCGTTGGAAGCGGAGCTGCCTGATTGGCGCGCAAAGGAGATTGCCGATGTTGGCTGCGGCACCGGCGCGATTCTAAATCAGCTCGGTAATCCCGAAAGAAATGTCGGAATCGATTTGGCGCCAGAGGCGATCTCATTCTGCCGCCAGCGGGGCCTTAACAATGTTCAACAAGGCGATATTCACGCATTGCCATTTCCTGACGCTTCGTTCGATGCCGTTATTTGCTCTAGCGTTCTGTATCATCAATGGGTGGGCGACGTCGGAGATGCAGTCAGCGAAATGTATCGAATTCTCCGACCGAGTGGTGTCCTCTTGATCAACGTCCCGGCCTTTCGTTTCCTGCACAGTGCCCATGATGATGCGGTCATGACCGCGCGCCGGTTCCGCAAAAAGGAAATTCGCCGGTTGCTGCGGAAGAATGGTTTCAGTATTCGGCGATTAACTTACTGGACAACTTTGCTATTCCCGCTCGCTGTCATTGCTCGTACGTTCCGCGCTTCAAAGGCTGGTCGCGATTTCGAGATCGAAGGGAAATCGTTGATGAACCGCGTATTCAGCCAGATTATGGCAGTCGAACTGGATCTGCTGAAAACGATTTCGTTTCCGTTTGGTGTGGCGCTATTCGCCCTTGCTAGAAAATAGGAAGCAAAAAATCAAAGTTTACCTTGAGCGGCAACTCCGCACTCTGGCTCTTGGAGCGGAATTTAATCGCGAGCCAAATTGGTTAGCGGCAAACGCGATCTCACCCTTGTGATCGATCGTTGATGCCAATGTTGCCGCAGTTTGTCCCAAAAGATGAGCTATGTCTTTCGCCGATAAATCAAAATGTGTTCAGCGGTTGGTGTCACGTTGGCTGGTTTGCCTGAAAAGTAATAGTCAGTGCCCCGATCAGAAATATTGATCAGTCCAACTTCCTCGTAGTTTTCGTCACAATACCTGTCGGCCCATCTAAAAATAGATTGGTCAGAATCGGGTCCAACCAACCAGGACTTATCTAAGACGACCAAGATGAGGAACTTTGGGTGCGCGGTTTCAATTTCGCGTATCATCTCCTGTTGCATTTGATGGGCGTAAGGCTGCGGCTCCATTAGTCCGTAGGTGTAAATATATCCGGTGGCGGAATGGCGTTTAGAATAGAAGTAGATCTGCGGCTCGGAACCCAACACTGCGATCGTGTCCGATGGGTTCGATTGTGCGCGGATGTATTCGGCGATCTTGACGGATTCTGGGAATGGATTTGTTCCATTGATCATTCGGTTGGCTTCCGCGAGCGGCCGCTCGAAGAAAACGTCAGCTTCCGACCATAGCGGCCATCCAAGACAAAGGGCGAAGAACATTAGCGCCGGAAAGCGAAGGTTGTGGCCGCCGATGCGCACTGCGTCGATTGCCCACATTACGGCCACCGCTGTCAGTAAGGAAACAGCAGGCAGAATGAGAATAAAGTAGTGCGGACGAAAATAAAATCCTGGGCAAACCGCGAGCGCTGAAAAGAATGCAAAGAACAATAAAAAACCGGCATGAGAGCGGAGGGCTGGATTAACAACGCAGATAACGAGCCCCATTGCCGCCAAAGCCCAGATTGGCCACGCTGTTCCTAAATCTGTCCAAAAATGGTCGGCCAAAATCCGAAGCCCCTCGGCGATTGAAACCTCACTCCCGTATTGACCTGCGTATTTAATCGTCCAGAACCAGAATTTTTCGAACACGCCGGCGTTCCATAAAGCTAGGCAAGTCACCAAAAGCGGAGCGGCTGCTCCGCTAACAAAGATCAGGTTGCGGAAGATAATTTGTTGAGCTTTGAGCTCGGCCCGCCGGTCGCGACTGAAAAGATAAGCTGAACCAAAGAGAATAAAAAACAGTCCTGGTTGCTTCATCAGTAACGCGAATCCAAACAGGCAACCGCTCACGAAGATCAACGCCTTGGATTGTCGATCTAGCGCACGAGTCAATAAAAGAGTGCCGGCGACAGCAAACATGACTACGAAATGGGTGGCGTGGGCCGCCAACCCGAGCACGTAAGGCATCAGCGAAAGAACAGAAAACGCGGCCGCAGTCGCAATTCCGGCCACCTCGCCAAGCAGGCGGCGGCCGAGAAAGAAAATTAATCCGGTAGTGAAGAGGTTGATAAGGGTGAACCCGAGGTGAATCCCTTTGCTTGAATCGCCAAAAATCGACATCAAAAGAGCGTAGGCGACGGAAGTACCCGGAAATTTCATACTATACGCCAGCTTGTAAGGCGGGATGCCGTCGCAGAGTAACTGGCCGACGTAAGCGTACTCACCCTCATCACGTTCCAGTGGCAAGCCAAGCAGCCGAATTCTAGCCCAAGCCACGGCCAGCAACGTCGCGGCGAATAAAAGCCAGACCGCGGGGCGAAGAACGTTTCGGGAACGGGCTGTTTTGGAATTCACGAGGGTTGGCGCGACAAAGGGAGTTTGGCGGATTCAGCGGCGTTGCCAAGGCGACTTCGGGTTCCAGGCGGTGGCACAGCCCATGCTTTCTCGTGATTATAGATATTATGGTTACAATAAGTATCCGCCCCTATTCCGCACGCAAAGTCGGTTTTGTCGGTTTGACCCTCTTTTGCCTCTCCTGTCTTTCGACCTTTGCCCAGTCAACTTACATCAACGTTAACTCGACCCCGTATGACCGACAGATGGCGCGGATACGTCCGGTTCTGGTCTCCAGCGCGGGACACAGAGAGCAAAACCTTTCGGTCGCATTGGTAAACCACTGGATCGGTGATCTGCGTGCAATTCCGTACGGGTTTTCCATGGAGTGGAAAACGCCGCAAGAAGTGCAGACCGGCGCATTCGCCGATTGCAAGGGTAAGGCGGTCGCACTCTATAACACGATGCACTCAGGTGGAGCGCAAGACGTGCGACTCGTCATCGGCAAACGTCTTCCCACGAGTCGAAAGACCCACGCCTGGCTGGAGTGGAATACGGCAGGCAGCACTTATATACTCGATCCAACGATTAATTGGGCCGCATGTCGCGCGGACCGCGTCGGCAGAAGGTCATACATTCCGCTCTACGCCTACGCGGGGGGACAAAAATTTCGCGCTGCAACTGGGTCAACACTTGCCAAGAATCAATTTCTCGGTGGGCAGCACGTCGCGAGCAGGCTCTAGTTAAGATCGGTCAGACCGATTTACAGTGGAGGAGAACAGCACGCTTTCCTTCCCCGAAAAGGCGGTGCGGAACGGCCTGTGAAATCGGGCGCTCCTGCCGACTGGAAGTTGTTCAGCCGTGCGGGAAAATTTCGCCCTTGGCCAAAGATTTATATTGCCAAAGCTTCGCCATTCGGCGTATTATCGTTTTTGTAGCTATGGAAATTATGAGCGCATATCTCTCTCGCTTTTGCCTCGCCGGTACTCTCACTTGCGGTCTTCTTCTCTCTGGCGGGTCGCAGCTTTTCGGGGGTGAGGTCGTCTCCGGCCAACAATCGCCAGCTCACGCGCAGAACGTCGCGCGCCTGAACTTGGGCGCCCGGGTGGATGACAAAATCGCAGAAGGCGCGTTGATATCCGATCATTCGACTGTCGGTTACTCTCTTACTGATGGGCAGACAAATTTGGTACTGTCCCTTTCCAAGATTGAGAACATCGACATCGTTTCGTTCTTGAATAATGGCGCAATCGGGACGGTGACGATTTCAACGTCCAATTCGAAATTGGCCGTCGGTAGTCCCCAATGGCACCAGATCGCGAAGCAAGATCTGACCACGAAAGTTACAAAGATAAAAGTGGGGCCAACGGAGGCAAAGTATGTGAAGTTTTCCTTCAATGTTGCCAAATCCGGCCGTATCGCTGATTTGGCGGTTTATTCGACAGCCAGCTTAACGATTGCCAGCACCGCTTTGGCCGGTGGCAGCGAAGCAGCAGTGGATGGTAAAGACGCAAAGGATTTTGGTGGAGGCAAGGAGGCAAAGGAAGTTGCGGAAGGGCCTCCAGAGGAAGGACCGCCGCCAAATCTTCCGGATCCACCGCCGTTTGTTTTTGTTCCCATACTGAGCGAATAGATCCGCCCCAGAACATCTCTAAGAGACCCACCTGTTGATCGCGGGTGGGTCTTTTTTTTGATCGGGTAGATTGATTACGGAAACGTTTGGTTACTTCAAAGCTCATCTCGGATGAGCTTAAAAAGCTGAGTATTGTCGATCGTGCCATGGAGCGATTCGGTGCCAGGGCCACTTCCGAATGAGACGATATCCTCTACTGTGACTAAAGCTGATCTAGTATAAAACGCGGCCGGTTCAGTTTGCTCCTTGGAGACGCCACTGTTTGAATCGCTGAGCGCTTCTTTTGCCGGAATTTTTGCGGCCCCGTATGATTGCATCCCTTTCGGACCCGTGGCCCAAGTCATCCAAGGTTCGCCCGATGGATTCAATCCCACTAACGCAATCCCACTGTCCTTGCGGAATGGAAAACCGTTGAGGTGCAAACCGCCGATAGCGGTGTCGCCGCACACAATGATCGTCGATTTTGCTCCGGCGTAACGCTGTGCCGTCGACAGCGAGCGATCGAGTTCGGCGGTTTCGGTCAACGTTTTTTCCGCGTCATTTGTCTCGGCTGCCTTTCGGATGCGGGCGACGTCGACAACGAGCAAGTAACCGCGCTGATTGTATTGCAACAGTTCAATGGCGCGTCGCACCATATCGGACAAAGCCGGCTCATCACTCCAAGCTTGCCCCTGATGGCTGTCGTTGTCTCCGTCTCCAAATGCTCCAAAGAGCTTTGGCCGGCTCCAAACTGGGATGGATTCCAACTCCGCTCGACTCCGGACGACATCAAATCCGCTTTGGCGCACTTCCAACAATAAATCGCGATTGTCCTGTCGTTTTCCTTGTTTGGCTTCCGGCAGAAATTCGGCCGCGGTCATTCCCAGGCAAATATCAATCTTGCCTCCTTCGACCAGTTGCCGCGCGATCTGATCGCTGTCGTTCGCGTTGCTCGCATGCGCATAAAAGGCCGCGCACGTTGCATTCGCCAGCGATCCATTTGTCACCAAGCCGATCGTGCGTCCACGGTTGCGCGCTAAGTCGATAATGCTTGCCAGCGGTTTACCGTTGGGATCGACGGAAAGAGAGCGATTGTTGACTTTAACTCCCGTGGCTAGAGCGCTCGCGGCTGCTGCCTGATCTGAGACCGCGAAATCTCTGGAGTGGTTGGTTACCAACGCGACGTGTGGCATTCCGTCCAGAGCCAAGTGGGCATCGGATCCCCCAAGGTAAACACGTGTCAGCGCAATCCGTTCCGGTGCGAGCCCTTCTCCGATAATAAGAATTATCCCAAACGGTTTCTGGACGACCCAATGCTGAAAATAGAGGACACCCAGCCCAGCAAAAACGGCGAGACACAAAAGTGCGAGCAGTCGATTGCGCCATTTCATCAGCGCGATGTATTCTGCGCGCGAGTTCTCTTGTCAATCCCGCAGGCGCGGGAAACCGCTTGTCCGACTTCATAATCGTCGGCAGAGTGCGCGTATATGGCCGGCCCCGTATTGCTCATCATTCGTGATGGCTGGGGCATCAATCCGGGCGGTAAGAAATCGCGCGAGCAAAACGGCGACGCCACCCTTCTTGCCCGCACACCGTTTCACGACCAGCTCTATCGCGATTATCCGGGAAGTAAACTCAGCGCCAGCGGTTCCGATGTCGGTTTACCCGAAGGCCAAATGGGCAACTCAGAAGTCGGACATCTGAATTTGGGCGCGGGCCGCATCGTTCTTCAGGACCTCACGCGAATCAATAAGGCGATTGCCACGGGCGAGCTGACACGGAATCAAGTTGCGCAGGAAACCTTCGCGGCCGCGCGCGGGCATCGCCTCCATTTGTTAGGCCTTGTTTCCAATGGCGGTGTTCACAGCCATTACGATCACATGATCGCGCTCGCGAACGCGGCCAGGGCAGCAAAGGTCGATCAGATTTTCGTTCACGCCTTCACCGACGGACGCGATGCGTCGCCCACCGGTGGTCGCGAATGCTTGAGAACCTGCCAAGAACAACTGCGCGAAAGCGGAGCAGAAATAGTGACGGTAGTGGGACGCTATTTCGCCATGGACCGCGATCGTCGTTGGGATCGCACCAAAAAAGCTTGGGACGCAGTCGTTCTCGGGCGCGGCGAGATTTGCAAAGAATCGCCATCAGCCGCTTTGGATCGACAATATAGTTCCGGGAAGACGGATGAGTTCATGCCGCCTTTGATTTTCTCTCATCCGAACGAGCAGCGGATTCGCGATGGCGACGTCGTTTTGTTTTTCAATTTCAGGGCCGATCGCGCGCGCCAATTATCGCAAGCTTTTCTGTTCAAGGATTTCGATTGCTTCGACCGTGAAGTGTGGCCGCAAATCAAGTTCACGTCTTTAACGGAGTACGACATTCGCTTTCCATCGCCGTTCATCTTTCCACCGGAAAACCTCAGAAATATTCTCGGTGAATTAGTTAGCGGGGCGGGCAGATCGCAGTTGCGCATCGCTGAAACGGAAAAATACGCCCATGTCACGTATTTCTTTAATGGCGGGGTGGAAAAGCCTTCTCCGGGCGAGGAACGAAAGCTTATCCCGTCGCCGAAAGTGGCCACTTACGATTTGAAACCCGAAATGAGTGCCTTTGAGGTAACGGACGAGCTTCTCGCACGCTTGAGCAAATTCGATCTGATTATCCTCAATTTTGCCAATCCCGATATGGTCGGCCACACCGGTGTTGTGGAGGCGGGAATCAAAGCGGTCGAGACGGTAGACGAATGTTGCAGCCGAATTATCCCGAAGCTGCTCGAGCTTGATGGCAAATGCATCGTTACCGCCGACCACGGCAATTGCGAACAGATGCGAAATCCTGACGGCTCACCAAATACTGCGCACACCACAAATCTTGTTCATTTCATTTACGTGGCAAAAGATGCCGGGCAATTCCGATGCGAAGACGGGATCTTGGCCGACGTTGCTCCAACACTTTTGTCTTTGTTCGGAATGGAAAAACCGAAAGAAATGACCGGACGCAACTTACTGGTCAAGCGCGGGTAAGATCGACAATTCCTAAGATCGACAACGTGCGGTCGCGATGTTCTCGAAGGTGATATTTAACGTCCGATTCAAAACGCGCGTGCCGGCGGCGGCGATTCGCTGCAAAAAGCGCAGCTGGCGTTCGGGTTCCGTTTCATGCCAGGCCGGTTTGCGGGCCAGAGTCAGCTCGCCGTTCGATTCGACCAACGCTCCCCAGCCAATCGGAATTTCCGGGTCGCGAAATAATTCGTTAGGCAAAACGAGAAAAAACAAATTCGCGCAGCGATAGCGAATTAGCGTCTCGAATTTCGCGCAATCGAAGAGTCGGTTTTGTAACGCCTGAATTTGCCGGATGACCTGTTTGTAGCCGTGGTGCTCGATCGCGGCGAAATTGTGCGAGTCGAATTCGGCGAAGAGCGAGTCGGCAATGCGCAAAGCCGGGTAATGCACACGCAGATTTTTTTCCAGGACTTCGCGGCGATAGTGAACTTGCTCCAAACGCCGCATCGTAGTCGAAGTAGATCCATTGTCGCGTCGAAGATCGACCAGAGCCTGTTTACATTCGAAAATCGCGGTCGCGGCTGCTTGTTTTCCACTCTGACGATAGGCGGCTACGTCCGCTCGGTAACTACATTGCGGCAATGTGACTTCCATCGCGCAGGCGGAGTAGCCTTGTCTTTGGGCCCAGAGCAGAGCCAGGCGTTTCAGGCGTGTATGCGCCTCTGTTTCGCCGTTACGATTCGTCAGGCGCTGATCCATTCGGCCAGTTCGCTCGCCCAGTAGGTCACAATGATGTCTGCGCCCGCGCGCTTGAGCGAAGTCATGATTTCCATGACAGCCGCGCGTTCGTCGACGATTCCTTTTTCGACCGCCGCTTTGACCATCGCGTACTCTCCACTGACGTGATAAACGGCCGTTGGTTTGCGAAAACGTTCTCGCGCGCGCCAGAGAATGTCGATGTAGGGCAATGCCGGTTTGATCATAACGATGTCCGCGCCTTCCTCGATATCGAGTCCGACCTCGCGCAACGCTTCGTCGGCGTTGGCCGAATCCATTTGATACGATCGGCGATCACCAAATTGTGGCGGGCTTTCGGCGGCGTCGCGAAACGGTCCGTAGAAAACGGAGGCAAATTTTGCTGCATAACTCATGATCCCAGTTTCAGTGTAGGCACCGGCATCGAGCGCTTCGCGGATTGCGCCGATGCGGCCATCCATCATGTCGCTGGGCGCGACCATATCCGCCCCGGCTTGGGCGTGGGACAGGGCGGTTTTCACCAGGAGATCAACGGTTTGGTCGTTAAGAACATGGAAATGGTCGCCGTCGATGCGGGTCACGCCGCAATGGCCGTGACTCATGTATTCGCAAAGGCAAACATCGGTGATGGCGACCACTTCCGGACATTTGCTCTTGATTGCGCGCAATGCTTTTTGGACCACGCCGTTCTCTGCATAAGCGCCGCTTGCTTGGTCGTCCTTTTTGTCGGGAACTCCAAAAAGAAGAATGGCCTGGAGTCCGGCGTCTTGCGCCCGGCGCGCCTCATCGACAATCTCGTCGAGGGGGAACTGAAAAACACCGGGCATGCTCGCGATCGGCCGTCGTTTATCGATCTTTTCGCTCACGAAGAGAGGCAACACGAAATCGTGCGCCGTGAGATTGGTTTCGCGAACGAGGTTGCGCAGAGCTGGAGACCGGCGCAACCGTCGCGGACGATGAACCAATTTTCGCACGTAGCGAGGCTACGCATTTGAAGATTAGCCCGCAAGTTCGCTACTTGACCTCGATGCATCTTCGCAGTGAAGTCGCACATCGTGCAGCCGATAAATTATTTACTGATCGATATCAGCAATTCCTTCACTAAGCTGGCCTTCGCCACGCGGCGCCGGATTGCAAAGCCGGTTCGAATAACGACCGAAAGATTTTCCAGGGCTGCGCTTCAGGGATTTCTAAAGCAGCGCAAGATCGATATCGTTGTTGTTTGTTCGGTGGTCCCGAAAAAAAACATCGTTGTCCGCAAGGCGGCAAAGCGAACGAAGATTTTAACATTAACGCCGCGGATCCAACTCGGTGTCGGAATCGATTATCCCAATCCCAAAACAATTGGAGCCGATCGCTTGGCGAATGCGGCGGCAGTCGCGGCACTTTATGGATGCCCGGCCATCGTGGTCGATTTTGGCACAGCCGTCACATTTGATATTGTTTCAACGCAACGAAAATACGTGGGCGGGGTGATTGCAGCCGGACTTGAATCGATGACGAACTTCCTTTACCAGCGCACGGCATTATTGCCGAAGCTTTCTCTAAAAGAGCCACGCTCCGCCGTTGGAAGATCGACAATCGGGGCCATGCGCTCCGGCGCGGTGATTGGGTATCGTGGGCTGGTGAGGGAGATCATTGCCAGGATAAAAGCCGAGCGTTTCCCCCGGAAGAAAGTGCACGTAATTGCGACCGGCGGATACGCGGATTTGATTGCCGCGCGTCTGCATGAAATCGACGCAGTTCACCCGAATCTGACCTTGGAAGGCCTGCGAATTGTGGCAAATCTCAACTCTTGAACGGGCGCGATTCTTGCTGCCCCGGGCCCGAGAAAAATCCTTCTGGCTCTTCAAAATTTAGACTTGTAATCGAACTCACGGAGGGGTTTCATGTGGGGGAGGTCATGAAGATTCGCAAAATTGCGGCAGTCGCAGTGTTGGTGCTCGGTTCCTTGGCAGCGGATAACGTTGCCCCCTCGAAAGCGGAACTCGAAGCAATGTACGACAAAGCTTTTCGAGCATTCGACGCGAATAATTTTCCGGAAGCACTGAAAGAACTGGACGCGATCGATGCGCGTCAGCCAGACCTCGCCGAATCGCAGAATTTACGCGGAGTAATCATGATGCGGGAAGGCATCTACGACAAAGCGGAAGCTGCGTTGCATGAAGCATTGCGCATCGATTCGAAATTTTGGAACGCGCGCTTCAATCTGGCTGAGATTCCTTTTCTGAGAAAAGATTGGCCTGAGGCACGCAATCGTTTTCAGGAACTACTTTCGAGTAACGCGTCTGAATTGCAGGGCGAAGCGACCCAACTCATTCAATATAAAATCCTGTTAACGTATTTGCTCGAGGGGAAGGAGAACATGGTCGATTCGATTCTGGCCAAGTTCGAGCTTTCTCCGGACACGCCCGCGGTCCATTACGCAAACGCAGCCATCGCGCTGCAGCAAAACAAGACGCAGGAAGCGAAGGATTGGATGGCGCAAGCGGAAAAGAATTTCTCGCCGCAACTAAACAAGCTTTTTGCCGAGTCGCTCTATGAAGTGGGCTGGCTGCAAAAGCAGGCCGGTCAAACCCGCGCCGCTCTTGAGTTGACCACAGCAGCCGAGCGCGCGGCCAAGGGTAAGGCGTTTGCCCGCTCCCGCGTAGAGCAGGCGCGACAGGCTTATCAGCAACGCGATTTTGTCGCCGCCCGCAAATTTATCGATGACGCGGACGCGGCCGACCCAAACCAGCCGGCGACTTTGAATTTGCGCGGTGAAATTTTGCTCGAGCAAAAGCAATTCGATCAGGCTGAGGCTGAATTCAAAAAAGCGCTCAAAACCGATTCAAAATTCCGGCAGGCCCAATTCAATCTGGCGTTAGTGCCGTTGAAGAAAAAAGATTACGCCACGGCGCGCGATCGATTTGAAGCGCTCTTGAGCAAGACATCGGGCGGAGACAAAAGCGAAGCAGCGCAGCTGATCAAGTTCAACATCTACATGACGTGGTTGCTGGAAGGCAAAGACAGTCGGGCGCAGAAGTTGATGGAGCAATTTCAGTTTACCGGCGACACGCCGGCTCTTTATTACGCTCAGGCCGCGTGGGAGTTTAAGCACAACAATCCAACCAAGGCGACGGATTGGATCACTTCCGCCAAGAAAATTTACTCGCCCGCGCTGAACGTTGTTTTCGCGGATTCTTTTTACGATCTCGGCTGGATGCAAAGTCCAGCGCTTGCGATATCGCCGGCGCCAGCCGCGGAAGCAGCCACCGCATTGGCTGAGGCCCAGACCGAATCGAGTCCGGCAATAGAACCGAGCCCAATTCCTGGAGCAGCGGTCGCCAAGGGCAAGGTGGCCGAAGCTAAGACCAAGACCGCACCACCCGCGATCGTGGGAATGGAAGCAACCGCTCCCAAACCGGACGAGGCCGCGGCCAGTAGCGCCGTCAGAGAATCTACCGGCACCGCGGCTGGATCAATTGCCGCTGGCAGTCCAGCCAGACCGGAAGAGATTCCGACTTCGCCCGCGCCGAATTTCTCACCTGTTGTAGAAACGCCAGTCGCAGCGGCCGGTGCGCCAGCATCGTCCGCGGCGGTCCCTGCCACTCGCGAACAACCAGCAGTAGCGCAATCGAAGCCGGCCACAGCGCCCGCTCAGCCGGCGCCTCCTGTTGCGGCCGCCGAAGCGCCCGTGGTCGCGGCGTCGGCAACACCCGCAACCGCGCTTGCCCCTGCACACGTTGGCGAAGTTTCTCGGGGAAAATTTGAAACGGGTAATTTGTTTGCCGCCATTTTGGTTTTGGCCGGCATTGGAGTGATCGGCTGGGTGGTCGTGTTCGAGATCCGCCGCCGTGGAATTCATTTCCCAAGTTTCCGGCGCGTCGCGCCGGCAACTGGTCCGCAGTTGGAAGGTATGGAATATGCAGCTGCGACTCCGCCACAAAGGGAAATGAAAGTTATGCCCCGTTTACGTGGCGGTCCGCGACAGGTGTCGCTCAAATTAAAAGCATCTGAACCGTCGCTCCGCCGTGCCGTAGTGCCGCTTGGAAAGCCGAATCGCATGCTTGGAGCTGAGACGGCTGCGGAACCTGCAATTGAGAGCAATGGTGAACGCCAGGTCGACCTTGAACCGGCCGTCGAAACATTCGAAGCGGTCGGGCCGATTCTCGAACAGGGCGCGATGTCGACAGAAGCGGTTGCCGAACCAGTCGCGCAACCCGAATGGTTCACCCCTCAGCCGGAGCTACCGGCAATTGAAATTCCGCAACCAGTTGTCACTCAAGCAGAAGAAATTACGGTCCCTGAGATCGAACCGGCCTTTGCCGAAGCTGCCACGATTGCTGAACCTGAGATCGAACCGGTCTTTGCCCAAGCTCCGACGATTGTTGAACCTGAGATCGAACCGGTTTTTGCCCAAGCTGCGACGGTTGCTGAACCTGAAATCGAGCCCGTCGGTCAGGGCCAACCCATTCCTCAGTTGACGCCTGTGGAGGAACCGTCCATCATTGAAGTCACCGAACCTGAACCGGCCGGATTTGACGCGCTTCGTCGCCCCAGCGAGCCGCCTATTGCTCCGGAACCGGTTTTTGAATCACCAATTTACGAACCAACCACACCAGTAAACATGCCTGAACCGATCCAAATCCCAACCGCTCCAGCGATGCGAGGTGGCGCACCTCAAGCAGGGGCGATGCAAACTGCCGTCCAGCTTTCTTTCGCTTTCGAGATTGCGTCGATGCAACTGACTCCAACATTCAAGATGGGTGCGTTGCAGCTTCGACCGGCCTCAAAAATCGTGACGATGCGGCTAGCTGGCACCGCCCCGCAGCCGGCGATGAACCTCCAGGTGACTTTTGAGATCGCCAGGATTCAGCCTGCTGGAGGAACGCTTGGAAGCGTTCGCCTTACGCCTTCCCAACAGCAGCGCCCAACTGTCGTCGGATCGCCGTCGTTCACTGTCGGGGGTCTTCATCTGGTCTCCGATTTCGCGGCCGCACCGCTTCAACTGACGCCATCGGGACAGGGACAAGCCGCAGTCCAAGTAGTCGCTCCATTCCAAATCGCGACCGTGGAATTCTCACCCTCGTTCGAGATTTCCTCGATTGTGCTCAATTCGAATTCCAAGCAGGTGTCGGTGCAAATGCCGAGCGCGGGCGGTGCGCCAGTAGAGGGCGCTCCAGTGTTCGAGATTTCGAATTTGCAGCTGACGGGTAGCGGTGAAATCGGAATGATGCAGCTCAACCTGCTCGGTCACGGTCCCAAGCGCGCGGCCTGATCCCGGCGCACAAGATCGATATCTTTCGAGCGATTTGAGAATCGGTCGCTTCTCCGAACCGCGAATTAACCTCGTTTGATGAAATTACTGCGGTTTAGCGACCGCAGCTGCTTTGGTAGGAACTCGCCGTCCCGGCGGATTAGTTTGCCGTCGAAATAGATCTCACCGCCGCCATAAATCGGCCGTTGGATATTGACCATGTCCCAGTGCACCTGACTGCGGTTGGTATTATCCGCTTCTTCGTAAGCCTGACCGGGAGTGAAATGAAATGAACCGGCGATCTTTTCATCGAAAAGAATATCTCGCATCGGCTCGAGAACGTAGGGGTTAAATCCGAGCGAAAACTCGCCGATGTAGCGCGCGCCGGCATCGGAATCCAGGATCTTATTTAGCTTTTCAGTTTGGTTGCTGGCGGCCTCAACGATTTTGCCCTGCCGAAAATCGAGACGAATTCCGTCGAAGGCAATGCTCTGGTAAATGGTCGGAGCATTGAATGTGATCTGGCCTTCGACGGAGTTTTTTACCGGTGCCGTGAACACTTCGCCGTCTGGAATATTCCGGTCGCCTCCGCAAATCACCGCTGGAATTCCTTTGATGCTAAATCGCAGATCGGTCCCTGGTCCTTTGATTTCGACCCGGTCCGTTTGCTCCATTAACGCTTTCAGCGCTTTCATTCCCGGCTGCAGTTTGCGGTAGTCCAGCGTGCACACTTCGAAGAAGAAATCTTCAAAAGCTTCCGTGCTGATTCCCGCGAGCTGGGCCATGGACGGGGTCGGCCATCGCAATACGACCCATTTTGTCTTTTTGACTCTTTGATCCTGAACGGGTCGCATTTTTTTTGCGACAAGCTGCATTTTGGCCACGGGCACGTCGGATAATTCGGTGATGTTGTTGCTTCCGCGCAGCGCGATGTAAGCGTCCATTGTTTTCATGCGTGCCAACTCATGGCGGGCGGCCAGCGTCAATTGTCGATCCGACGCTTCCAATGCAAGCTCGCGTCCGACGCGGGCGCGCTGGACCTGAACAAACGCTATCGCGCCGGCTTTTCGGGCCGCGCGAATGAGAGCGATCGTCATTTCATCGGGAACGTCGAAGGCCTCAATCAACACTTTCTCGTTCCTTTGGAGTCTGGTTGAATATTCGACCAGAAGCTTGGCGAGCTTATCGAAACGCGCGTCGTGCATAGCACGCTACGATTCCATTGAGTTCGCGGGATGCAACCGCGTGGGAGGAATCTAATCAATCCCTTCGACGGAATCTCGCGCCAAACGCACCGTCGAGATTGTTCTGGAAAGGAAGCGAACGTCTCTCTTCCTCCCGTTGCAAAATCGACATCTCTCGAAGCAGCTCCTGAACAACGTCCTCATTCTCTTCTCGTTCAAGGCTGCATGTGCTGTAAACAAGAGTTCCCTGCGGTTTCAATAACGGCACCACCGCCCGTGCAATTTCAATTTGTCTCTCCTGCATCCGGGCAAAATCTGCCGGCTTCAATCGCCAGCGCACATCGACCCGGCGCCGCATCACGCCAGTGTTGGTGCAAGGCACGTCAATTAAGATTCGATCGAATGGTGCTTCTGAAAGAATCGCCGGTGGAATCACCGATTTTGTCCAATCATGACAAATGATTTTTCCAATGCGAACACCAAGCCGCGCAAGATTTTCATCGAGCAAGCTTAAGCGCGTCGGTTCGCGATCACATGCCATCAGTAAACCTTCGTTCTCCATCAATTCTCCGATGTATCCGGTTTTGCCACCTGGAGCCGCGCAGGCGTCCAGAATCTTTTCGCCTGGCTTCGGCCGAAGTAATTCGCAGGCGATCGACGTGCTCGGGTCCTGAACATAACAATCTCCGGCTTCGAGCGCGTCGGTGGGTAAAGGGAGTGCGACAAAGTTCGAAATAGTCGGCAGCGGTCTGGCGTTGCGATAGCGATCGAGGAACAACTGCCGATCGATCTTCAACTGGTTAATTCGCGCGTAAATAGTAGGTGGCTGATTGTCCCAAGCAGACAAAGATTTGGTCGCCTCAGTGCCGAATTGGCGCTCCCAACGTTCAATTAAAAACTTTGGATGTGAAAATCGGATGTCGAGTGGCTGGGAACTCGCTTTTCTTTGCAACTTTTGTCGGTCGCGCGCGGCGGAGCGCAATATCGCATTGACGATCCCGCGCTGATATTTCGGAGCCAGCTCAACCGTTTCATGCACTGCGGCATGTTCAGCTGTTTTGGCGACGAACAGCTGATACAGACCGAGGCGAAGAATGTCGCGAAGATCGACACCTATCCGCGTCGGACGAAGGACACCGATCCAAAAGTCGAGCAGCGTCAAGTTTCGCAAAACGCCATAAAAAAGTTCGAACACGAATGCCCGGTCAGCCGGTTGAAGCTCGCGGTGAGAGAGCGCATCGGAGATGACCGTGTCAGCGAACTGCTTTTTTGTTCGCCAGGTTCTCAGCGCGGCGAGAGCAACTCGGCGAGCAGAGGTCTGCGGCACGATGGGTCCTAGCGCGGAATAACGCTCGCGCGGCCGATGGAGTGATAGCGGAATCCAAGTTGGCCCATCGTCTCCGGGTTCAATAGGTTCCTGCCGTCGAAAACGATCGGCGTTGTCATCCTCTTTTTGACCGCGGCAAGATCGACATTGGCAAACTCATTCCATTCCGTGGCAATAACGAGCGCTTCGGCGCCATCGACCGCTTCCAATGCCGAAGCCGCGAACTTAGCATCGGCGGTTGCCTTCAGTTCGCGCGCTTTCTTCATTCCTTTCGGATCGTAAACACTCACTTGCGCGCCTTCGCGCAGCATCGCATCCACCAGTTCGACCGCGACCGAGGAGCGAACATCATCGGTGTCCGGCTTAAACGTTAAACCCCAGACCGCGATCTTTTTTTCACGTAACACCCAGAGCGTGTCGCGAATGAGTTTTAGAAAGCGCTCTTTTTGCCCGGCGTTAATCCGCTGCACTTCTTCTAAAAGAGTAAACGGAACACCAAGCTGTTCGCTGATATGAATGAAAGCCGCGACATCTTTTGGAAAACAAGAACCGCCGTATCCGATGCCAGCATTGAGAAATTGGCGGCCGATGCGACGATCCATTCCGATTCCATCCGCGACTTTCTCCACGTCCGCTCCGCTGGCGTCACAGATCGCGGAAATGGCGTTAATGTAGGAAATTTTTAAGGCGAGAAACGAGTTCGCAGCGTGCTTGATTAGCTCGGCGCTGTTAATCCCTGTGACCAGCACCGGCGCCATGAAGGGCTCGTAAACCTTTTTCATCAAATCGACCGCATGCTGACTCTGAGCGCCAATAACAACACGGTCCGGATGCATTAAATCGCGAATAGCGCAGCCTTCGCGCAAAAACTCCGGATTACTAACCACGTCAAACTTCGCACCGTGCCGATTGTAGCGCTTGATTGTTTCCGCGACGCGTTCGCCAGTTTTTACAGGGACGGTGCTCTTGTCGACGATGACTCGATAATCGGTAAGAACATCCGCGATTTCGCGCGACACTTTTTCGATAAAACTAAGATCGACATCTCCATTTGGTTGTGGCGGCGTTGGCACCGCGATGAAAATGATTTGTGACTTATCTACGCCTTCACGAATGCTACTGCTGAAATGCAGACGGTGAGCGGAAACATTTCGATGAACAATTTCCTCCAAACCGGGTTCGTAGATAGGAATGCGTCCAGCCCGAAGCGTCTTAATTTTTCCTTCATCGTTGTCTACGCAGATCACGTTGTGTCCCACGTCGGCAAAACAGGCTCCGGTAACAAGTCCTACGTAACCCGAACCGATGATTGAAATATCCATTTTGGAAATAAACGTGGCAGCGGCCTATTCGCGGCGAGACAACCACCGGTCAGAGCACGAAGAATGCAAGCTGTTTCGGCAATTCTTGATCATTGACCAGCACTTCCTGGGTCGAAGTTGAGATCGAACCCGAATTTCGGAAAAGCTTTGAGTGTGAAGGTGAGAAGAATGCCGTACTCCTTCTTATTGCCGGTGTTGTCCCGCACGATGGCGCCGAAGGAGGCAACCCAGTTGGTCAAATCACGATAGACGGAGTAGCGCTGTTCCTCGAAAACACCCGTTGTGCCTTCGTATTGCTCTTGAAAGCCAATACTCCAGTTATCGTCCAGTCGGTAAAATCCGCCGACAACGAAGAGGCTGCTATTTTGGAAAAATGGATTGCCATTCAGGTAACGATGCCCGGCACTCACTTGTAGATTGGCAACTGGCTGCACCGTCACCGTGCTGTTGACTTCCGTAAAACCCTTATTGAACACCGGAATCTGTGAATTAATCGTGACCGAAGCCCACGGCAGCGGAGTGAAACGCAAATTATTGAACAGGTTTGAGTACGGACTCCGATCGTAGGGATTATCGAAATTTATATCGGTAAATGTATCTAATTCGAACCAGGTGACGGTGAGATCATCTCGACGCGTTTCCAGTCGATTTCGAACGCCGAGACGCCAAACCGTCCAACTCGCAATCGAATCGATCGAAGTGAAATCAGGAAAATCAATTGGACGCAATTGCGTCGATGGCTCGAAACGGTCGAATTCCAGGACCGCTGCCGGATTGATGCCGTTTTCGCGGACATAGGAAAAATCCGTGAAAGGCTGAACAACATGGAGAAGTCCGTCCAATCCGAGCGCACGGCTTTCCACATCCTCCCACGAACGGGAGATCTTAAATGACGCTTCCGCTCCGGTATTGATTACCGTGCGGACACCGCTTCCGCCATCCACGATCGGATTCAGGGGAGTGGGATCGGGCAGGAGAAAAGTAGGAACCAACGGGTTGTCGCTATCTGCAAGCATAGTTTTACCAAGATCCCTGGTTTCATCGTAATAAGTTGCCCGAAACCCCGCCCGGGGCACGATCGAAAGCCAGCCAAAGTAGGTCTTCGGGTAGAACAGTTGATGAAAGGTGTCGACCCGCGTCGTCCCATAATCTTCAAAGCCCGACCCCTCGGCGAAACTTCGATGTAAGTCAGCGAAGCCCGTTTCTCCCTCGTAAAAAATTGGGCCGCCAAATAGCGCGTGCCGCTTAATGTCCAGTACCACTTCCGGCAAACGCTCCGTTTGCTCGAAAAAGTCGTTAGCCTGGAAGCGCGTGATCGCCGTGATCGTGTAGAACGGATCTGTCTTGGCCAGGGCAATGACATTATCCGGCACTGGGTTGATCCGGAACTCGCTTTGGTAAAAATCCTGCATAACGAAGGGATCGCTTAGTTTCGTGATGTCCACGATCCCATCGATGTCTTTGGTAAGGCTGGTGCGATCTTCCAGGCTCAGACGATACCGGTCGGTTGGGACGCCCGTTCGCGGTAAGGCCGTTGTATTGATCTCGGGGTTTTGGTCGTCAATGTAATAAGTCTTTATTTTGACATTGCTCGAATTGTCCTTGCCATAGTCGATGTCGGACTCGAAACCGATTGCGACGCCGCGCCGTTCACGATAGTCCAGGCGCACGCGGCCTTTGATATCATCTGTGATCGGGAAAGTCACTTGAGTGAGAAGGGAAGGTCCCCACGAACTCAGGTCGGCGGGCGCAATCGAAAAACTGAAAGCATCGTTGAGCGATTGATACATGTAGGGCCACCAGAAGACCGGGATCTTCCCGATGTACATGGTGACGTTTTGAAAAACGACATGATCGTTTTCATAAACGCGCACCGTCCGCGCGTGCAGGTGAAAGTCCGGGCGAGGGGAATCGTCGGTCGTGAAACTGGCATCTTCCACGTGGTAAACATTCGCGGAAGTTTGGGTCACGTTTTGGCCGCTTAGGAAATAAGGGTGATAATCGGTCCGCACGTTACTTGTGCGGATTTGTTTGGTGTCGATGTTGTAAACGCCGTGTTCGGCGACGTAAATGTTGACGTCCCGGTAAATGCGCACGTGGCCTTCCACTGAAACTTCGTGTGTGCGCGAGTTGTACTGTGCGAAGTCTCCGTAGATGTCGGTGTCTCCGATGTGGATGGCGACATTGTCCCGGGCGGTAGCCACGCCGTTTTCGTAAGTCGTTTCGCCGGTCGAAGTAATTTCCACCGGCTCATGGTCAGAAGCGTCCGTCGCCGCGCCCATCAACCCGGCCGCCAAAAACGTAAAAAAAATCCCCCAGACCAGCGTTCGCATGGCGGACGCCGAAGGTACCGTAGGCGGCTCTAGATGCAAAGGTAAAAGCAGTAGGGCGGAGCCTGTTTAGATCGACAATCGCAGTCCGGCGACCTGTTGGTTAAGGCCGCAGCTTAAGACAATCGCTCTCCTCCCCGGTATTTCGTCAATTGTCGGAAAGCTGAGCGCTATTTCCGGGTCCGAATGCAGCATTTGCGGGAGACGCTTCGTTCGTAACGCTTGCGCAGCCGCGATTATCTGCCAAACCGCGCTCGCACCGACACTTTCACCGAGCGCCGATTTTGGACTGTAAACGATCGCCCCGGGCAACTCTTTTTCTATAGCTGCACGTTCGGCCAGATCGATAAACGTGCCGTTTGCGCTTGCGACAATGCAGGCGTCTTGATCTGCGAGATCGTGCAGAATTCGGCGAACGATCCCATTCGCTTCCCGGCGCTGCGAAAAATTCCCGCCGGCATCAACCTCGTCGATTTGCACAGTCCCTTCACGAGCGAGTAACACGGCGCCGGCACCCTCGCTCAAAATCATGCCACGAGGTGGCTTGTGGAAAAGGTCAATCGGCGGCTCGTTTTTGAGCAGGCGCCATTTATGATAGGCATCGCAAAGCAACCAATCGGCTTCTTCCGCTCCTACCACGAGACAAAAGTCGAAAAGTTCGTTGTTGAGTAGATCAATCGCCATTTTCATGGCCAGTACGCCGACGGCGCCATCTCCGACAAGCGTGTAACTCGCGCCCTCAATTCCGAGGATCGCGGCAAGATGACTGGCCGGCGCGTTGAAAACCGTTTCCGGGAAAAGCAAAGGACTCGCCGATTGCGCGCCGGCCTCGACCACGTTGTGATAAAAGCGCTTTGTGTAGATGACTCCTCCATTGGACGCGGCAAACACCAGCGCCATTCGTTGCACGTCGATCTCACCAATTGTCGATTTTGCGTCCGCGAGGGCGTCCACTCCGGCGGCGGCGGCGAAGCGTGAGATTGCACTCGCACGACGAAGACGAGGATTCGGTGGCAGATCTTTCAACGCCTCGGATGGAATTCGAAAGGCGCAGTAGCTCTTGTCCGAAATCTGGTCTGAAATCGGTTCCGCGGTTGCTTCTTCTCCGCGGATTAAACGATTCCAGACTGGATCGATGCCGCGGCCAAGCGGCGTGACCCAGCCCATACCTGCGATCCGCAGGTTCATGCAGCAAGTTTCTGAATCAAGATGGAAGCGTTAGTTCCGCCGAATCCAAATGAGTTTGAAAGAACGATGTCGATCCTGGCGTCCCGTGCCTGGTTGGCGACGATGTTAAGATCGAGATCTGCATCTGGATTTCGAAAGTTAATGTTCGGCGGCAGAAATTGCGCTTTCAGCGCGCCCAAACAGATAACAGCTTCGATTGCGCCGGCCGCGCCCAACGAATGACCGATCATACTTTTGGTCGAGCTCACCGGCACTTTTGCAAATAACTTTGCAATCGCTTTTCCTTCGGCGGCATCGTTGAATGTTGTCGCTGTCCCATGCGCGTTGATGTAGTCCACTTCATCTGCTGACCGATTTGCGCTCTCTAACGCCTGTTCCATGGCACGCCGTGGGCCGCTTCCAGACGGATCCGGCTGAGTCAAATGATGATTGTCCGTGGAAATTCCGTACCCGATGATTTCGGCCAGAATGCAGGCGCCTCGTGCCCGCGCAGTTTCCAAATTCTCGAGTGCAAGAACGGCCGCGCCTTCGCCCAGAACCATGCCTGAGCGGTCGCGATCGAACGGTCGACATTTTTCCGGCGTCGCTGCTTGCAAAGAATCGAATCCGACAAAGACCAGCTCGGAAAGCGTGTCGTAGCCTCCGGTTAGCACCCGCTGATATTTTCCCGAGCGCACGCACTCAAACGCATGCCCAATTGCATTCGTGCCCGAAGCGCAGGCGTTGGCGATGACTTGGCAGGGCGCAGAAATTCCAAGCGCGTGTTGAGCGTCGATTACAGGTTTTTGCGGCGGATAATTTGCAATCCACCTCGCTGAATGGCGCAAGCTGCCGTGACGATATAACGCGCGGTAATAGTCCTCTCCAAAAGACATGCCACCGCTCGTTGTCCCGATTACGGTCAGTTCCGGCCTGAATTGAAGATCTTCTCGAAACAAATCTTCGAAGACAGCCGTCATCATGCGGGTGGCGCGATGAAGGCGGTCGGGTTTTACTCCATTCCCGCGCTGGTGGAGGTTTTCGTCTGAGATCTGACCGGCCGTTTTGCAGCGACATTTTCCAACGTCGAACCGGGTGACGGGGGAGATGCAATCTTTGTTAGCCCTGAGCGAGGCCACGGTTTCATCCAGGCCAAACCCAAGAGGGCTAATGACTCCAGCGGCGACCACCGCGACCCGGGATTCCCGTGTTTTTACGCCTAAATCGTTAAATATCGCCATCTCAGTGCCACTTGCCCCGCGATTTTGGTTGCTTTCCAAACCGAAGCACCTTACACAATGTGCCCGAAAGGAGAAAACAGCAGCTCGGAAATCCGCCGATTGTCATCTGAAAGTCACTCAGCGGCGAT
>Ga0193750_1000103_pt1 | contig 27980 bp, 20 predicted proteins | sample L1c1metaG_FD_160569 | JGI IMG/M metagenome (GOLD analysis project Ga0193750, IMG submission 160569) | Soil microbial communities from a riparian zone of the East river system, Colorado, United States - L1c1 | ecosystem: Environmental > Terrestrial > Soil > Riparian zone | place: USA: East River... | reverse complement strand
TCCCACCGATGATCGTGGTCATCCAGTTGTTATTAGAAGCAATCAAAGCTCCCGTGCCGTCGTACAGTTCCATGGTCGGATTAGCCAGTGCATCGGGAACGCCATACTGCGTGAGGTCAGGGCCTATGGCGCGAATAATTACCCTCTTTGGTTCGGTCCCTTGAACCATGAAGCCGCCAATCATCACGTTGTCACCCGCCTGAACAAAGGCGCGCGCGGAGATGTTTCCTAGAGTTGACCTCGGGTTTGGGCAGAGGTCTACAAGCGTCGTTTGACCATTAGTGATCGTGAAGCTTCCTTTTTTCGTCGTAAAGGCTGGATTCGACACCGCATAGGTGTGTGAGCCCGGAGGCAACATCGCGTCGTAGGTGCCGTCAGCAAGCGTTGCGCCATAAGTCCTGCCATCGATCGACACCAGGGCCTTAGAAAGAGGTGCACCTCGGTCACACACGATGAACCGGGCAGTTCCCTGTTGCGGCGATGTGCACTGGCTGAAACGGAAGTAGCCGATCCGTGTCTGCCAGTCGAATGCGTTAGTCGTGGTCGCGTAGTACTCGGTAGTATAATAGAAGGTGCAGTCGTCCACCGGATCAATGGTCATGTCGCTGTAATCGCCCCAGCGCGACGCCTTTTGGCTTCCGGTGCCGTCAAAAAGATGTTGTTCACCCGACAATATGTTCAGTGGGTCAGTGGCCAGTCGGCCAGCATAACGGATTTGCGGGTAAATCGTGGGGCTGGACGCACTAAAACCGAGCGCAATATTTCCCTGGTTATCCGACGCAATACTGCCCATCCAGCGCCAGGTATTATCGTTTGGGTGGTAGGTGCTTTGCTGACGAATCGCCCAGTTTCCCGGGAGCGCGCGTTGCAGCTCGAACCAACGTATCCCTGCCACCGAATCCGCGCTGACCGCAATATTATTAAGCATCGAGTCGCGACCGTCGGGAAATCGGCGATAGGCGTTGCGGAACATCACGCGATCACCGATGCCATCCAGCGTCGCCTCTGTGCCCTTTTGGGGCACGCACCCTCGTGTATTCGGGCAGAGCCTGGTAAAGCCTGCTGCGGGAAGACTCGCCTCGGGGCTAAACCTGGAATTGCCTGGATGATCCCAATCAACATGAAAGGCCCAGACCTTGTAAAGGAGCGCGGGCGTGGCCGTTGGAGTGGGTGTAGCGAGCGGGCCGGCCAGCGCCTGTTCGTCCGGTGGTCCATTCTCCTCCACGGTAACTTGTACGAAATGGTTTGGGTCGCCCGCTCGTGGCGGCAAGATGCCATCCAGGTCCGAAGGCAGGAAGAAGTCCCCGTTATCAATGCGCCCTGGAGTTTGAACCTTGGCAGTGGGATTGCCTACCAACATCTTGGCCCGATCAAACACAAAAGCCTGCGGCCCGGCAAAAGCGCCGCCAATAAACATGTTCGCGGACATGTAATAGCCATCCGGCCAGACGCCGAACTTGGGATAATCTTGGAAAAAGCGTGTAAGATGAAAGTCGTATCGGTACCACGCACCGGTGGCGTCACCGGTCTGGGAGACGGCGATACATTCGTCTGACAGATCCCCAATTTCGGTGGGCCTGGCGAACTGGCTGATGACCCACCGGTCAGCCAGCCTGTCATAGACCACCACTGGGTCGCCGCCCCCCCCGGTCCGACAGGCATCGCGAAAGCCAAACCAAACTGAATCGACGGGAATCGGGCCGAGAACAGATGTGCCTGTAAGTTTGTCAAAGACCTGGAGACCGTCATTCACCATTTCGAGGTATTGAGCTTTCCCAACCGCCCCATTGGTATCCGGCGGGATCCCGCTGGTACACCCGTCGCAGGGCTTGGACATGCCGGCCCATGTATGTACGGGAGCGGGAATAGCTGGCGGCGTTGTCAGCGTCTGCCAGAAACTGCTTTGAATCACTGGATCTGGTGCACCTTTGTATCTAAACGGGGTCCCTGGGTTGACAGGTGGTTCACGCTCCTCTTCGGCTTGCGACCATACGACCGGCTGCTCGCGAAGGGGTGGCGACAGGTCGCTGTGTACCGCCGGTATCACTGTCATTTGACCAATTTGTTGTCCGAGAGGTTGCTGAGTCTGCGTCGGCATCTTCGTGCTGCCGACGTTTGCCTGGGCAGAGGCGTTTGAAAACGTGCCGAAGCCTATCAGGGCGAGAAAAACGCCAGCAAGGACGACAACTAGTCCGATTAAAACGCGCAGATTAAAGAACCCGCCTTCGCCAAGGCTACGGCGGACAGGTTGTGAAGTGGGTTTCTTTTTCATAGGATTAACGGTGGAGTAAGCAGCGATTTTGTTTGAACCGGCAGAAAGCGGTTCAGGAACTCTGGTGCCCTGTTCGGGGTTTCTTTCACAGAGGCCTCAAGCTAAAACCACGTTTGTAGTTGAAGCGCTACAGCCATGTCAAGACCTTTCTCATAATTTGTCTAGTTAGGCGTCGCCTAATTTTCATGTAGGACGACTCAGAAGTTTGCAGTCAGCGCGTCTCCAAGCGCCAGTTGGACAGCGTTGTTGCCCTCTCGCCAAATCCTCATGGGTTAAAACGCGGCCATTTCCTTACGACATCCACGTCGATTTTCTTTTCCTGGTGCACTGCCAATGCGAATCGTGCCGCTCGCCATCAACATCGAGGTTGCCAATATCGATGTTGTGATTGCCTGTAGTAAGGGAAGAACCGGCCCTGAATCCCAACGCAATGTTGTTATCGCCGGTACTTCCATTCAGCGCAAAGGGACCCACGGCTGTGTTGTTGTTGCCAGCATTCCCATTTAGTCCGCCGAGAGCCACATAGCCGTTCGCCGTGTTGTTGTTTCCAAAACGGTTCTGGTCGAGTGCGTGAAAACCAGTGGCCGTGTTCCGACTGCCGATGCGGTTCTGCTTGAGCGCGGCAGAGCCAACGGCGGTGTTAAGGTTGCCTTGCGTGTTGTCAGTTAGAGCTCTGAAACCGAGAGCAGTGTTGTGCTGCCCGGTAGTGAGGTCCAGGAGGGCTTCCGTTCCTACGGCCGTCTTGCCGTCGGGATACCCTCCGCCCGGTGGTGATCGACCGCTTGCACTTTCAGTTGGGCACCGGAGAGACAAAAGAACGCAAGAAATAATCGAATCATGGTCTTCATAAGCGTAGAAGTTTCGAAAAATCGCGCTGCTGTGTCGAGATCAAAACTCAAATCGTCCTGTTTGTCAGCGCGCAACCTTATGAACCCAACCAGAGGTTGCATTGCGAACCAGCCGATCAAGTCGCGCTGTTATTCGCATTTACGATGCAGCGGGCAACGTGATCGAGACCCACGAGCACGCGGGCGAGTTCAAAGAGGGGTACTGTTTAGCTCAGCAGCTTTAATTGCTCAGTGCGTCAACCGCCGTCAGTCAGTCGCTAGCGGTTGCCGCTGTAATGCGTCGGTAGCGTAATGTTTTTGCTTGGAATGTTGTCGGGGAATGTGCTCAACGGACTCGCGGCCCTTGGATTGCTTGCGATCGGCCTCATCGAACGCGCGCTTTTCACTCGTGGATCTACTCCGTCGTCACTTGCCCTCAGGGTAGCTCGCCGAGTGCCGGGCGGACAACTACCGACCCCAAAAACCAGCGCTGGTCTATGCCTTTTCAGATACGAACATATTTGGCGTCTCGGCAACGGGGCGGCGCTTTATCTGTTCCATCACGTCTCCGGCGATCATCTTGAGGAGGTCCTGCTCCTGCCTTGTTATCTCCCGTGGTTTCGTGTCGAGAATAGTGAGCGTCCCAATCGGGAAGCCATTAGGTCCGCGCAAGGGAACGCCAGCGTAAAACCGCAGGCCACGCTCTTTGACAAAAGGGTTGTTTGCGAAGCGGGGATCTCGCGCCAGGTCGCGCACGATCAACACTTCGTCATTGGCAATAACGTGACCGCAAAGGGAAACGTCGCGCGAAGTGCACCGAGCCTCGGCAAGATCGGCCGGCAAACCAGTCTGCGATTTGAACCACTGGCGATCCTTGTCGATCAAAGTTAAAAGCGCTATCGGCACTTTGAAAAGCTTCGTTAGGCGCTCTGTAACTCGATCGAAATCTGCTTCTGTGGGCGTGTCCAGAAGCTTTAAACCGTTGAGTTCAGCCAGGCGCTCTTCCTCGTTAGGCGGCGTGGGCGCGGGCAGCATTGCGTCCGTGATTGCCGCAGTCATTTTGTAAACCCGTTGCACGGCGTCCGCCAGGGAAACGGCTACATCGCTTACGTCCGCTGCACGCAAACGTTCTCTGAGTTTCTCTGCATCAAATCTGGCACTCCAGGCGCCAACGAGAATTGTTACGCTTCCAAGTCGCTCGTGAAGTGCCGCAGACAGATGTCGAGCCTGAGCTATACTTGTCGGCGGCAACGCCGACACGCAGACGCATTCGGGTTGAATTTCAACTGTGCGATCGATCAACTCTTCGTGTTTAAGCCGGGCAGGCAAGTTTTCAGCTTTGAATCCCTGGTTTCGAAGCAGCTGTGCAAGCATTTCACCGGCAAGTTCGTCGCGAAATGCGCTCGCGGGAAGACACAAAACACGACTGCCGATCGAAGGAACGACTCCGGTGAGGTCGTCACTTTTTTGCTCATCTGCGTCGTTACGGGAAGCCCCGGAGCCGCTGAAATCATCTATGATCTCATGAACTCGCTGCAAAGCGGAGGTCCGTTGTTCCGCGGTGATGGAGCCCCTGTGCGCGTCGATTTCGACTGCTCCGATCGCTGGAATTAAAACGTTATCGTAGAGCGCAGTCAGTGACTCCGTCTCCACATATTTGGTGGCAAACTCTTCTGCGCTCTCCATCGAGAACGACAGAAGCCGATGGTAAAACTCCTCATGAGGCGCCAGTGCTTGATCCTCGCTTAGCAAAATGCCGAGAAACTCGAGCCGCGGAACATGTCGCCCTATCACCGCCAGACACACCGTCAAAGGAGTAGAAAGCACGAGACCAACCGGACCCCAGAGCCATGTCCAGAACACCGCCGAAATGATTAATGCAATCGAAGAAACGCCTGTGTTAGCTCCATAAACCCACGGCTCCACAAAGTTTGATAGAATCGCCTCCAGTACGACAAACAAACCGATCGTGATGAGCGGTGTAAACCAGCTGGTAGAGATCGCAAACGACAGCAAAACCGGCAAAAGCGCGCCGGCCCATGCACCGACGTACGGGATAAACCGCAGCACTCCCGATAACAATCCCCACAAAGCAGCATTCGGAATCCCAATAAAATACAACCCAATAGCAACACAGATCCCGTAACACGTGTTGACAAGAAATTGTGTGGAAAGGTAACGCGAGACACGACGCCCAGCGTCTTCCATCGCGCGCGTTGTCGTGCTGATACGGCCTTGGCCTATGAGCCGAATCAATCTGCCGCGAATGTCTTCCCTCTTGAACAGCATGAATATCACCAGCAACAGCACCAAGGCAGCGGTACCGAGCGGGCTCAGGATCGCGCTAAGAGTCTCCTGCATTAATTGCGGAATTGCGTTCCGTCCTTCGATCACCCTTACTGGGATCGGACTCGCTGCGGGCGAAGCCGTCCTCGTTGAAGAACCATCGGCAGCTCGCTCCGTGAGCGGCGCTGGACTCGGTGCAACGACTTCTTTTTGCAGCGCACGCACGCTCGATGAGAATCGCGCCAGCGGGCCGCCAGCAGGAAGTCTCAGTGAGCGGATTTTGGTGGTGATGTTCGCTTGGTACTCGGGTAGTTTGTCAGCGAGATCGATGACCTGACGTCCGATGACCCAGCTGGCCGCCGCGAAGATTGCGAACATTGCAATCACCGTGACCAAAACTGCAGCGATGCGTCCGATCCAGCGCTCCAGGCGAGTCACCAAACGCGAAAGAAGAAAGGTGATCAGCGTTGCCAGGGCGATTGGCACAAGCACGCTGCGCCCGAAATAGAGTGCAGCAATGACAAATGCTAAAAGTAGCAGTCCCCAAATCCCAGTCAGCGCAGCAGCAGGCGTCAGTGTTGTAATTCGCGTTCGCATTCTTCAAAGAAGCCAGTTGGCCACAGCAAATATTAGCTGAATCAGCTCAATCCGCCACGACTGTGAGCCAACATCCATCGCTATTATATCGGTTGGTCCGCCCAACCTAACAATTGGTCCCACCTCCTCCGCGGCATGAATCGCATCAAGCTTTGGATGCGCGTGTGTTGATTCTGAATTGTTGACCAGTGACGCACCACTCAAATTATTTCACAGGACGCTAAAGGCTCGAACCAATGCATCCAGCAGAAAATCGGCGTCTTGTTGGTTCAGACACAGCGGCGGGGAAAATCGTATTGTCTGACCGTGTACATCTCCTTTGCCAAGCAATAATCCGATGTCCCGACAGTTTTCCAGCATCCGCACGCATTCGGCGATAAAGGCTGCCCCTTCGGCGTTTATGCTTATCCGCAGGCAAGCTTTCGAGATTGGACCACCCTTGCTGTTGGGCGTTGATGAAAAGAGGGCAAACCTGCATTGTCGCAAACGCTAATTAACAGTCAGGCCCCACAAAACATAAGGTAGTACTAGAACGTTCGCTGCTGGACGGCTCCAGGTGAATTGCACCGCTCTAACACGGCGTCGCTGAGTTCCCTAATCATATCAAAGATGGGCCATAGGACTTTGCCTGATTACTCATTCCTCCTTGAGCCCGATGGTGTTTTCCCGCGAGCACATCCACGTTCACGTGCATGACACAGCGCTTCCGAGTTCAACAATCTCAGCAGAAGTAAGACCGGTCCGCATAGCCGCTGCGATTAATACCCGACAGTTCCTACAAGTAAGCAACCTATGAAACTAATACGAACCATCAAACAAGCTTCACTAGCCCTAGCTAGTTGTAGCATCATTAGCCTGTCGGCAATGGCTGCCGATGAAAAGGCAAACGCGGATAACACGGCTACGAACCAGCGCGATCGCTCTGGTGAAACGGCCACGTCTGGCGACCAGTCAAATAGTTCTGTGGATTTAAAAATCACGCAGGCCATTCGTCAGGCGCTGATGAAGGACGGCGAGCTTTCAACTACTGCGAAGAACATCAAAGTCATCACCGCCAACGGGCAAGTTACCCTTCGCGGCCCAGTTAACAATGCGCAGGAGAAAGCAAAGATCGACCAAATTGCGAAATCCGCGGGAGGCGGAGCGCCGATTGTCGATCAACTCGATGTCATAAAACCAAAATAACAAAAAAACCTTAACTTAAACGAAAGATCATTATGTCTAAATCAGTATTCGGTATTGCAACTACACAGGGTCAAGCTGAGCGAATTGTTCAGCAACTTCAAGCTCAAGGCTTTGCAAGTTCGGAAATTTCGGTGCTTATGCCCGACACAGGCGGCACACGCGACATCGGTCACGTTAAAGCCACGAAGGCGCCGGAGGGAGCTACCACCGGCGCAGCGACAGGTGGCGTGACTGGTGGCGTGCTCGGATTACTCGCAGGAATAGGCGCTCTGGCTATTCCCGGCGTGGGTCCATTTATTGCTGCCGGTCCTATTATGGCGGCGCTTAGCGGTGCAGCCTTGGGCGCGACCACTGGCGGTGTCGTGGGTGGTTTAGTTGGGCTCGGTATTCCGGAAATCGAAGCAAAGCGTTACGATGAAAAGCTGAAGAAGGGCAACTATCTGGTCGCTGTCCATACCGACGAAAGCGACGATGTCGATCGCGCGAAGGACATCTTCAAAAATGCCGGGGCTGAGGATATCAGCACCGTCAGCGAAGCATCAGCGCCGAAGAAGTAGGAAATTGAAAAGACCAAATCATGGCTGAAGAAAATCACATGAATCAGGGACCTGCGGTCTCACCGCAGCGAAAGGTAATGGAGGAACAAAATAGACGGCAACGAGTCGGGTCTGGTTCGTCGGGCCCAGGAGAGAACCTTCAAAGCAGCGGAACCTCGAAACGAACGGAAAGTTTGACACGGGCTGCCGGTGCGAGCGGTCAAGTGTGGGACGAGGCCAGAGAGGGTGTACGGACATTAAAGCAAAATACTGACCAGTACGTTCGAAAGAATCCCGCCAAGGCTGTGTTTACTGCGCTTGCAATTGGTTTTGTTTTTGGCCTGATGCGTCGCCGCTGAATGCGGCGCGCTGGCAGGACAGAGTCTCTTTGAGTGATCGGTTTAACCATCTCGCGAGTGCGTGGGAAAGTTTCCTGCGCCCTCGCGAGTATCAATGTCCGCCTGTAACTGTGTATCCGGAAGCGCGCAAGTCTTCGGCCAACTCTGTTTCCATCTGGACTGCGGCTTCAAACGGCATCGGGTTCAAATGTTCGTAAAGCTCCGGCATGAGTCGCACGCCGTATTTCCGGACAACCCAAGCCGATTTGTAGCCGTTCCTGTGATTTTCGAATCGGTGATCGACGGGAATTCCTGTCATCCCAACATACACGCAGGGCTTCAGTGGATCGCGTTTCGGATTGAGGCGCAAAATAGAAGGATGCCTTGCGACAGCGTCGCTCAGCAGAACCACATAAACGTTGTGGTGAAAGTCTTCGTCCTTCTGACGCGCTGGTTTCTTTAGTTTCAATTCGCAGGTCAACAAAAGCGCGGGTACGTTCCGGGCTTGAGCCTGTTTGCGCAAGAGATGTGATCTCCGTCGACGATGGAATGTTCAACACTCGTAAACTTATGCCTCGAATTAGCTCTAACACGGAACCAGCCGGCATCCATGTATCACAAACAAAAGTTGGAGCCATAATCAACACTTCAAGCGGCGGCTGCGACTCCGAATCCGAGAGGGAAATGCTCGACATCCTCAAAGGCGCGGGCGTAACCAACTGCAAAACGTGGTGTGGAGGGTCCGACCAAATTGAGCGGGCGTTTGCGGAAGCGGCCACGCACAAACCCGAAGTGCTCGTAGTGCTCGGGGGAGACGGAACCATCCGCACAGCTGCACACGCTTGCACTGGAACCGGCACTTATCTTCTCCCGTTGTCAGGCGGCACGCTGAATGTGCTTCCTCGGGCACTATACGGCGATTCATCCTGGCAAGAAGCGCTTCGAAAAACACTCGCTAATCCTTTAACAAAGGAGCTGTCGGGAGGCCGTGTCGGAGACAAACTGTTTTTTGTTGCAGCCGTTGTGGGTGCTCCTGGGTTGTGGATGGAAGCCCGCGAAGCCATACGTAAAGGCGACATTCTTAATGCTGTCGGGAAAGCTGGCGTTGCGTTCGAAGCAATGTTCGACACGACAATACAATATTTTATTTCGCCAGAAGTGAGTGGTGAAGCTGAAGTTGTGGCCGTTATTTGCCCTCTTGTATCGGAACAAATGTCCGATTCAGAGCAGGCGCTTGAAGCCGCTGCAATCGATGTGAGGAACGCCATCGAATTACTTGGGCTTGCGACTGCGGCAGCGTTTGGAAAATGGCGTGATGACGAAAGCGTGACGCTCACCAAGACGCATCAGGTGACTGTGCAATCAAAGAAAGACATCCCGCTGTTCCTTGATGGAGAACGGGTAAAGGTCGGCAAGAAAGCGGAAATCAGTTTCGTGCCTGAGGTAGTAAATGTGATCGTCCCTGCCAACCGGATCGGTTAAGGAACGAATCCAATTTGTTCGCGGTGTCGTGATCTTTGTCCGCCTAGCAGCATCCGCCCGCTAAAGGCGATCGAAAGTTGCCAAAAGGCGAAGCGAAAAGAGTCTCCAAAATCGCAGCAATACCGCCAAAAATGAAAATTGGCACCCGGGTGAGCGATGGCGAATTCAGCTCTGCGATTCTCTAGATAGGGCGCGACCGCCGGACGGCGCCGCTAAGCGCGGCTTGAAAAATGGCGAAATCAAACGAATCCCTTTCCAATAATATCCTGCCATTGTGTCAATATAGTGAGAACCGACCCCACTTCTGATTACGAAAATTTGTGTAACCGCTGTTGTTTGCGTCCTGTCATACCTATGAGCGCCCAGGAACGTTCTTCAAACTCGATAGCCCCTATTCGGTACGATGACGACTGCCTCAGCCCGGCACCCGATCAGGCATTTGATCTGCCAGCCGGGATTTATCCTAGCGGCGATCAACTTTTGTCTCGGGCTGGTATGGATGAGCGTGATACCGCCGCTTGATGCTCCCGATGAGCCTGCCCATCTCGAGGCAATTATGCAGGTGCGTAAAGAACATAAACTTCCAGAGGTACACTTTGCCCCGGGCAATCGAGTGGGTGAAGTAATAGGCTCACCAAGCGATGCCGAAACGCGTGCGTACATATTAAGGCGGCGGTCGAAGCTGCCCGTGAACGACGAGTATGTCGTCCTTCCTTACAAGTCTGTGCAGCCTCCTCTGTATTATGTCGCTGCGGGACTGGTTGCGCAGCTAGTCCCGCCTAACCCGCGGACTGTGCTATACGTTGGCAGGCTGGTGGCTATTTTGTTTGGCGCTGCATCGGTTTATTTCTGTTGGTTGGCAATTAGAGAACTCGCCCCGCGAGCACCTATCTGGGCGATCGCGTCGGCGGGCGCGGTCGCGTTACTCCCAGAATTCTGTTTTACGAATGCGCACGCCGCCAATGACAGCGCAGTGAATCTCGCAGCTACAGCAGCTTTTTATGTCTGGATTCGAGGCCTGCGTCATCCAGAGTTCGATCAGCGATTGTTCGGTGCGGGAGCCATGCTTGGCTTGGCTTTTCTCTGCAAGCTAACTGCGGCGGTGCTTATACCTGGCTTAGCATTGGTCATCCTCTTTAGAATGTTTCAGGCGCGCCCCAGCGCTTTAGGTTGGAACAACTGGCTAAAGCGTGCTGTATCCATGGTCGCAGGCGCAGCACTCGGCACTGTACTAGTCTGCGGATGGTGGTTCATCCGCAATGTCTTTACGTATGGTGAGCCGAGCGGCACAAACGCTGAGATCCGCCTCGTGACTGGGAACTTCATCAAGGCTGATTTCGGCGACCCGCGGACGGCCGGCAATCTGTTGCGTTATACGCTTGAAAGCCTCTGGGGGCGCTTTGGCTGGAACGACATTACGCTGCATCAAGAGGTTTATCATTTCTGCAACGGCGCCGCCCTGCTTCTGATTTGTCTTAGTGTCCTGGCTGGAATCGGTATGTTGGCCTTATGGGTCACACGAAGACAATCACGCGACGTCGCGGGATGGCAGGCTTCATTAGTGTTCCTTGCCGTCGGAGTAACCCTCTTTGCAGGTTACATCGAATACAACGCAAGAATAGCTTACCAGCCCCAGGCTCGTTACTTCTTTATCCTGCTACTGCCAGGGGCACTTCTGCTCACGGGCGGTGTTTATGCCTTCGCGGCGAGCCAGCATTTGAGGGCCGCTGTTTGCACTATGCTCTTAATAGCACTCGCCGTTTTGAACGCTTTGGGGCTGGCGACCATCGGCAAAGCGGGGATTGCGATTGGCGGCGCTCGGCAGCACGTTACTTCTCGCTCGAGGTCGCGAGCCCGACGCGGAAGAGTTGTTCACTTTCAAGTAGCCACATGGAGCGTACGGAGTCAGGCCTGCTCCTGGGCCGCTTGGTGGCGGTTTCCGTCATAAAACGCTGCCTCGGCGTCGCGGGAGTAAACCTCGGCTCGGCGAAATGGCATCTCGGTGTCGTTAGATCGAGTCTCGGCGTGACTGGATCGATCCGTTGACCAGACGCCTCATCTTCGGCAGAATCTTACATCGACTACATGCGCCGGCGTTGCGTTGAGTGCATCGCGTGCTGAAGAAAACGGGCAGCTTTTATTATCACTGCGATTGGAATAGAAAATAGCGGGCAGTCCTCACTTTGGGCAGAGCATTTTCAGGACTTCGCGAAAGGACCAATCACCTTTCCAGCTTAAACGCCAGCGTCGCTAGCGGCGGCAAGTGGATGAGGATTGAATGCTCGCGGCCCATCCAGGGAACATTCTGAGTTTCGACACCGCCAAGATTTCCTACGTTACTACCGCCGTACGTTTCGGCATCGGTGTTGATGAGCTCACTGTAGAAGCCGGACTCGGGAACGCCCAGGCGGTAGTTGTAGCGTACCACTGGCGTAGCGTTCACTACGAAGACGATGATGTCGCCCCTGCCCGCATCGCTACGCTCAGGCGTTGCGGGCGCGTCGCCGCGCGATTTCCGCAGAAACGAAACGACGCTGTTATCAGCATCGTGAAAATCGATCCACTCAAATCCGTCGTAAGTGTCATCGAACTGCCAGAGCGCCGGTTCGTTTTTGTAGGTATAATTCAGATGTTGAACCATCCGGCGCAGACCATCGTGACGCGGCAACTTCAGCAGCTCCCAGTCTAGTTGGGTGTCGTGGTTCCATTCGTTCTGCTGGCCGAATTCGCCGCCCATGAAGAGTAGCTTTTTACCGGGCTGGCCGTACATCCACGCCAAAAACAGCCTCAGGTTCGCAAACTTCTGCCATTCGTCGCCTGGCATCTTCGAAAGGAGCGAACGCTTGCCGTAAACCACTTCATCGTGGCTCAAAACCAGAATGAAATGTTCGGTGAATGCGTAGAGCAGCGAGAACGTGATGTTGCCGTGATGATACTTTCGGTAAATCGGGTCGATGCTCATGTACTCCAGAAAATCGTGCATCCAGCCCATGTTCCATTTGAAGCCGAACCCCAGGCCGCCAAGATGCACCGGACGCGTCACACCAGGCCACGCCGTTGATTCCTCGGCGATGGTGATGATCCCAGGGAAGTGCTCGTAACAAACTTCGTTGAAACGTTTAAGAAAGTAGATGGCGTCGAGGTTCTCACGGCCGCCATAAGCATTCGGGATCCACTGGCCGGGTTTTCGCGAATAATCGAGGTAAAGCATGGAGGCCACGGCATCCACGCGCAGGCCGTCAACGTGATATTTGTCGAGCCAGAAGAGCGCATTGCCGATGAGAAAATTGCGCACCTCGTTGCGGCCATAATTAAAAATGAGCGTGCCCCAATCCTGTTGCTCGCCCTGGCGGGGATCCATGTGCTCATAGAGATCGGTGCCATCGAACTCGGCGAGCGCATGTGCGTCCTTCGGAAAATGGGCCGGTACCCAATCCATGATTACGCCGATTCCGGCCTGATGACATTTGTCGATGAAATGACGGAAATCGTCGGGCGGACCGAACCGGCTCGTAGGCGCGTAATAATTTGTGACCTGATAACCCCACGAGCCTTCGAACGGATGCTCAGCAACAGGCAAGAGCTCGATATGCGTGTAGCCCAAGTCGAGCACGTAAGGCAGCAACGTGTCTGCCAGTTGGAGATAGGTGAGCTGAAGATTTCCCTCTTTCCGACGCCATGAGCCGACGTGCACCTCGTAAATGTTGATCGGACTTTGCGGCCAGTTCTTTTTCTGACGCGCTTCCATCCATTCGGCGTCGCTCCAGGTATAACGTTCCAAATCGTACACCATCGATGCCGTGGATTTGCCGTGCTGATTAAAGAACGCGAACGGATCGCTCTTTAGCAGCACAGCTCCGGTCTGGGTGAGAATCTCAAACTTGTAGTGCGCCCCTTGCTTGATGCCCGGTAAATAAAGTTCCCATACTCCTGCACTTAACAACCTCCGCATCGGATTGACGCGGCCATCCCAATCGTTGAAGTCGCCAACCACGCTTACCCGTTCCGCGTTCGGGGCCCAAACGGCGAAATAAACGCCAGTCGCATCGCCGATCGTCCGCAAATGCGCGCCAAATTTTTCATAAATTTTCCAGTGTTGTCCTTCACTGAACAGATGCAGATCGACGTCGCCCATGATCGGACCGTACTGGTACGCATCACGCATGAGCTCTTCTGAGCCGTCCAGTTTTACGATGCGCAGATGGTACGGAACGTCGCGCTCCGCCCCGGTAACACTGGCACAAAAAAAACCTTCCTCGTCGCTCCGTCCCGCAGCGATTGGTTTGCCTGGTTCTCGATCGAGTAAGACCTCGACCGCGCGCGCGTCTGGACAAAAGACCCGGATCTCCAGGTCATCGCCAATCTTGTGCGGACCGAGCACGCTGAAGGGATCAGAATGAAGGCCTCTGACAAATCGGTAGATCTCGTCCCGCGGGACGCCAGCAATCTCGAACGCTTTCATTATGCAGCGAAGATCATCAGTTTCACTTTGAGAAGCTAAAAACTTAGCTCGCCTTGCGTGGTAGCCAAACGTTGTTTGCGGTCGTGACGATCGACCGCTCCTCGTTGAGCGTACCTGCTAAACATGCGAATTAACACTGTGAGAAATGTTTGTGTCGCCATTTGTTGTTTCAGCCTTAGTTCCGTTTTCGCTGCTCCCGTTATTCCCATCGCACCGGGTACAACCTGGCGCTACAACATGACCGAGGAAATCGGAAAGGGATTGAACGTTTCGAACCTAAAACCAGATGCCGACGGCAAGATCCGTATGCCAGTCTTGTATCGTCTCGAGGGAACGGAGGACGTCGATGGGAAAGATCTTCTTAAGTTCGAAATGCACCGGGCGGGCACAATCACCAACACCGATCTGCTCACGGTAGACGAACATGGGATTATCTGCTGGGCTCGGGTGAATCTCGACGGCGAGTTGGTTAAGTTTAATCCGCCGCAGACGATGATCGCCGCTCCCCTGAAAAAGGGCGCCGCCTGGGACTTCGATGGCCAGGCTGGCGAACTGAAAGTGCAACAGCATTACGATGTTCTGGGCGAAGAAAAAATCGATGTGCCCGCGGGGGAATTTCAAGCGTTCCGAATTCACGGTGAGCAAACGACGCCCAACCGGATGATAATCGAGCGCTGGTTTGCACCGGGCATTGGAATTGTAAAGGACGTTACGACAATGCAGGACGCGAAAGGCGATTTGCTCCAGCGCATTTCGCTTGAACTGGCGGAAGCCCCCAAAATTGTCGAGCGCCCCGAAGTGAAATCAAACGCCGCACCGAAACGGCTCGCGGTGAGTCTTGCGAAAGATCGCTTCGGGAAGCCGGCGACGACATTCTCGTCGAACACGCCGGAAATTTACGCGCGCTGGCAGGGCCAGCGTTTGCGACAAGGCGCAACCGTCAAGGCTGTGTGGATCGCGGAAAACATCGGCGAAGATTTTCCTCCGGATTATAAAGTGGACGAGGCCTCTGCCGTCGCTGCAAGCCCGACCGCACGCGGCGCTTTCGCACTCGCGAGGCCGGAAGATGGATGGACGCCGGGCGAGTACCGTGTGGAATTTTATGTCGACGGTGTTCTCGTCGACGCAGTGAAGATCAAGATCGTGCAGTAAAATGTTGAATCCAAAGCGCGACGTCGCTGCATCACAACGGAGAAGACCTATTTTACATGAAAAAGATCCTGATCGTTTTGCTCGCCGGGTATGTCGTTTTGGTTGTCGGCTGCCATTTGCCCGGAATCCGAGGCAATGGCCAGATAAAAACTCAGGAGCGACCAATCGCCGCTTTTGTTAATCTCGATGCTAGCGGCGCTTTCGAGATTGAGTGGCAAAACGGACCGCCCGCTGTCCGAGTCACGACAGACGAAAATCTGCTGCCTTACGTTGAGAACAATGTGTCGGACGATACACTGCATCTGCGCACACGGGAGCACGTTTGGCCTAGCCACGGAATCAAAGTCGTCATCTCAAGTCCAACGCGAGCAGGTGGAAAGATCAGGGGCGCCGTCAAGCTAACCGTGAAGCAGTTGAGCGGGCCAATCTTTGCTCTGGAATCGAAAGGCGCGTCGGAGATCACACTTGATGGCAAGGTCGATCGACTCTTGGTCGACATGACCGGCGCGAGCAAGTTAGCCGCCGATGGACTGCAAGCTAAAACTGCCGAAATCTCCACCACCGGCGCTGGCGACGCGGAGGTTGCAGTTACCGATACACTGAAAGTTGTGATCACTGGCGCCGGCAAAGTGACCTACTCCGGCAACCCGCCCACAATCAAGAAACAGATCACTGGCGCCGGATCGATTCGCCACAAGGATTAGCCGTGTCCCTGTAGGGCGTTTGTGTCAAACGCCCTCAGGCGCTTGGCACAAGCACCTCTACAACACATCTTCAGCAGTTCAAATGAAGCAACCCTTGAACGTTCGAATCTTGAGCTGGCTGGCGGCGCTCGCATCCGCAGGAATGTTTATCCCAATCGCGCTCGCGATTCTCGACATCGGGCCGCACCTCATGGGCGGTGAAAAAGTGACTCGCTCGGAATGGTTGCACATCGCTGCCCCACTGGTTGGGGTGGTAGGCTGCCTGATGGCCTCGATCGCGTATGGTTTTGCCGCGCGCAAAGTATGGTCGCGCCATCTCGTGATGGCGATATTTGTGCTGATAATCGTGTACGCGTCCGCGCTCGGCGCACTGAATGTGCTGCGGCACGCGATTATGTGGCGTGCCATCATTAACGCTTCTTTGTTTGGTTGTGCCAGTGCGTGGTACTTCTACTTCAAACGAAATGTAGCTGAGTATTTCCGCAAACTCGGAGGGCGATAGATTCGGTCCTGCGAGGATATTTCTTCCTGTTTCCTATTGCGCTGTGGAGACCGGAGTGCGAAATGCAAAGGCCTGAGGAGATCAATGACAACGCGCACGCTGTTTTTCGTTTTCGCATTCCTGCTTGTGGTCAGCCTGGCGCATGCCAGTGACGAAAGATCAATCAAAGACCTGGCCAAAGCTCTCACGGGACTTTCGTCGGACGTCGATCCAGCCGAAGCCCAGGCACTGTCTTACACTGCGCATACCACCGCGCGCCGACTCAAAAAAGAATATCGTGTCGTTCTCAACCCCGAGTTTACGGTGTTCCTGTACAATGTCGGCATGCGAAAGCGCGGCTGGTGTGGGCATTGGGCCCAAGACATTGGGGCGGAATTGATAAAACTCGAGCCCAAGACACTCGTGCTCCACTGGGGTGAAGCGTATCCAAACACATCGAGCGAAAACAACGCGCTGGTAGTGACTGCGCGTAATCAGCGGTTTGAGGACGGGATCCTGATCGATGGCTGGCGCAGGGCCGGTCGATTATTCTGGTGTCCGGTGATAAAGGACGATGAGTACGAAATGGAACAACATTACGGCCATTCGGGCATCACGATGTGGAAAGAGAACACGAAATGGAGCGCGTGGCTGCAGTCTTACCGAACGGCCGACGAGAAGCCGAAAACAGCCAGCGCGTCTCGCTGAACTCATTGGACCGCAGACTTGTCCGGCGGCACAGCGCTGCCACTTGAAAATTGGCGTTTCACATTAACGCCGTGCACATTTCGAAAGTGCAAGAGGTGAATGTTCAGACCGAGAAGGCTGAGGAGTACAAGCCGCCAACCGACGAGACCGCTTGGAGCCGGATAAAAAAGGCGCTCGGCCCATTTGCGGTCGTGGGCGTCGTGATCGCAAAATTTTTGGCGAAGGTCAAATTTATCCTGCCCGTTTTGTTGAAGTCCGGCGGCACCATGCTGCTGATGGTCTGGGTTTACATGCAACTGTGGGGATGGCAGTTCGCGCTGGGTTTTGTTCTCCTTTTACTCGTCCACGAAACGGGCCATTTAATTGTCGCCAAGAAATTTGGACTCAAGGTCGGCGCGCCTGTCTTTATTCCGTTCATGGGCGCGTTCATTGCGCTTAAGGAAGCGCCGCGCAATGCGTGGATGGAAGCGTGCGTAGGTATCGGTGGTCCGTTGCTCGGAAGCTTGGGTGCGTTGGTGTGCAACGCGTTGGGGGAGGTCTTCGCAGCTCCGATTTTCATCGCGCTGGCGTGGTTCGGATATTTTCTGAATCTATTTAACCTCACGCCAGTTGGCATGCTCGATGGCGGACGCATCGTGACAGCGTTATCCCGCTGGTTATGGTTGCCCGGCTTTGCATTGCTCATCTGGTTTGGATGGAAATATCCAAACTTCATTATCTGGCTCATTATCCTTCTGTCGCTGCCGAGGGTCTATTCGCTCTTCCGTAAAAGGACCGAAGAAGAACAGCGCTATTTCGAAGTCACACCGTCGCAGCGTTGGATAATGTCAGTGCTATACTTTGGACTGATTGCGGTTTTGCTTTTCGGCATGCACGTGGCACAGCAGGATTTAAACAAATACGGCGTTCGCTCCCACGGCCACGATCGTGACGTCATCGTTCAATAATCAAGCCGCTGTTACGGCAAAGACCTTTTTAGGTTCCAGCCCGATTTCCTCGACCATCGAAACGAAACGCTTGTCCGAACGCAGTGGCTCGAATTCGGGAGCGATGCCGATGAAGTGCAGTGATGATGAATGTTCTTCGCACGCACGCTGCAGTTCTCGGATCGCGTCGTCGTGTTCGTTTAACACCACGTGTATATGCGCAATCGCATCCCCTGGCGTGTAACCCCCGCGACTTGCGCAAGCGGCCTTCAGAACCTCCCTCGCTTCCTCCCCGCGGTTCATTTTGCCGTACGTGATCGCAAGGCCGATGGGCACCCTGCCACTGAAGTCCTGCGACTTTTTATATAGAGCGATGGCGTCATCAAAACGCCCCATTTCTCGGTAAAGGGCGGCCAGCAGCGGTTCACTGTAAAGAAATGTCGGATCAAGCTGCAACGAGCGCTCGCCAGCGGCCATCGCTTCATCGATCAATCCGAAGTATCGGTAGATCTCGCAGGCGAAATTGCTAACCCAGAGCGAGGCAGGATCAATTTTCGCCGTGCGGCTTAGATACGTGAGAGTCTTCTCGCGCTCACCGATCGCGGCGTAGAATGCGGCGATGAAATAATTCGAGGTTGTAGAGTTGGAATCGATTTCCAACGCGCGGAGGTATTCGGATTCGGCGCCGCGCAGGTCCCAATCAAGGATGCGTTTGGTTTCCGCCAGATAAACATGCGCTTCGGCTTCACCGTCGTCGATGTTGATCGCATTCAGCGCGGCCTGGCGGACGTTAGAGTAGGCTTCGATCGGTTTTACGTAGGCATCCGCCAGCCAGAGCCATGACTTTGCAATGCCCGTCCAGGCGCGCGCGAATCGGGGATCCTTGTCGAGCGCGCTCTCGAAAAGTTCCAGACTCTTTCGCAATGCGTCCTCGCTACTTTTGTCCGACAAAAACAAGCCTCGAAGGTAAAGATCGTACGCTTCCATGCTGCGCGCGCGCACCGTTGCCGGCGCAATCTCTAATTTCAGCTTCAGCGCGTCGACAACGGCGCATGTGATCTCGTCCTGAAGCGCAAAGATTCCCTGGAATTCGCGCTCGAACGTTTCCGACCACAAGGTGAATCCCTTGCAGCACTCGGTCAGTTCGGCAGTCACACGAATTCGGTTGCCGTCTCGTCGAATGCTCCCTTCAACCACATGCTCGACGTTGAGCTTGCTGGCGACCTCGCTCAGTTCCGCGTCCCGACCTTTAAACCAAAATGATGACCGCCGCGCCGCCACCCGCAGATTGTCGACCTTGGAAAGTGCGGTGAGAATTTCCTCGGCGATGCCTTCGCCAAGATAATCGCGCTCCGGCCCCGCGCTCAGATCCTTAAATGGCAAAACTGCAATCGACCTCTCCTGTGAAATGGACGGATCGACGGTATCGATCCTGGGTTGCGGTGCCCGATCGGGCGTGCGCACGATTCCGTATCGAGTAAAATCGAAAAACCACGAAAGCGTAAGCGCTACCGGAAACCCAAGCACAATCAGTACAACCAGGAGTCGAACCACCCACATTGGGGTATCGAATACCGGAAGAACTTGCGCGATGCCTTGAGCGAGCGCCCAACCACCCACAACATACGCGATTGCGACGCTGTACACTTTTCTTCGCTTTAGCTCGGCAAAAAACGTTTCCGCGTTCACTGGTAAGTGGATCAGCCGTGCTAACCTGAACTCAAGTTTTTAACCGCTACAAGCGCGCCAGTTTTTAACTTCAGGGGCTGGTTTCTGGGATCAGCTGTTTAAAGCGCGGATCGCCCCGAATCGGATCCCATTCCCAACGATATTTCAGATCGTTAAGGGTGATGCTGTAGTCGGTGCTATCAACTGCCCCTGGCGTTGTGAGCAGACGCTCGATTAACGGAATAGCCAAATCATTTTCACCGACCCGAGCATAGATGAGCGCCAGATAGCCATTCATGAGTGAACCGTCGACAGCATCTTTCGATTCCGGCTTGAGCTCAACTGCTTGTTGTCCCTCTGCGATGGCATCGTCCTTCCGCCCCATCAACGCGTAAAGCCAGCCGAGGCTCGCGTGCCGCTCGGCGCTTTCCGGGGCTTCTTTTACCGCTGCTTCAAAAGCTGGTCTTGCCTTTTCGAACGCCTTTTGAGCATTCGCATTATCTCCCTGCGCAACATAGGTGCAGCCTTCCAGGAAGATTTTCGGAGTCAATCCGGCAATGCTATAAGAAATTTCGTTAGCCGATGATGTTTCCAGAATCTTTTTGGCCGCCGAAAAATCGCGCTGCAACATAGCCGCGTCCCATCGGGCCGCGGTGACACTGCCGTCTGGATCAACGCCGGCTGGAATCTCATCCAGCATCGACCTCAGCAGACGAGTATCCCCTTTCCATTGAAAATGGATGTAGCCGTTTTGGATTTTGGCCACGAGCGATGTCGGAGCCAAGGCGCGCATTTGCTCGGCCCAATGCACCGCTTCCGGCCATCGCCGCATTGACGAATTCGTATATATAAGTTCGCGAGCAGTGCTCGGATTTTGCGGATCGAGCTTCGCAACTCGTTCATAGGCTTCAAGCGCCTCCTGCCATTTACCCTGCCGGCGTTCAATCGCCGCGATCAGCCGGCGTGTATCCGCATTGCTCGGCGACAAACGAGACGCGATCTCAAATTGCTCCAGGGCCTTGTCGTAGTCTTTGTTCATCCAGTAGATGCACTGGCCGAGCGCGAAGTGGCCTTCTGCAAGATTCGGTTGCAGTCGAAGCGCAGTTTCTGCTTCGACAAAGGCTTTCGTTCTCCAACTGTCGGTCGGTTCATAATAACGGAAGACTTCAGCACAAACAGATGCCAGCCGCGCGTGAGCAAGCGCGAAATTCGGATCGAGTTCGATTGCCTGCATGTAAAGCTGCTCGGCGGTTTTGTAGTCCTCCAGCAACGTGTCGGGATTGCGCGAAATCTGGTTCGCGCGGAGATAAAAAACGTACGCATCGGCGTTTTGGGTCGGTTTCGCTGCTGCTTGCGCTTTTTCATCATTGCTAAGCGTTGCGCGAAGCATGTCGGCAATTTCGCTGGCCAATTCGCCCTGTAAGCCGAGCGAATCGACCAGAGTGCGGTCGTAACGATTTGCCCAAATCTGGCGGTTATTTTGTGTATCGATCAACTGCACATTCACCACGACCCGGTCGCCTTCCTTGCGCACGCTGCCCTCGAGAATGTTCGCCACAGTAAGCTTCCTGCCGATGTCCCGCAGGTTCTGGCCTGCCGCGTCACGAAACGCCATTACCGAGGAGCGACTGATCACTCTAAGGTCCTTAATCTTTGCTAAACTCGTTAGGATGTCATCCTGAATACCGTCCGCGAAAAACGCATTGTCTTTTGCCGGACTGAAGTTCTCGAACGGCAACACCGCGATGCTTTTCTCCTCAGGTAGCAAGCCTGCCTGGTTTTGCCTCCAATAAAACCACAGGCACAAACCGATGACACCAATCGAAACGACCGTGGCTACGATCGCCAGATAAACGCGTCGAAACGTCCGCGGAGCGCCGGTAGCCGCAGCTTTGGCCGCCTGTTCCAATCGGGCTTGCCGAACCGCTTTCGGCAACGCAGGATTTCCGAGACCGTCTCCGTAGAAATTTACCAAGAAAATGGGGACGCCGTGCTTTCCGGCGCATTCCCCCAGGTCATGCAAATACGGACCCCATTGTCGCGAGTGCGAAAGATCCTCGGCCACTCTTTTGGAGAGCAGGATATGGCCCCCATCTCCCCAATCCATCACTCGCCGGGCAAGATTGATTCCAACGCCTGCAACGTTTGTTCGGTCATTTACGTCGCGAACTTCATCAATTGGCCCACTGTGAATACCCATCCGAAGCTTCAGTTGCGGATATTCTTTCAACTTTTTGCTGATCTCCATCGCACACCGCACCGGCGCTTCGAGACTGTCAAAGAATACGAGTGCCATCCCGTCGCCCGCGGGAAGTCGAATCAGCTTCCCTGCTTCTTTGGCACTGCGGACCTGCTCGGTACCACGGACAATTTCATTCAACTCCTCCTGATATTGACGCTGCTCATCGAGAAGCTGAGTAGAATAAGCGACCAAATCCATAAACAGAACGTGGCCAATCTGTAATCGGACTGACGTTCCGGATTCAGAGGACATGGGTTGAACCGCAATCTTCCGCGATGTTTCCGATTTCTGAAATCCTATTTCCGCGAAAGCCTGCCGACAAAGTCAGCCCCGACGCTGCTGTCCATGTTGTGCTAAAATTATCGGATGCCATTTCAGCTTGAATCCAACTTCAAACCTCGCGGCGATCAAGGGCAGGCGATCGCCAAGCTGTTGAAGTCTGTCGAGGGGGGAAACCGCCATCAAACACTCCTCGGCGTGACCGGTTCAGGCAAGACATTCACCGTCGCTAATGTCATCCAAAAGCTGAATAGGCCGACGCTTGTTATCTCGCACAACAAAACACTGGCCGCGCAACTTTACTCTGAATTCAAACAATTCTTCCCGAGTAACGCGGTCGAATATTTCGTCAGCTATTTCGATTATTATCAGCCAGAAGCTTATATCCCGCGCTCCGCAGCGCGCAAATAACTGCCGCACTGGGGCCGAAGAGATCCTTCGCTATCTGCAGCGGCTTTCTTAGGCGCTCGTCTCGGCTTCGTTGAATCGCTCTGAGGCGCTACTGGCTAAACTCGGTTTTTCCCTTGTCGGCAGGAGGCGACGAATGGTTTCCAACACCTTTCGCCATCGTTTCTTTCGACGGGCGTGATGCGAGTTTTTGGAAGCGCGGATCATTCCGCAGCGGATCGAACATCGGATCGAGCCGGAGAAGTGCAGGAGTGAGCGGCACGTTTGACGCCAGTGGGCCACCGTATGGTATCGAGAGTAGTTTCTGTAAAGCGGCGATGGCGCGATCGGGCTCTCCCATGCGCGCGGCCACCCGGGCGAGGATCTCGATTGGAAAGGGGCCATTCAATGCGTCCTTCTCGATCGGATTGGCGGCGATGGCGCGCTCGGCCAGAGGTAACGCGGCGGCTTTGTCACCAAGGCCCATATTGGTCAGCGCGAGATCGCTGCTGACGATAAAATTTTCCGGCTGTTCTTTGAAAAAAGGTTCTAGCTCGCTGCGCGCCTGTCGCCAAGTTTCCTGCGCGGCGGCAGGGTCACTGGCGACTTCTTGCGCCCAGCCCAACCAAAAGCGCAGTTCGCCATTGTAAAAACCCAACGCTGGATCAGGCTTGGCCAATACTTCCTTTAGCCGAGGGATGATTTGTGCAGGGCGGCGCTCCAGGATCGCTTGGTAAACTTGCGTTTCCAAGGCGTTAGTGTCGTCGGCACCAGGGTGGAGCGGAGCCAGGAGCGCCGAGGCCCGCGGCAGGTCGCCCGCCGCTTGTGCAATACCCGCCTTTAGCGCGAGAGTGTCGGGGTCGTCCGGTGTAATATCGAGAACCTGATCAAGCTTTCGCAGCGCTTTGGGGAAACGACGTACGGCGATATAGAAAAGTGCTTGCTGGGTGAGTAGGTCAACGTTGCGCGGGTCGAGCCGCTCGGCTTCGTTGAAGTACGACTCGCTCCGGTCCCACTGGCCTCGCCTTCGCGCGACATAGGCCAGCAATTCAGGAATCCGGCGGCTATTCGGCAGGAGCGGACGTGCCTGCTCAAAGTAACGCACCGCAGTGTCGTAATCTTTTAGGCAATAGTAGTTGTAATATCCCTGGGCTAATACGGCCTCCCCGAGATTGGGCTGAAGAGTAACGGCGGTTTCGGCGGCCTGCCGTGCCTCTTCACGGAGAGCGAGCGTTGGTTGAAGACTCTGTGTCAGGTAGCCGAGCGCATCGACGTATGACAGCAGCGCCCAACTGAGGGCGAACTTCGGGTCCAACCGCACCGCTTCTCTAAGATATTTCTGTGCGCCCAGGGAGTTGGCGGTTGTGCTTTGCGTTTTCAGTGTATAAGCCAGGCCACGCAGGTATGCATCGTACGCCTCGACATTGTCCGTCGGTTTGGCGGCGATGACTTGCTCTTTCTGACCGGTGAGGTGCACTCGCAACTGATCAGCAATGGCTTTAGCCACCTCACTCTCGACCGAGAAGATGTCGATCAGTTTGCGATCAAAGGTATCGGCCCAAAGATGGGAATCATTGGCAGCCTTGATCAGCTGCACGTTCACGCGCACGGCGTCGCCGCTCTTTTGCACGCTTCCTTCCAGGATGTGGGCGACGCCAAGTTGCCTGGCGATCTCGGGCAGGTTTTCAGGCGCGCTTTTGTAACGCTGCGTCGATGTGCGCGAGATCACCTTCAGATCGGCGATCTTGGCCAAGCGCGTCAGAATCTCGTCCTGGATGCCGTCGGCAAAGTAGGCGTTGGCTCTGTCTTCGCTCCGGTTTTCGAACGGAAGCACCGCAATACTTTTTTCCGGGGCAGCTAGCGTCGGGTAGACCGGCCTTCGCAAAAGGACAACGAAACTGACAAATATCGCGGCGAGCACAAGCACCGCTGCTGTCACCATTGCCCAGCGCGCTCGAGCCTTTCGTCGTTTAAGAGTTAGAAATTTCCTGGGCGAAGCCGGATTGCCCACGTCGTCCATGTAGAGGTTCGCGAGCGAAAGCCGAACACCGTGTTTCACTTCGCATCCGCCGAGATCGTGTAGGAGCGGCCGCCACTGTTCGTATTCTTCTAAATCTTCGGCGACGTGCGTGGAGACAAGAATGTGTCCGGCATCTCCGCAATCCATCACGCGTTGGGCCATGTTGAGGCCGGCACCGGCGAGATTGGCGTGACCATTCACATCTATCACGCCGCTGACCGGACCGCTGTGCACGCCCATGCGAAGCTGTAGCCGCGGATGTTCTTTGAGAGCGCGACTGATTTCGACCGCGCATTGCGCCGGCGCTTCCGGACTGGTGTAAAAGACCAGCGCCATGCCGTCGCCGGTTGGAATTTTAGTTAAGTGACCCCCAGCTTCGGCCTTCTGATATTGATCGGAACTGCGAACGACGTGCGTCAGCTCGTCAACCGCTGCCCGCTGTTCGTTAATCGAAAGCTTGGAGTAAGCGACGATGTCGATGAACAAGACGTGCGCGATCTCAAGCTGGATTTCTTTCTTAACCTCAGCGGACATATCGGTGTTCCCAGGAGGATTACGCTAACGAAATGATGTCAATTCAATTGCCAATAGTCGAGAACAACGCTGAAACGCCCGATCCGGCAACGACTCCCATATAGCGTTGCCAGAGGAAAAGGCAGTGAATCTCTATAGACTCACGTTAGAGCCGCTAACTCTTAAATGCCGCGCCAGCAAACGCCGTCTTGGTACCTAGAAATGTGAGAGAACGGCGTTGGCTTTCGCTGCATTTATGAGGTGTTCAATCAATGTGAGAGAATGCAGTTGGGTTTGAAGGCATTTATGAGATCTTCAATCACCAAGAGAGCCGGGCCCGAATTGCCTGATGGAAACTGGATGACGTAAATTCGACCACGGATCGAATCAACAGCCATAGCTCCGCTCGGCGTTACACCGGGCCGTAGGAAGAACGTGGTAATCAAGTGGCCTGTCGACCCGTTTCTAACTTCTATACTGCGCCCAGCCGTATTCGTTATGTAAAGGTGATTGAGCGCAGTGTTGATACCCAGGCTGCCCGGAGAATAGCCCAACGGGATGGTTGCGAGGACAATCTCGGGATCCGGTCTGCCGTTTATGATCTGCAAATTGTTTGTACCATCAGGGACGGCATAAAGCTTGTTCGTGAGACCATTGATGGCCCTCACGGTGCCGAAAGCGTTCTGGGTCACTGCAAAGGTTGTTGGATCCACCCTCTTCGAGATCTGGGGGGGGATCCCTTGATATTGTTCCGTCAAATAGAGCCTGCCGTTAGCGCCGTTCGCGATGATAGGTCCCATTACGCCGCCTGAACCTATCGGGCCGGCAGTAATTGCAAACGTGTTGGCATCGATCGCGAAAATCGGATCATTTAAAGAGCCACATTGGGCACTAGCCCACACGCGGTTGTTAAAAAAATCATAGTTTGTTTGAATCGGGCAGACGCCGCCGGGGATGGGAACCTCGGTTACAACGCTGGGGGGGGCGGTCGTACCATCGCGAACAATGACGCTGTCTCGATAGATGGTTGCAGCCCAAAAGCGGTTCGTCTTATTGTCGACACTCACCTGGGTCCCATAGCCGGCGTCCGTAGTTGCGAATGTCCTTCCGTCAATAACAGTGACGTGGATATCGGTGTTAGAAGAAGGATTTCCGCTAGTGTAGATCTTGTTGAGCGCCTCATTTACAGTAACTGCCCCCCAAGCATTTGATGGGAGGGGTACCGTACGAAGAAGCTTAAATTTCGGCGGAGTTGGTGTTGGAGTAGGAGTCGGCGTCGCACCTGCCTGAGCTACTGGTCCCAAAGCAACTGCAAAGGCTACTAGTGCTCCTCCTGCTGGTACGGTGACCAAAAGAACACGACGCCACAAAGGCGAGCGGCTACGCGAATTTCTTATCGACGGAATTGTACTTGTTAATTGAATCGGCTGATACATATGGACTCTTCTTTCACCCAGTGCTTTACCTACCATTACAGGTCTGAAAGAGGGGAGAGGCCCCGGGGGGAGCGTTCTTGCGCCGGATCCAGATCTATTCGATGGCGGAGATTAACTTCAGGCCCGATATTGTCAATAAGACTGTCGCGAAAAATGAGTGCCATTCCATCGCCTGTCGGAAGCCGAACCAATTTCCCGGCCGCTTGCGATGCAGCGAACTGCGCGCTTCCGCGGACTATTTTGTTGAGCCTTCGCAACTGCTCGCGTTGCTCATTAATGAGCAATTTCGAGTAACCGATCAAGTCCACGAATAGGACGTGACCAATTTCCAGCTGAATATCCGATTCAGCGTCAGCAGGCATATGTCTTTAATCTAGGCAATCGCAACTTTGTAAGCGTTGCGCCGCTTCAGCTCGACCAAAAATTTTCTCGAATTCACGTTCCTCTCCTGAGGATTTTCACAATTTGGGCGAACATCACAGAGCAAAAGCGGCTCAGCGATGTTAGATTGACGGATGCCATTTCGGCTTGAATCGAACTACAGACCTCGCGGCGATCAAGGGCAGGCTATCGCGAAGCTGTTGAAATCTGTCGAGAGGGGAAACCGCCATCAAACACTCCTCGGCGTGACCGGTTCAGGCAAGACATTCACCGTCGCTAATGTCATCCAAAAGCTGGATAGGCCGACGCTTGTCATCTCGCACAACAAAACACTGGCCGCGCAACTTTACTCGGAGTTCAAGCAATTTTTCCCGAGTAACGCGGTCGAATATTTCGTCAGCTATTTCGATTACTACCAACCAGAGGCTTACATCCCGCGCTCCGACACCTACATCGAGAAGGATTCTTCCATCAACGAAGAGATTGAGCGGTTGCGCCTGTCGACCGCGAGCGCGCTGCTTTCACGACGCGACGTCATCGTGGTGGCAAGCGTGTCTTGCATCTACGGAGTTACGTCGCCCGAAGATTATGCACAGATGTTGCTCACTGTTAAACACGGACAGCACATCAGTCGCGAAGCGGTGCTGGGTCGTCTAATCGATATGCTGTACGAGCGCAACGACGTGAATTTCTCGCGCGGCAGGTTCCGTGTGCGCGGCGATGTGGTTGAGGTTTATCCCGCGACAGCCGACGAAGAAGGAATCCGCCTCGAGTTTTTCGGTGACGAGATTGATGCAATCCGGCGATTCGACCCGCTGACTGGTCACACACGCGAATCGCTAAATTTCATCACATTTTTTCCAGCCAAACAGTTCGTGACGCCCGCGGACAAGCTGAATCGTGCGCTGCGCACAATCCGCGAAGAGCTTGAGCAACGCATCATCGAACTTGAATCCCAAAACAAACTGCTCGAGGCGCAACGGCTGCGAATGCGCACCGAATACGATTTGGAGATGTTGCAGGAAATGGGTTTCTGCAACGGGATTGAAAATTATTCGCGCCATTTGTCCGGACGGCTTCCCGGCTCGCGGCCGTACA